>Ga0325404_1008540_pt1 | contig 10530 bp, 12 predicted proteins | sample PopdelMetagenome_18_FD_205664 | JGI IMG/M metagenome (GOLD analysis project Ga0325404, IMG submission 205664) | Populus deltoides microbial communities from Bellville, Georgia, United States - Xylem-Control-R1 | ecosystem: Host-associated > Plants > Phyllosphere > Stem > Wood/Secondary xylem...
GAATGCTGAATGCTGAATGCTAAATCCTAAATCCTAGCTGTACATGAGAAGCTGAATCTGATGTGCTTGTGTTTGTGTTTGTGAATTGACCGTCTGCCCTCGTTAATTTGCTCATGTTCTAGCAAGCAAAGTAAGAGTTTAAGCAATTTCTCGACCATGTGTCAAAGTGAAATGCAGATGGTTGTTTTGCTTTGCCGCAATGTTCTGGCAGCTTGTCAAAGAAAGAAAACATCTCATTGATATTGTAAAATTCCATGTTTCAGTCATTTGGTCATTCTACTGTTCTTTCCCGCAGATTGTAAGAACGCATTCCTGTAAATTGCATCATTTATTCATAAGATCCTTTCATCAACTTGTGGCAGCGCTTCTGTTTTTAAAATGGAAGAACACTACCACTTTATGGACTTTGTACTGCGCAAGTGGGAACAATAATTTCCCCCCCTTTTCTGTTTTTCCTTAGTCAAAATCTGTTGTTGCTAATAGTGCAATCATAGGCAGTGGCAACTACTAAATGATCCTTCTCCTTTTGAATACTAGGTTGATTGTGAGTGTAGCATATTGCTGGGATAGATAGGGCAAATATAGAATAAACAGAAATATAGAGAGATATGCCTTCTTCGTTGTTTTAATTGTGTTACCGTTTTCTACATCTTAAAATGGTAACTAAACCCTAGAATTAATGTTAAAGCAAGAGAAACGAGATCTGAAGTTGAAAGAACTCATCTCAAAAAAGCAAAACAAGGGCAGATGCTCCTGTGTTTTATATTCCTAATTTCAGCACATTCATTTAAATTTTATTTTAAATGGACAATAACAACTTTAGAGTGAACTATAAATGCAGGGAACCGTCGTGCTTATCCGTCAGCCTGCTGAAGAACAATGCCAAGGTGCAAAATGTTATTATTTTCATACGATTCTATAATACAGAATAAACAAATTTATAATAAAATTGTAAAGTTTAATTATATCATGGACAATTACAACTTTAGAGTAAATCACTTTAAGAGCTCATAAACATAAAGGTTATTACTTTAAGAGCTTATAAATATGAAGTAAAGCTGGAGAGTTGTTCCTATGAATGGTTATGTGACAAAACGGTTAATATCCTCCCACTTGGTTCACATTTCTAATCTAATATTTCATCTTAAACCCATTGATAATCTGTTTTAGTAATAAATACATGAATTATGGTGATAGGTCCTTTAATTGATGAGTATTATCTTCCATATATTACTATGTATTTATTTCTTTAAACATTATAATTTATGTGGCAACAAGTTCTTAATGAATAAACCCTTGTGTTTATTCTTGGTCCAACACAGATGAATTTTTTCTCAAAATCAAATTAAGGTGCACATCAACATGAGAAAAATATCAGAATTGTTAGGAAAATAACATTATTCAAACAATGAAAAAAAATTACATAATGGCACCAAGTTCCATATCCACTACGTGATCCTTGGATTTTAATTGTGGCATGCCTTTAGTCAAAGGATCAGCGATCATTAATTCAGTGCTGGTTTGCTCAATGACCACTTTTTTTTCTTTAATCGTTCTCTTATAGCTAAATATTTAATGTCAATGTATTTACTTCGACTTTCATTTTTGTTGTTCTTAGCCATAAAAACAGCAGTTGAATTACTGTAAAACATTCTCAATGGCCTATAAATAGAATCTATAATTCTAAGCCCATAAATGAAACTCTTAAGCCATACTCGATGTGAAGTAGCTTTAAAATAAGAGACAAACTCGGCTTCCATAATGGAAATGGCAGTCAAAGTCTGCTTAGCATTCCTCCATGATACAGCTCCACCGATCATCAAAAATATGTATTCTGATGTTGATTTACGTGAATCAATATAGCCAGCAAAGTCAGAATTTGCGTAGCCAATTACTTCCAGATTGTCTGTCCGTTTATACATAAGCATATAATCTTTGGTTCGTTGAAGGTACCTCATCACTTTCTTCACAGCTCTCTAGTGGTCTAAACCTGGATTACTCTGATATCGTCTTAACATTCCTACAACAAATGTAATGTCAGGTTTTGTATAGACTTGAGCATACATGAGGCTTCCGACAACAGAAGCATATGGAATGTTCTTCATTTGTTCCTTTCAAGGTTGTTCTTCGGACATTGATTCAAATTGAACCTATCACCCTTCATAATAGGAGCTATACTTAGAGAACAATCCTTCATCTGAAATCTCTCTAAAACTTTATTAATATAGGTTTTATGAGACAGACCCAAGATACCTTAAAATCTGTCTCTATGGATTTTAATGCCAATAACATAAAATGTCTCACTCATATCCTTCATATCAAACGTTTTAGAGAGGAATTGTTTCACCTTATTCAGTAAACCCTTACCATTGGTTGCTAGCAAAATGTCATCCACGTATAAAACAAGAAAATAGATTTTACTCCTACTGACCTTCTGGTAAATACATTGATCCATAACGTTTTCTACAAAACTGAATGAAAAAATTACATTATGAAATTTTAAATACCATTGCCAGGATGCTTGTTTTAAACCATATATGTATTTTTTGAGCTTGCAAACCAATTGCTCACCATCACTAGAGTGGAATTCTTCAGGTTGCTTCATGTAAACCTCCTCCTTTATATCTCCATTGAGAAATGTCGTTTTCACATCCATTTGTTGCAACTCTAAGTCAAAATTAGCTACTAATACCAAAATAATACGCATGGAATCTTTCTTAGATACAGGAAAAAAAGTCTATGTGTAATCGACTCCTTCTTTCTGAGTGAGTCCTTTAGCAATGAGTCTTGTCTTGTATCTTTCAATGTTGTCCAATGAGTCTTTCTTTGTCTTAAAGATCCATTTACATCCAATAGCTTTTACACCATTAGGCAACCCAACAAGATCCTAGGCTCGGTTACTCTTTATATAGAATTCATCTTTTCCTTCATGACATTGTACTATAATTCTGTTTCTTTGCAACTCATGACTTGTGAAATCGAGATCATTTTCAGCTCCAATGTTATAGTCAGATACTTGCAGATACACAACATAATCATTAGGAATTGCTAATCTTTTTGGTCTAAAAAATCTTCTTAATGTTGTACCATCATATTCTTGAGAAGTATGTGGTTCAACTCGTTGTTCAAAAGTTCTTGGCAACTCTTGAACTACTTGATTTACTGGAATATTGTAAGCAATTTATGGAACTTCAATAATTGGTTGTTCAGCACCAATTTGTAATTGAGGGGTGCTATAAACAATAATCAATCTATCACTTAAAGTGAAAGGTTGAGATTTTGAATGATCATCCTCAGAAACAATGTTTCTGGTGTGATCGTTCTCACTGATCAAGTCATTTTCAAGAAACTTTACATTTCTTGATTTCACAATCCTAGTGTTGTGAGATGGACAATAAAATTTATAACCCTTAAACCTTTCAAAATATCCAATGAAATACCCACTAATGGTCATTGGATCCAGTTTCTTTTCTTGTGGATTATAAATTCTCACTTCAGACGGACATCCCTAAACGCGCATATATTGTAAACTTGGTTTCCAACCTTTCAGTAATTCAAAAGGTGTTTTCGGAATAGCCTTGGTTGGAACTCGGTTTAATATATACATTGTCGTCTTAAGTGCTTTAGCCCACAAGGATTTAGGAAGTTTAGAGCTGCTGAGCATACTCCACACCATGTCCAATAATGTTCGATTTCTTCTTTCTACTACACCATTTTGATCTGGTGAACCAAGCATGGTGTATTGGGCAACAATCCCATGTTCTTGAAGAAACTTTGCAAATGGCCCAGGTGCCTGTCCATCACTTGTGTATCTACCATAATATTCTCCACCTCTATCTGATCTCACGATCATAATTTGCTTACCGCATTATTTCTCTTCTTCAGCCTTAAAAATCTTAAAAGCATCTAATACTTCTTTTTTATTATGAAGCATGTAGATATATATATATATATATATATATATATATATATATATATATATATATCGTGAGTAATCATCTATAAAAGAAATAAAGTATTTCTAACCATGTGAGTCCAAGTCTGGACTGCATATATCAGTATGTATGATCTCTAATATGTCTAAACTCCTAGTGGCACCTTTCTTTGACTTGTTGGTCTGTTTTCCCTTTATGCAATCCACACAAGTCTCAAAATCAATAAAATCTAGAGTATTAATTTTCCCTTCATTTACCAATCTTTTAATTCTATCTATGGAAATATAACATAATCTCTGGTGTTATAATTTAGAGGATTTTTCATCAATAACACATCTCATAGTGCCAATGTGAACATACATTAAATCATAAGTGATATTGTTTTGTAAATTAATACAGAAAAGACCATCAAATAAAATATCATTCCCGACACAATTAGATTTATAAAAGAAACTAAATGATGATTCTGAAAAATTAAAGGAATATTCAAAAGGTAAAAGTCTTGAAACTGAAATCAAGTTTCTAGAGAAACTGGGAACATAAAAGGTCTTTTCTAACTTTAAAACAAAACCACTACTTAAAATTAAATAGCAAGTTCTTATAGATTCCACATGTAAGCCTATCTTGTTACTTGATAAGATGTTTTGCTCATTTCTCACCAACTTCCTTGGGTTTTTCAAACCCTGCAAGGAATTTGAAATATGGATTGTTGATCCAGAATCAATCCACCATGAGTTAATATTGACATTAACCATAATAGATTCATGACAAACAATTGAGGTTGGATTACCTTTGTCTTTAAGCCATTTTTGAAATTTGACGCATTTCTTCTTCATGTGTCTCTTTTTTATAAAAGAAACACTTGGAATCTTTCTTGATACCTGCTTGGAGAGGTATTTTACCTTTTCCTTTATGATTGACTTGAGATTTACCCTTCCCACGTGTTGCCAATATTGCCATTTCACCCTGTTCCATCACCAGTCTCCCTTCCTCTTGAACATACATAGTCATGTGTTCATTAATTGATCAATTTTCCTTATGTGTGTTGTATGAGATTTTGAAGGGTCCATATTGATGCGGAAAGGTGTTCAAGATATAGTGCACTAGGAAGAACTCCGACATTTCAACCTTGAGTTTCTTCAATTGAGCCACATTGTTCCTTATTTGCATGATGTGCTCGCGCACACCTCTCATACTAGTGAGCTTTAGGGATACGAACTTCATGATTATGGTGTTTGCTAGCACCTTGTCTGAAGTGATAAATTGTTCATTAATGATTTTCAGTAAGTCTCGAACCTTTTCATATTGATCGACAGAACCACGAATACCAGCAGAAATTCTAGTCTTAATGAACATCATGCTAAGTTGATTAGATCACTCATACAGTGTGATGTCCGCTGCAGTACTGGTATTAGTGAGTATTGGTGGTTCATCTTTTCTAATAGCATAGTCTATGTTCATTCACCCTAAATGAAAAAGAACTTTTCCTTCTAGATCTTATAGTTATTTCCTTTAAGTTCATGAATATCATAACAAACATCAGAGATATTTACAGGTTCTAAAACTTCATACAATTATAGATTACATGCTTAAGTTAAAACTGAGGCAATAAATATTCATGCTTTACTAATGGAAATCATGCTTAAATATTGAATCTAATGACATAAAAATGCTTGTAGGCTAATTTTTTTTTATTCAAGTAGATTCAATTATTCTTTATGATCAAATTATTTACTTAATTCATAATTCTAAAGGGTATATTATGATTATAATTTGATATATATTTTATTTTAGATCAAACTTTTATGATAAAACTATCAAATTATTTACTTGATTCATAATTCATGTGGGTAAGTTATGAATAACTTGATATTTTATCCTGATTAATAATATAAATATAATAAAAATTCTAGTAGGATAAAATTTATTATATTAAGTATAATTAATTACAATTAATGTCTAATATTCTTTATGTGATCCTAATCATTCATAATATATAATTTTATTCAATTAAAGATATTGTGGCTATTTTCTAATTAATTAAAATTATATGGATCACTAGACATTAAATCGCACAAGACTAGCTTAATATTATGAATTACATAATTTTAACTAATACTAACATGTTATTATTATGCACAAAATATTATCATAATATAAGCATAAATATTGCATAAACAAAACTATAATATTAAGCATAACATTTAATTTCATGTCTTTAACTATATATATATATATATATATATATATATATATATATATATATATATATATATATATATACTCATCCAAAATTGCATGTATTAATATAGAGCAGAAATAATCAATTCATGTAAACTAAATACGAGTATAATAATTAAATTTACACAATAATTATTCAAATTGCATATAATTAAATCAAATAAAAATTATAAGCACAACAATATAGCATAACAATTATTAGCACAAAAAGGAACATGGCCCAAAGCACAACAATATAGTATAACAATTATTAGCACATTTCTCAGACCATCTATAAAGTGGAAATCAAATGTCATTGTTTATCAAAAATAAAAAATGTATGTCATTTTGGTTATCTTCAACCTCTAAATTGGGTTGCAAACTTCGATTTTCTTATACTTTTTTTTACGTAAAAAAAACATGTTTTTAAATCACAGAAACTTTAAAAAAACTATTTCATCATGATTTCTAATCTTTTTTTGAATAAAAAACATTTAGAAATCAAAACTTAAATTTTTTTCAAAATTTCAGCAAAAAAACAAAGATAAACAGAGCAACTCTATAAACCAAGGCAGAGATAAAATCTTGCTATGATACCAAATGTTATTATTATCATACGATTCTATAATATGAAATAAACATGTTTATAACAGAATCGTAAGCTTAATGACAAGGAAACAGTACCTCCAGCAATTGATGTTCCTCATGTTTTTTGCTGCTCTCTCTGATATACATTTGGCACTTCCAAACTCTACTTACTCTATTTAGATGGTGAAAAAACTGAAGGGAATTGAGTTAGTGAGCTTAGGAACCAAATAACGATATTTATAGCCAAAGCTTCCATCAAGCTTTAATGGCTATATGTCCCACGTATTTAGTATAACATGGGCAGTTACAACTTTAGAGTGGATCACTTTAAGAGCTTATAAATATAAAGGTTACAACTTTAAAGTGGATCACTTTAAGAGCTTATAAATATATAGGATACAACCTTAGAGGGGACTATTTTAAGAGCTCATAAATATGAAGGAGAGCTGGAGAGTCGTTTTTATGAACGGTTATATGAGAAATGGTCAGCACAAAAGACATGATTGCAGAAGGGGTTCTTAATAATATTGATGCTATTTTTGGAATGCACATTTTGCATATGTATCCTACTGGAGTGGTTGTTTTATGGGAGCTACGTATATTTCTCCAGTTCAGTTTTATGATTGAGTAATAGTTTGTTATATAACTCGATTGTAAGGTGTAGCAGATTGTAATTCCTTCCAAAATAAGGATATTATAGGTGGTTTTTGTAGCTATGATCCATGCAGGTATTGCATTTAATATTATACCAACTCGGCTACAATATCAAGAACGTTTAGGGCTTTCAGCAAGAAGAGCTTCAATGCACTCGGGGAAAGAATAAAAAAGGTAAATGATTAGTGTATTCATACATAAATACTTGAATCTTGACAAGAAAAGGAAAGAAGCGTGTCATGGAATCCTCTTATCGAAGACAAGGGGAGGAAAACTTCCTGTGTTGACTTCATAAGTCATTGTATGGTTTGAAGCAAACATCTTGACAGTAGTTCTCGAAATTCTTAAAAACTATTCAAACTACAGGGCATGTTCAATCTCGAGCTAACTACTTGTTATTCACCAAAAACACAAATCAAGTCCTTCACTGCCCTTTTGATATATGTTAATGATATTTTAATTACTGGAAATGATTCTGTGAGTATTGTTGCAATTAAGAAATTCCTGTATAGTCAATTCCGTCTTAAGGATCTTAGTGATTTAAAATATTTCCTTGGCATTGAGGTATCTTCTTCTAATAATAGGATTTTTATTTCCCAATACAAGTATATTTTAGAAATCATTGAGGATGTGGGATTGTTAGGTGTAACACCCATTGATAGTCCGATGGAGCGAGGTTTGAAGTTGTCTGACAAAAGTGATTTACTAGAGGATCTAGGTCATTATAGGAAGTTGATTCGTAGATTGATATATCTTATTGTCTCAAGGCCGAATGTTACATATTCTATACATGTATTAAGCAGGTTTATGAATCAACCTCATAAGCTTTATATGGAGGCAACACTTTGTGTTATGCGTTATCTTAAGAACACACCTGGCCAATGATTGTTCTTCTCCTCAAGCAATGATTTCAGATTAATAGCCTATTGTGATTTAGATTGGGCAGGTTGTCTAATCACTAGAAGGTCTACCACATGTCATTATGTCTTTCTTGGCTGCTTATTGATCTCATGGGAGATCGAAACGTTAGAAAACAGTGTCACTCTTTTCAGCTGAAGCAAAATATTGTGTTATGACAGGTGTTTGTTGTGAGTTAACTTAACTGAGATATCTTCTTAGAGATTTGGGAGTATCCCTTTAAAAACCTGCTTTGTTATACTGTGATAACAAAGTCGCATTGCATATTGCAACAAACCTAGTCTTTCATGAGTGGACCGGACCATACACATTGAAATGGATTGTCATTACATCCAAGATAAGATTCAAGATGGATTCGTTGTTACAAGGTTTGTGAGTTCTGCAAATTAATTGGCAGATGTCTTGACTAGAGCTTTGGGAAAAGAAGTCTTCATTCCTATGATTTGCATGTTAGGAGTACAGGATATCCACTACCACTCTCCGACTTGAGGGGGAGTGTTAGGAAAATAATCTGGCATATCTTCTATATAAAAAAAAAGATATTCCGTATATAACAATTTTCCTTTCATATTCTTAAATTGTAGTTAGTATTAATAGATGATGGCTTCATTATAAAAGAAACAAACATGCAGGGAAAGTCACTGTTATATATATATATATATACATCAATCAAGATCAATGATATTCATTCTGTCAAATTATCTTCTTCATAAAGGGCAAGCAGCTGTACATAGGTGCACTTATGAGGTAGATTTCATAGGAACAGAACATCCTTCAATTCCTCCAAAAGTAAATGATGTTAGGATTTCCTAACATGTTCGGCGAGTTTCAATCAATATACTAGGAGAAGGAGACCATGAGCTATCTCCAAGCTTTATGGGAAGTGAAGATTTGTTTGATCTATCTTGATAAAGTTAATTCCTGGATCCTTTTTTATTTCTAGGCACGAGAAATGAGAAGATTGGGAGCATATATCAACCACATAGCCCTTCATTTACCATTGATGAGGATGTGTTTTCCATCGGGGCATCAATATATGCGGCATTTGCACATTCATACCTTTCAAATTCAACAAAGATTTTGATTTCTTGAATAAATTTATTTTTTCTATTTATTTTTAATATATATTTTCCAAATAGGGTTTCATTCATCTTTTTCTCTCATTACAATTTTAATAAAATAAAAATCTCCATTATCTCATCACTTTTTTTTTTCGTGAGAAATAAGGCAATATCTATTTCTCGAAATGGTATCATTTTTCTTAGCTTTGAATAATTGAATCTTTGACAGAGGTACGTACTTATTGGTTTAATTTTCTTGTTATTTGTCTTTGATCTTTATTTAATAAATGTTAATGTGGATTCTCGTTTTTTTAGTTTTATATATATATATATATATATATATATATATATATATATTGTCTTAATAATTTTTGTTTTTTTTTATATTCAATGAATAGTAATCAAACGTTATACTATTCTATTTGCCTATTAAATTTTTTAAAAAAAAAAATTGAAAGCAAAGATTGTGACAACATAAAATTCGACCTTGCAATCAATTAAAATAAACAGACAACATAAATTAACATCACGAGTTACGACAAACACCAAACCTGTAGCCAAGGTCTAATGACCAAAGGCATGTACATGCATAGAAGGAGGAGGATATATATATATATATATATATATATAAATGAAGGCTCACACCCGCTCTCTAACAACAACAAGGGAAGCAATGAAAGCAAGGGCGATTCCAATCACCATTGATGGAGACGCGAGGGTGCCTGAGCTTGGCGCGGCGGCCGGGGGCATTTCCATGCCAGGTGTATGAACATGGCCCTCGTCAGCAGCAGCAGCAGAAGCCATGACCAGAACAGCAGCACAAGCAACCAATATTGACACAGCCATCCCTGATGAATTCATTCTGCAATATCTGCCTTTAGTCGTCGGAAAGAATGTTGGAGTATTTATTACAAGTGGGTTTCCCAAGGTTTAAATATATATATATATAGAGAGAGAGAGAGAGCCTTGCCTAGACGTCGACCCCTGATCTGTGCTCGTTATGGTCAAGGATGGTAGCAAATGGCCAGCCTATATCCTTCTCAATCGATGTCGTTGAAACCTATGGTTGCAAATTTGTGTTCATAGTTTATACACGAGAGATGTACGACAACGCGTACTCCATTTTCTATGGATGGATATCGATAGTACTTGTC
>Ga0325404_1008541_pt1 | contig 10529 bp, 3 predicted proteins | sample PopdelMetagenome_18_FD_205664 | JGI IMG/M metagenome (GOLD analysis project Ga0325404, IMG submission 205664) | Populus deltoides microbial communities from Bellville, Georgia, United States - Xylem-Control-R1 | ecosystem: Host-associated > Plants > Phyllosphere > Stem > Wood/Secondary xylem...
AAGAACTTAAAAACTATTTGAAACTGTTTTTGAAGTAAAAACATACATAGAAATTAAAGACAAAAGGAATATCATGTTTTGATATGTATTTTCTTTTGTTGTAAATAATCTTATTTATAGACTTGAAGCTATGAGATTGTTAATAAAGATTAATTAAGTTTTTCAGTTAAATTGAATAATTGCAGGTTTAATTCCATCAAATACCCATCTGCCGATTAATTAGTTTAAAAAAATTAAAAATTTAATTCATTAAACAATTTTGATTTTAAATGTCAATCTTTTAATATTATATAATACTCATAAAGAGAGATCTCCTAATTATCTTACAAGAAAGATCCACCTATCAATCAATCCACTCACTTCTTCATTAATAAAACAATAAAAAGAATGTATTTTTATAATTTTTTTTCTACAGGGTTATCATGATCTCATGACCCAACTCACAAGTTTGGCAAGTTAATCTGACTTGTCTTAGATCATTTTTTTTATTTGAGTTTTCTTTAGGTGCTTGGGCACGTACCTAGGATTTAGATTTTTTTTTATATAAAAAAAGAGTGCAAATGACTTATCGCTTAATCTAGAATCTAGCGCCTAGAGGGTCATCAACAAGTCAGCTTGGGGTCTTTTACACCTAACAAATTAGCTTTCAACCATTTTTTAATCCAAAAAACCCCTCAAAGACTTAAGAGGTCAAATCTACTCTCTTAGACAATTTTAAAGTTGAACAACAGCCCTAATAAAATCACTTTTATCTAGAGGTGTTCAAAAAAATCAAGTAACCAAAAAAACCTAGAAAACCAATGGAAAATTAACGGAGATGAAAAACTGATTAAATCGATTACTAAAACCAGAAATCTTTCCAGTTCGGTTCGGTTTCGGTTTTAACACCAAAACCGGTGAACCGAACCGGCCACCCATAAAAATAAAGTTAGAAACGAGTAAACGACCTAGTATAAATAGTACAGTAAACCTAAACCTAAATGACATTACAATTTACTTCTAAAGTCGTCGCTCACACCAGACCAACCTTCTTTCTTTCCCCTTTAATTTTCATCCTCTCTACCTCTTGCCCCTTGCATCTGTCTCTTCTCTGGCCAATCAATAAGTAAATAACCCACAGCTCACACCAGAACGATCTCTCTCTTATGCCCTTACAGAAATTTAGAAAATCAAACCTCGATAGATCAAAGTAATTAGTCTCTAGGTATCGTTGACAGGTAATATTGTTTCTATTTTCTCTCTCTCGTCCTTTGCTCTTGTTATGATTCTTTGATCTTGAGAGATAATTGATTAGATCGGGTTTGATTTTCACTTTTATCTATTTTTTCTAGTTTGTTTTGTTGATTGATGTGAGTTTTATGCGTTGATTTTGAGTATATATTCCAAATAACTGAAAAGTTGAATTTTTGTCTGCACTCTTCTTATTCTTCGTCTCTGTGTTATCCTTTGGTCTTCTCTGTGTTTCTTTTCAGGAGTCGCTGCATTAGTTTGCTTAGGTCTTGTTATGATTGCTTCTTTGCAAGCGGACACCATAGATTACAAGAAGGTGGTGATAAAGGGGAATGAATCTAAAGCAGTAGCAGTACTGGCCTTCCAGAAGGCAATCTTATTGACAATATTGATGTGAAGGACGGAGATGTTGTGGTTTTGGTTTTATATTCATATTAAATTTACAATTAGCTTAACATAAGTTTGCTTTAAAAGTTAAAGCTTAATTTAATGTAAAGCTAAGCCAATTTAAAAAAAAAACTATGGGATTAGGTTTCCTGGTTTTTTCCTTAAAAAACCGGATTTAACCAAACCAGACCGGTTCGGTTTGAACCGGCTTCCAGTCCGATTCGGTTAATTTTATACAAAAATACTGTAATTCGGTTCTATTAGATTTTTTAGTCTAAACCGAACCGAACCGTGAACACCCCCTACTTTCATCTAATAGAACTTATTGACACTAAGATTAGTTATTTTGGTAGTCAAAATCGGTGTCCACTAAGATGCTCTCTCTTTACCATTGAATCCAACAACTATCTCTCTCCTCTCTCAAACTAGGTGTCGCACTCAATATGATATTGGGATCTCATAAATTAAAAGGAAGATTGGGAGAAAATGGAGTCATTATCTAATAGTTAAAAGAAATTAAAAATTCTAAAATATGCACTGGTTTCAAAGATTCAGATAAGGGGTTGATTATACTTAAAAGAATATAGACAACATTCTTACCACATCCTTTCAAAACAAAAATTAACATTGTCATGTATTCTCTCCTAAATTAGATTCCATTAATTGTCTAATTTATTTTTTGATCTTTTTCATGATTTATTTTAATTTATTTATTTATAATGTTTTGCAAGAAAACTCTATGTCCATTCCTAAAAATAGGATATTCATTGATTAGGTCATTTAATAATATTAACAATTATCAATTAATTAATTAAATAATTAAATTATTTCCTTAAGCATTTTTAACTTCAAATGATAATCTTTTGATATTATATTATAAGTATCCATATACAAGACCCATCAAGAATATTAAGTAACTCACAAAAGATCCACCTGCCAATCAATACACCTAATCCTTGCAAACACTTTTAAGATAAGCGCTTATTTTCTAACATGGGATAGACTTCCTCTATTTTCATTACAAACTATACCAAGGTCTAGGAAATATATGTATATTTGGACAATTAATACATAAGTTGGTGACTTTAGTCTTATACCAGAATAATTAATATATGTATGTTATGTAATTTGTTAGTAGATATTCAAGTTCACTAGGATAATTATGATCTTGTAAAGTTAAATTTATTATTGAATTGATTACTTTAAACATATATAATGTATGTGTGTTTGTGATAAATCCAAATATAATAGGAACTAAAATCCTTTAAAAGGCCCTAAAAAAACCTAAAAGGTCCAAAAAAATCCTCATGGGCTCGGGCTACCAAGACTGAATCTAACTACTACCAAGGTGCATAACCACAGGCACGGTAGTCCGAGTCCATGTTGGGCGTACACCACGACATGGGCGCATGCCCACCTTGCCAGGCATGCTGCCCAAAACCCACATGGGCTTGGGCTACCACATGCAAGACTAACGAGCCCAACACTCCTTGAGAATTTTTTCAAAACCTCATGCTGGTCCTTTAGTATTTTATATTAATTCAATATGTATTACTTTAAGTAGAATACAATTCAAAATATTATAAGAAAAAAATTACACTTTAACCCCTTCTCTCTATAAAAAGACAAGCCTCGCAGGCTACAAATACATCATGAATAATTCAAATTCAAAGTTCACAATCTCTTTATTCCTAACACTTTAAGTATACATGTTTTGAGAGTCTGTCTTTCTAAAATATTATTGTATTTTATCTCTCTACAAAGTTACTCATTTAAGCATTTAATAGGCTCCCACATCCATTAAAGGGTTTTTTTTAGGTACATTTTATTTTACCAATCACTTAAATTTTTTATATCAAGCCACTAGATACCTTGTCAAAAGAGAATGAATCATATTATTTGAATTGATTGATTAACCGATTGTCCAACATATCAATAATTTTCCTAACCATTTGGATTTTAGTACTCATAAGTTTGTAATTAAAAAAAGACAAATATTTTACTTTTAAAAATATAATTTTATAAAAATCCTCTATAAGTGGAAACTTTAAAATTTATAAATGTTTAAGAATAGTGTTTTCAAAAAGTAAGTTGAAATAAGAAAATAGAGTTTTCTAAAAAATAAACATTGTTAGCCAAAGGTGAGATGTTTTAAGAGTAGCTGTGGTTTTTTAAAAAATTAAAAATTATTTTTATATATTTTTTAAATCATTTTAATATAATAATGTAAAAAATAAATTTTAAAAAATAAAAAATATTATTTTAATACATATAAAAAAAAACACATTTTAAAAATCAACAAATCTCAAAAAAAAAAGAAAAAAAAGAAAAAAGAGGTTACATTTTGATTGGTCTAAACACTCTGGAGGAAAGTGATTTTTCTGGATCCGCTCTCATCGGGAGACAAGACATGTGGGGCTGCTATATTGCCTTGGACTTTGTGAAAATGTTGGACCCAAGCTGAGAGAGAAGTTGCCTGTACATGCTCACCGCCCCGTGCCTTCATGCTGGAACAGTAATCAATTCAAAAAAAAAAACAAAAACAGAAGAGCCCACCCACCTCCCCCTACCGACATAAATTAATCCGGGCTTTATTCCCTGTTTATTGTCCTTTTATATTTATTTATTTATTTATTTATTTCAATACTCTTAAATATATTATATCTTGATCCAGATCTTATCTTCTTGCAACTCCATCCCAAAACCCCAATAAATATAACACTCTTCACTGTCAAAATATTTAAAGAAATCAAAATTCATAATCAACACAGAATTAGAGATAAAAATAATATAAATCTAATATTTTTTATTTATGCGATTCTGGTAGAAAATCGATCTTCAGAGCATGAAGGAACATTCTAAATATTAATGGCAATAAATGAGATGAAAATGAAGAAAAGAACCCTACATCTTAAGCATGGAGATCTAAAAGGGAGAAGAAAGTCAATAGAAAGTGTACGGACTATCCAGCTACAGATTACGCTTTCCTTTTTTGTTTTTCTTATGATATCTTCCCGTCCCTGCCGTGTTTCATTTTGGAAAAGAAGCAATATTCGGTGAAACTGTCCGGCAGTGGCGGTGGTGGTGCTTGAAGAATGTGTTTGGTATTGGGGTAGCTGTTGTGGTTGTGGTTTGAAAAAAATTATTTTATAAAAAGTATTTTTAATTGAAGTTGATTTGAAAAAATAGATGTTTGGTTATAACTGTGGTTGAAATTGAGATTGAATAAAAAGTAGTTTAATGAGTTTGGTTAAGAGTATTGTTTTGTTAATAGAAACTCAAAGTAATTAAAGTTAATATCTTCTAAAAAATATCATTAGTTTGAAATGATGAGAAGAAAAAAATTATTTATTGATGCTAAACTCCCATTTTCATATTAATTTCTTTTTATAAACACATGTACGTTATATTAGCAACATGTGTTTTTTAAAATTTTTTTTATCAAAATATAAAATGCAAGTTTCAAAAAAAATATATCATCATAATTTTCACATGGATATATGAAAAAAAAAAACTCATTTACGAAAACTATATAAAAAATTAACAACTCACACACTATCCTCATAAAATATTTATGTTCAATTTTATTTTTTGAATATGTTGCATATTGTGCTCATATATAATTATTAACAAAAGTATTGCAAATATAACTATAGAAAGTTCTAATCTTATGTAGAAAGTATGTCATCATATGATTTTTTAAATAATATTGTAATTATTAACTTAAGGAGGAATTTTTTAAAATTAAAAAAAATGTTTATCAATTTAAGAGATTGCGGGCATGGAAGGCCAAACCCACATACCTAACTTTTTTTATTTTTTAAATTGAATGGACGACATGTTATCTCCTGTAACAATCTCTAGCAGCTTTAAAATCATAATAAAATTTTTGGATTTTCAAAACCTAAATTTTAAATTATTACTGCCTCAAAACACATGAAAACATCTAGGAAGTCTTAATAGCTCTACTTATAACCTCGAAAGATCTTCTAATCATTTTAAAATTTAAAAATCAAACGAAATTCAAAAAAATTCACAAACCCTTTTTTTTTTTCAGTATTGTTAAAGGGTAAAAACGACTTTCATTGGATCTTCCTCTCCGGAATGAATTTATTAACATCTATTTTTATGTTTGGCCTAATTCTTTTTCTCTCCTCTCTCTTTTTTCAACGATTTTCCCTCTTTTCTCTTAGAGTCTAGAGATAGTAACATGATAAATATAGAGTTTAAAGATGTGAATTTAAACATGTAAAAGCATCATGAAATGCATGCCCTCATGCCTCTTCAATTCCATCTTTTGAGCTTATTTTGCCCCCAAATCGTACAAGGCCCCCACTTATCTTGCATTAAAAAAATCCCATGACCCAAATCAAATCATGCTAATTGTGAAAGAAATTTCATGGTGTCTTTAATGTGACAAGACATCATCGTTTGCTTCAACGTTACCAATCACATATTTACAATCCAATTAATTTTATTTGTTTTAAATCTAGATAAATAGATATAGAACATGTTTGTATTTTTAAAAAATTCAATTTTTTTTGTTAAAATTTAATATGGTTTGTATGTTTTGAATCGTTTTGATGTGCTGATGTCAAAAATAATTTTTTAAAAATAAAAAATATCATTGACATATATTTCGACATAAAAAATTATTTGAAAAGCAACCACCACCACACTACAAACCACCTAAGAGGTTGATTCCTTTTTGAACATGAGATTGAACTAATTAATGTGACAAGACATCATCGGTTGCTTCAACATTACTAATCATATATTTATAACCCACTTAATTTTATTTGTTTTAAATCTCGATTCCAAAATAGATATAGCTTAAGGCACCGTTTGTCTACACGGCCGCGGCTGCAGTTGAAATAAAACGCAGTATTCATCTATTTGGTTACAAAAAAAACATTATTAATTATTTATGGGTCCCACCTTTTACTGCGTTGCAAACGCAGAAATCATGAAGCAGCATTCGGCTGCTTTTGTTTGAATAGTAAACAATGGCCAACATATTTACACACTGCATGCTAATTAATTAGCATGAATGCATACAGTGTACAGTGTATGCAAGTTACACTGGCATGCTAATTAATTAGCATGAACGTACACTGTTCATGCTAATTAATTAGCATGAACAGTGTAACATGCATATAGTTCTGGTTGGACCGGTTTCGGCCAAACCGGTTCCAGTTCAAAACTTAAAATACATTGAACCAGGTCCAAGCCAGTAAAATAAAAATTATTTTTAATTTTTAATTTGAAAAACTAGTGTTTAACATTATTTAATGACAATATATAAATTAGACAGAGATCGCTTGATAAAATAGCATTTGCAGAATTTAATTGCAATCCCAATTTCGTTCTTGATTATATTTTACCTCATGTTATTGCACGCTTAAAAAACCAAAAAAACTGTAGTCCTTGTCGGATGTATTTCATATGTGATGGAATTGTAGATATTTTAATGAAACAATAAAAAATATTTTATATAAAATATTATTTATTTCATGATGTAATAACAAAAGTTAAATTTACAATATTTAAATTAAAAACTATCAATATTAATATATATATTTTTAAAAGGTTAGACGCTTGCGGGCATGGAAGGCCAAACCCACATACCTAACCTTTTTTATTTTTTAAATTGAACAGACGACATGTTATCTCTTATAGTAGCTGTAAAATCATAGTAAAGTTTTTGGACTTTCAAAACCTAAATTTTAAATTATTACTATCTCAAAACACACGAAAACATCTAGAAAGTCTCAATAACTCCACTTATAATCTTGAAAGATCTTCTAATCATTTTAAAATTTAAAAATCAAACTAAATTCAAAAAATATTCACAAACCCTGTTTTATTTTTTTCAGTATAGTTAAAGGGTAAAAACCACTTTCATTGGATCTTCCTCTCCGGAATGAATTTACTAACATCTATTTATATGTATGGCCTAATTCTTTTTCTCTCCTCTCTTTTTTCAACGATTTCCCCTCTTTTCTCTTAGAGTCAAGAGATAGTAACATGATAAATATAGAGTTTAAAGATGTGAATTTAAACATGTAAAAGCATCATGAAATGCATGCCCTCATGCCTCTTCAATTCCATCTCGTGAGCTTATTTTGCCCCCAAATCGTACAAGGCCCCCACTTATCTTGCATTAAAAAAAATCCCATGACCCAAATCAAATCATGCTAATTGTGAAAGAAATTTCATGGTGTCTTTAATGTGACAAGACATCATCGTTTGCTTCAACGTTACCAATCACATATTTACAATCCAATTAATTTTATTTGTTTTAAATCTAGATAAATAGATATAGAACATGTTTGTATTTTTAAAAAATTCAATTTTTTTTGTTAAAATTTAATATGGTTTGTATGTTTTGAATCGTTTTGATGTGCTGATGTCAAAAATAATTTTTTAAAAATAAAAAAATATCATTGACATATATCTTGACATAAAAAATTATTTGAAAAGCAACCACTACTACACTACAAACCACCTTATACCACACTACAAACCACCTAATAGGTTGATTCCTTTTTGAACATGAGATTGAACTAATTAATGTGACAAGACATCATCGGTTGCTTCAACATTACTAATCATATATTTATAACCCAATTAATTTTATTTGTTTTAAATCTCGATTCCAAAATAGATATAGCTTAAGGCACTGTTTGTCTACACGGCTGCGGCTGCGGTTAAAATAAAACGCAGTATGCATATGTTTGGTTACAAAAAAAACATTATTAACTGTTTATGGGTCCCACCTTTTACTGCGTTGCAAATGCAGAAATCGTGAAGCAGCATCCGGCTGCTTTTGTTTGAACAGTAAATAATGGCAAACATATTTACGCACTGTTCATGCTAATTAATTAGCATGAATAGTGTAACATGCATATAGTTCCGGTTGGACCGGTTTCGGCCAAACCGGTTCCGATTCAAAACTTAAAATACATTGAACCAGGTTCAACCGAGTAAAATAAAAATTATTTTTAATTTTTTAATTGTTTTTTATTCGAAAAATTAGTGTTTAACATTATTTAATGACAATATATAAATTAGACAGAGATCGCTTGATAAAGTAGCATTTGCAGAATTTGATTGCAATCCCAATTTCGTTCTTGATTATATTTTACCTGATGTTATTGCGCGCTTAAAAAACCAAAAAAACTGTAGTCCTTGTCGGATGTATTTCATATGTGATGGAATTGTAGATATTTTAATGAAACAATAAAAAATATTTTATATAAAATATTATTTATTTCATGATGTAATAACAAAAGTTAAATTTACAATATTTAAATTAAAAACTATCAATATTAATATATATATTTTTAAAATTATTTTATAATCTCAATTTTAAAAGCATTATTAACCAAACACATTAAACTATTTTTTTTCAACCTCAATTTCAACTACAGTTTTAACTAAACACCTATTTTTTTAAAACCAACCTCAATTAAAAGTACTTTTTATAAAACAACTTTTTTCAAACCACAACCACAACAACTATCGCAATACCAAACACACACTAAATCCCTTTTGAACATGAGATTGACCTATTTACTTACCCATTTTATGCACCAAATATATATATAAAAAATAAGGATTTCATGGTTAGAATGCACCATATGATTCTTCTCCGAACCGAATGCGAGGACATGGAAGTTGGTGGATCCATTCTTAATGGGCCGTGTTAGTCCAGCATAACAGGCTATTCATGAGTCCATGCAAAGATTTTGCACTTTTGTTTTGGAAATTTGGAATTGGGAGATGAGGATAAAATGGTTCCCAATAGATAAAAAGTGCGTTTGTCTTCCTAATGGAAAATAAATGGGAAAAGTTTTACAATAATCGTAGAATAATGATGATGATAATATATCTTGGTGATGGTGATAATGGTAGTTGGGGGTGGAAGCAATGGTGAGGTTATGGCAATAGTAAAGTAGTCATGATTTTTTAAAATAATTGGATGATATTACAAGAAATTTAAAAAATATTTAGGGTTGAAAATATTTTTTAATAAATAAAATAAATTTAAACACTTTGACCTCTCCCCTCTTTAAAAAGCAAGGATATGGTAAAGAAATATGGGCTCACATGCCCAATGGACTTAATTAGACATTGGTAACCCATTTTGACCGCTCCCCTCTATAAATAGGGACACAACTAGCACTTTCAAAGTGAAACCCTAGTCACCAAACGTGACGGCTGGACGCAGCACACAGGTCTCTATTCTATCTTAAGGTAATCTCCATTCCTTCTTTGTTGGTTGATGATAACGAGATTGTTGTAGTTGGGAAGCAAAAAAGATTTCATATGTCAATGAAACCTGAGTTAATGCTATCTGGTACTACATTTTTGCTTCCAGGAATGTTGACATGGGCACAAACAAAAAGTAGAGAACTTTCATATTTGTTTCAATGGCTGCCTTTCATTGTATTCAAGCTCTAAGAGTCCCATCAAGAACCCATGTTTTCTTTCCTATTGGGGATCAGAACAGATATAATATTATCAACAAGAAGCAAAGGGGTTTTCTAGTTTTTGCTTCTGCTGATAAAAAATCTGATAAAGAGCTCTATCTTAAATCAAAGGTACTTCAAAAAGAAATGCGTTTATGCTTGTAATGATATGTTTTTATAGTTTCTTTTATTTTTGGGATTGCCCAAGATTTTACAACCAGACATAAGTCAGATGTCTACCGTGTTTATTGTGGTAGAGATTGTTACATGTCTGGAAAATTGAAGAGAGAGAAGGAAATTTGATTAATGGGGTTCCCATTCGTCATTTAACCCTCTTGAAAGTGTCCATCGTTGCCCAATAACATACATTTGATTGTTATTTGAGCTACATCTGGACACTACATGTCAAATTTTATTTTGCACATATTCGACTGCATG
>Ga0325404_1008542_pt1 | contig 10529 bp, 5 predicted proteins | sample PopdelMetagenome_18_FD_205664 | JGI IMG/M metagenome (GOLD analysis project Ga0325404, IMG submission 205664) | Populus deltoides microbial communities from Bellville, Georgia, United States - Xylem-Control-R1 | ecosystem: Host-associated > Plants > Phyllosphere > Stem > Wood/Secondary xylem...
TAATACCGATGGAGAAGCGGCAGCAATTCCTGTGCTGACTGAACTTATGAACTGTCACATATATAATACTATTAATAAACCAATCAAAGCTGCCCCTATGTCAGGGCAGCTGTGTGGACTTGTAGCTCACCATTTGATTGCCACTTTTCAAGCAGATTATATAGTTGCTTGATTGCATCAGACTTCTAGCTAGCAGTGTTTGTTTATTAATCGCGCTATTTGATTTCCACTTTCCAGGCAAATTAGGTAGCAGAGGATAGAAGATTTGATATGGTCGGTTTGTTTTCTCCACTTCTTCTCCACTGACCAATTCTTAGAGACTTAATTGCTCCACTAATCCAGTAGGACGGATGAAAACAAAGAAATTTAGAATCCGAACCCAGATATTAATTTGTAGCTAGATATTCATTTATAGTTTTTTTCTTTATCTCGTTCACGATCTGTATATTGGTCTTAAGAAAAAAACAAAGACCAAACGGATAGCCTACGTATTTCAGAGCTGTTCATTTTATTTCTGATCAGCTCTTCTGTTGAAAATGTTCACCAATATTTTTGTTTTCGATAGAGCGACAACAACTGTTCGGTTTCATATACTGAGTTGCGAGGCTTGGAGGATAGTAACCATTAAATGATGGGTTTTTGTTATTTGATGATGGATTTGAAATGCTCGAGGCTGCTAGTTCTCATGATATAATGTTTTCTTGCATCACACATACAAGGAAACAAACAAATAAAATTATTTTAAAACGTTACAATTAATAAAGAGCAAGCCAGATTAATTTTCATTGCTTCAATTCTCATCGATCCTCCTTTCTTCTCTCGATCCTTCTGCGACTTGATGACACCCACAATATATATATCAGATGGTCGACATGCATGCTGGCACCAGAGTCTCCCCAGGTTCTTCTGCATATAGAGTAGGGCGGAAGAGGCTATGAGAAGAGACCGAATTTAAGTGACTCCCAAAACAACAGTGAAAATCTAACTCTTGGTCCAATGATTGGTGAGCTTGATGTTATACGTGGATGTCTGCCTAAGTAATTCACGAAAATGCTTGATGTTTATGCAGTCAACTCTTACTAAATAGAATTGCAAGTTACTATATATGTTTCATGATATGTTTGTTGATTTAAGTTTCGTAGTGTTAGAAAATAATATAAATTATAATTTGAAATTTCACTTAACAGTTTAAGCTATTAAATTGAGATGGTTCTTTAATATGGTATCAGAGTTTTGATAACAAAACAGTCATGAGTTTGAATTTCACTATCTTTATTTATTTAATAAAAATTAAGTACAAGGTAAAATAAATCTGTACAAGTTTCAAGTCCAAAAAACTTTCATTTGAGAGGGTAACCAAAAAGTTTTTACTTAAAAAAATATATTAAAAAATAATATAAATTATATTCTTGAACCTTCCCATATAAAAAAGATGAAATTAAGTAATAGCTCCATGAAAATTAAAAGGCACACAATGATCTCTAATATAACCATTTGTTGGAACTACAGCTTATTTATCAACCATAGATCAGGTCTTTTGAAATGATTTGTCACGTATAATACTTAAGCACAAGCAGTCCATATGAATCTCTCCGCAAACTGGAGTGAAAACCCATAAAACATGGCATATCATGTTGCATTTCTAACTCTCTTGAAATATTCGTCTCCAACCTAGCTAAAATGAAGAAGCTAATTCATCACTGTTTGGGGATCCAGAGTTATTCTGCTACAATTTACCTCCATAAACATAACAAGAAAAACACAGATATCGCTCCTTTTGGAATGAACTTCAAAAGAGTATCTGATGAAGTAATTCCAAGGCATTGTTAACATACTAGCATTTTCACCAACAAGGCTCAAAACACAGCAATCCACATGCAGCGCCACTCCAACAATGCACTTGAGATCAAAATCTACTTCAGTAGTAGAGAGCCTGCCACAATCTCAAGAAGGATATATATATATATATTTATGCAATCGCACCAACAAGGATATCTGCACGCCACATCCAATCAAATCAGAATGAGGATGAAGAACGTTAATCTACGGAACTCCTTGGCCTCATTATGTTAAGAAAATTTACTCATATATGAGTACAGATTGTCTCACCAAGATGATTTCTTATTTGTATGCTTTCTAAGCTTAGCTTCTACTTTATGATTCTAACAATGAATATTTTCAATTTTAAAAAAACTTTTTTAATAGTGAATTTTATCAATTTAAGAAAACAAAAAGGAGCAGAATAATGTGATCTTCCATTTACAAAACCGTACAGCATAAAAAATATATAAAATTTAAACTTAATGCCAGTTGAGGATCGGAGGAGTACTGGGTTGCAAATGTCAAAATCATTAACAGTAATACGCTTTAAGGCGTTGGACAATTCCATCTCAAATTCACGAGAAGCTCTCTGGTAATTTCATAAATAATGTGGAACAGATCAGAGCGCACGCGAAGAAGCACAGCAATACGTTGAGTGCACTGAAGAAATCCCTATTCCCTACCTTTTCTTCTCGTACGAACCCTCATCCAAACGATCCAATTGTCTGGATATTGTGGTTTTCGTTGGACCACGTCTTAATTCGCAACCCATTTTCCTCCTCCGTAATTTTTTTTTTTGAGATTCTCTATAAGAAAAAAAACTCCCAAATACTGAAAAAAAAAACAGATAGAGCTAGGTAGTATATATTATTGTAGCCAATATTATAATTTAATGTCTCCTCTCTATTATTAATGACCGGTAGTTATTCTACGCGTGTGGAAAAAATATGTTGAACAGGTACTTAAATGTCACATTTCAAAAAATTGCCAAAATAATACCCACTAACAGTGACTGTATTATATATACTAGCCAAAAAAACAACAGTATAACTTTCAATGGAAGAGCCAAATGAGAGGAGCAACCCACTGTCATAACCTAGAAAGAAGACTTTTCAGCTTGTAAGCTTTTAATAGATTCTCAAGTAGCTTTCATGTATTCAATAGTAAGTGAGTACAGAATTGCAGTTCTAGTTGTGTTTTTTCCATTATAACCTCTTGCCTTGTATTAAAGCTTCCATTCAGAACCTAGCCACCTCTTATTTTCCTTTCAGTCTGATCCATTCAATATTTTTAGTGAAATCACCATGGAGCAAGCTCAATACTGGTTGTGGATGAAGAGGAAACAACTTCTGATGTCACAGCTTGAAGCAGCAACGGACTCCAATTCCAAATGTTCGTTAGAAGAGAAAGCTTTTGCAGAAGATGCATCTGGGCATCTTGGTGGTTGCATATGGCCTCCAAGATCTTATTCTTGCAGTTTTTGTAAAAGAGAATTCAGGTCAGCTCAAGCCCTAGGTGGTCACATGAATGTTCATAGGAGGGATAGGGCTAGGCTTAAGCAATCTCTTACTCTTAGTCCTCATAAAGATGTTTTTCGACATCAGAATCATATCCAAAGGTCACTTAAATCACCGGGATCTCATTTCCCAACTGAGGTTTGCAACTTAGATAATTATGATCTTGACCCTAAACTTTCTGTCTCTGGAACTATTAATATCGCATCAACTCTTTCCTCTTCTAGGTTTTCAGCTTTGTCCACTCATGAAAATTTAAGTGATCATGCCTTTGTTTCTCCCTTTCCTTCTTACTTCGAACAAGAACAGCATAAAGGGTATCCTCATTTCCATAGTAATTTATCAGGGTCGGATCATTCTTTGGCAGTTAGACTTCTGAATGATTCAGAATCAAAACCTGAAGCAGAAAAGAATCAAGGTAAATTAGATTCTACATGCTCGAGACATGACAATTTCGTTGCAACTGATTTATTTATGGGCTTGAGTTCTGCTCCTAATAGCCAGAGTTTATCATCTCCTGATTCTTGTGGTAACGAGGCAATCAGTTGCAAAGGGCATAAAACCAATGTTTCAGTGCTCTCGCTGTTGGTTAAGCCACGTTCAAATCATGGATATACTCAATCAGAGGCAATCGGCCCGAATTCTAGCTCCATGGAGGACGTAGATCTTGAGCTCCGGCTCGGTGAGCCGCCAAAGGTGAAGTAAGTAGTAGAGTGCAATTGTACGGGTTGAAGGGCACATAAACATGTTAACATGAGAAGAAATTAAGAAAACAGTGTTTCTTAATTTGGCATTTCCTCTTTTTCCCCTTTTCTCTAGCTGGTTTTGCTAGCTATTATCTAATCATTTATAAGCAAACAACTCTTGTGCTAATATCAAATTTGAAACAACTCTTGTAGTGCTGAATTTGAAAAGAAGGAAAAGCCTTTCTTTTACATCTCATATCTGATATGTTTATCTTTCGTTTTTTATCAGTTCCAATTCATGGGTTTTTGCCTATCAGTAAAAACGAAAGAAAGAATTGAGATAATCTCTCTTAATTGCCTTGCACTTCCATTTAATTCCTATTCTCCGCGACATTATTTGTTGTAGGGTTTCTGCCTTATGGATCGAACCCACCCACCTTGTAAACGTGTATAGTGGTCATTAATTTGGAATTCATTTTCTCAGCGTGGTCCTGTCTGAAAAGTTTAACCAAGATTGTAAGGAAACCAGGGTGAATCTTCTTTTGCACACTAAATACAATTAGACGTTAACTGCAATTTCAGAGCAGAGAATAAAGAGAGATAGAGAAATGACCTTAACTGTGGGTTTTAAAAGGGGAAAAGGAACTGACAGTAAGTCACTTCAGCTACATACCTGTGGATTAACATTAGGGGACATGATTTCCCTTTTTACCTTTATAATTTCTACCTTCACCAAAACACCAGCTATTACACCAGCACCTTTTGCCCCGTCCCTATTCAATCCACACACTTCCTGTCTTCTTATTCTTTCCTCTCGAAAATCTCAAAAACAAAAAAAAGTCCAAAAACTTGAACCAATTCCCCTAGAGTCAAATTAAATTGAATAGAATATAGGGTATTGCCCGTCTAGTCAAACAGACAAGGAAAAAAAAACGAGAAATCAAAGGAATTGCTACTACTACTACTACATGTCTATGTCACATCACGGAGACACTATTTATACGTTCTTTTTGTTTTGTATGTACCTGTTACTGTTGTATTTATTCACAATCAACGACCAAACCCTATGGAAGCCTAAAATTGTCTAAGAAGTTATCATTCTTTAAATAAAACCCTATGCTAGACCTGTCTGCGGGTTGATTATAGGATAGGAATTCAGTAAAGCAATGGCAGTACAGCAAAAGTTTGGGTTGGGTTTCTATGAAGTAGCAGCTGGTTAAGAGGATTGGTTGAGAGTTTTGTCTGGCGTGGAGCTGAAAGAAGTTGCCTAGCCATAAATCAGGCTTCAGATCAGAGGTGCACATGGGCGTATGATGTATGTTTCTCTGTTGCTTTCAGAGATTCACTATAGGAATGTATAGAAAGGAATGGGATCTCTCTCTCATCTTAGCTTACTTTGTGTAGTATTCTTTGAAGAATTATATAGTGTTCAACAACCCTATGCATGGCTTGCTCCTTTGGTCATCCTGTGTTGTTAATTTAGTGTACTTTTATGTCCCTTGACAGCATTTCCTATTGGATAGCAGTTAATTACTAGCCTGCTGGTTTGGAGTGTGCGATAATGACAGATATTTTGAAATAATTTATTTTGAGATATGAAAATATTAAAATAAAAAATAAATTAAAAAAATATTTTTAAAACACAAAAATAAACCAACTCTACAAATTACTTGACAAAATTCAACCTCTACTCCGTGATATATTAAAATTAATTTGTAGAATTTTATTTTCTATATTTGGTACTGCAATTTTATTGCTCTATGTATGTATTTGTAAAATAAAAATATTTGTTGCATACAAACAAACATCATGGAACGGAGGAAGTGCCTAGTTCTTCGAATGGTCGGGTAACTTCAAGAAGGAAAATTTTATTAGACGCTGTAAATCTCATTTTTATGCAATTTACGGAACATTGAACAGGGAGTACGTGGCAGTCTCTCAACAGAGAATTTATCTAGAGAGCAACCCAGCCAGCTGGGGGACCTGTGGCTAGTGGCTCCAGGATACACGTGCATGTCAATGCAAAGGGCTGTCATTCTGTTAATGACTCCATGGCCCCTTTGCTGATGTGGAGATCTAAGAGGCTTATGCATCAGATTTGATTGGACGGGACAACATGGCTGGCCCAAATTTATTTAATTGTATATTGTGTTTGATTTCAGCCTGGCTCGTCCAGCCCTGCCATGGTTATGACTGCGGTCTAGCCTCTCAGTTCATGCACCTAGCAGAGCCCGATCCATATTTTTATGGGACTCTACGTGTCAGAATTTCATCGAATAACTGTTGGCGGATGAGTTTGGCTTGGTACTCGCAGCCGCTAAAGTGACCCTTGCCTGATTCATCGAACCATATCCTTTTCTTTTTTCTTTTCTTTTTCTATTTTAAAAAAAAACTTGAAAGGGTATTTTCTAATTAATTTACCTGTTAATTAAGATTAGTTTTTTTTTTCCTCGGAGGATCTTACAAGCACACCTCTTTGATAAAATCTTTCGGATATTGACATTGAGATTTGAATCCAAAATGTCAGAAAAATAAAGCATAATTTCTTAACCAAGAGGCCAATTCCTTTGAATTATTCATGCAAATGCTCACTGTGACATTGGAGTTGGTGTTATTCTTTTTAATTTTAAAAATTATTATTTTTGTTTTCAATTAAAGTTTTTTTAGTATTTTTAAATTTTTTTTATATAATGGTATCGAAAATAAATTTAAAAAATAAAAAATAATAATAATATTTTTTTAAAAATAACTACTACAGTAACGGGCTCTAAATAGTCCCATGTACATAAACGGGATGGGAAAGGGACGGAAATGTTGCCGGGGCGCGGTGGTGAGGATTGAAGGTAGTTTAGCTTGGTTTTGCACAGGTTAGGGTCGAGCTAGGGGCTAGGGTCCAAGTAAGCAGGACCGTTTTAAAATAAAGGCAAGGGGCACTTTGGACTTTGGAGATTGTAGGAAGGACAACATAGACATCTGAAGAGCACCGGCGTGCCAGGTGCCAACAACACCATCTCACCGCAGAAGTATTATTATTATTGTTTTATTAAATAGAGGGCAAACGACAGCAATTAATATTGCCAAGCCCCGTGCTTCTCCTCTTCCATTTGTCGTCCAAAACCAAAAAATCATCACCTTTCGATTTACGCTGTACCATCGAAGGGTTCGACACTGTCAAACAGAGAGAGGGAAAATCATTGCAATGGCAGAGAGCAGCAGATTCAAAGACTCGAGATGGTCTCTCCATGGAATGACTGCTCTTGTCACTGGTGGCACTCGTGGAATCGGGTCTCTCTCAAGCTATCTATCTCTAATAACAAAGTTTCAAATTCTCATTTATTTCTCACTTCATGGATTTCGAAGTCTTCTACGAAGCTGACTTTTTTATAATTCAAAGAAGACCCATTATCGGGAATCACTTCTTTTTTAATCTTTGAACGTGTGTTATCTGTGTTTTTTACTAGGAATGCAACAGTGGAGGAACTTGCAGGGTTTGGAGCGAGGGTGCATACGTGTTCAAGAAACGAGGAAGAGCTCAATAAGTGCTTGAAAGAATGGGAGGATAAAGGTTTTGTGGTCACTGGTTCAGTTTGTGATGCATCTTCTCGTGTCCAGAGAGAGAAGCTTATCGAGGAAGTTGGTTCTGTTTTTCATGGCAAACTCAACATTCTGGTAGGTAACCCTGTTAAAATCAGGTCTGTGAAATTGGTTTGCAATTTCTGTTGAAATTGGATGTTGTCAGTGAATTGAGACATCATTTAGGCTTATGGTTTTACAACGATTAGATTCATTAGCTGTTTTGTTTTAAAGGGGTAGGTAAAAGCGGCACCTTGCCTTTAGGCATCCATCGCCTCCTTGCCTCTTTGGCGATATTTATATTTCACCCGTTATGAATTTAAGGTGGCTAGTAAATGGGAAGCATATGAATTTAGATCGTTAATTTTATGAATAAATTCCATTGTTTAAATCACATGGGATTGATTTTGTGTTATATTTCTGCCCAATTCTCGTGCTATTGCGTGGGGCTAGCGGTCAGGTCAAGGCTTTACTGTTCAACTGTATTTTGGATTCTTGAAAGGCATAGTTTCTGCTTCCAAGAGAAATAAACCACAACGGTCCCGAATCCTATTCCAAATGTTTATTGTACTTTTAATAAATGAATGCTGCGTCAGGACCCATGATATTGTGATGATGCTCTAATTCTTCCGCCTGTTCATGTTTTCACTTCCTTGGCTTTCCAATGCCATGTTTTGAACCGCATTTTTATACAAGCCAGTAGATAATTATCCACTCTTATCATGTGTAAGAATCATTGCAAAGTTTGTTATTACATTCTTCTTTTTTTCAGAGATTTAATATGCACGATGTATTATGTTTAGGTAAACAATGTTGGTACAAATATCAGGAAGCCAACCACTGGTTATTCTGCTGAGGAATTTTCAAACCTCTTAGCAACCAACTTTGAATCTGCATACCATTTGTCTCAAATTGCACATCCTCTTCTAAAAGCATCTGGAGCTGGAAGCGTTGTGTTCATTTCCTCTGTTGCAGGTCTTTTGCATATAGGTAGCGGATCAATTTATGGAGCAAGTAAAGGTGAGTGGCTGTTGAAATCTAGTGTTCACACTAAGTATGAGTGAGAACTTGGTGGCTGTGGAGTTAAAAGTGTCTTCTTCCATTTTTCTTTTTCTCAGGTGCAATAAATCAACTTACAAAAAATCTGGCTTGTGAGTGGGCAAAAGACAATATCAGGACCAACTGTGTTGCACCCTGGTATATCAGAACCTCGCTTGTGGAACATGTACGATTTTCTAACCTGCCTACAGTACTATTTACTTATCTTCAACCTTTGAGATAATGAACTTGAAAGGCTTATCAACAAAATCTCTTTGGGAACATTTTTATGCACGTGGATGGGACGTTCCTAGTTATTCTATGTTATTATCCTTTTGAAGTATTGCCATCTAAGACTACTGGCATGTTTTATGCTGCAAGTAGTGGAAGTCACCAGATCCAAATGAATATATTTAATTCGGTCCTGGATTGGTCTAAAGCTAATAAATGGAGATTGGTAAGCAGCAAGCAGGCATCTGATTCCAGTTAAAAATATGTTTTGTCAAACCTATTTTTATTGCTAGCTAAGTTAAATTGCAGTCAATATCCAGCAACAGCATATATATTTGTAGGAATTATAAACCCAGCCCATTAACCTTTCAACATCACATGGGTGACTGCTTTAGAAATCTTGAGAAATCTTTTTCGTCGTTTTGGTGATCTTTGGAAACACATAATTGCCGAAAACCACTTATTACTCTTAAGAATCCCAATAATTTCCCTAGCGATTTCCTCAAGTCAGGATGATGCCTCTTGAACTGAATGTCCTCGCGTCAACCCTTGTTAATAGATCTCTACTCGAGTATCATGGATTAAGACAGGTTTTTTAAGGGCCCATATACCTCAATCACTAAATAAATATTCAAGTATATGATGCTAATCTCAAGATTATTGTCTGGATGGTTCAGATCTATTATGATCGAGCATCTTAGTTACCTAGAGTTCCATCAGTCTGTCTGGCAAAACATCTACCAAGCAGTAATCGAACTAAATTATGTGGTCTGTAGACCTGATATTGCGCACTTTTTGATCCAGAGACCCCACTGCGAGGGCTGCGTCAGAAATTCAGTTTTTCTAGCTTTATTATACACTCAACATTGTTTCTGTGACAACATTTCAGGAGTTACTCATTAGTCATTTCTACGAAACAAGCCATAAAGCTATCTTCAGTTTTGCATGGTCTTGTGAGGGGAGTGTGTTTGCGCGGCGCGCACGATCCGAGTGGATTGCTTTACATAGACTCTTCTAACTATCATATGATTCCTTCTTTTTCCAGTTGCTCGATGACAAGGTGTTTCTAGACAAAATAATCTCTCGAACCCCTCTCCAGCGCGTTGGAGATCCAAAGGAAGTCTCATCCCTGGTGGGATTCCTTTGCCTACCTGCTGCTGCTTACATCACTGGACAAGTTATTTCTGTTGATGGGGGATTTACTGTGAATGGATTCAACCCGTTATAGACAAGATTAAGAGAGAAACAACCATTTTCCTCGAACAGCGATGCATGTGTAGCATTCTATTGCTCAGCACATTTGTCATTTCCTTGTGTTTCTGTTTAATCAGGACCTTTTGCATGGAGTAGTGTTATATTGTCAGCGCTCGGCCTTCTCTGATAAATGGTGGTGATTAATTTTGCTCAAAATTTGCCTCTAGATTTTTCAGCATTGCGATTAAGATATGCTGTCTTCTTGTGTACTCGAGCTCTAGATACATCAATTAGATAATTAACAATGTTACTGCCACGAAAGCTAGCAAAATATCTTTCCAGACTGACACCAATACCTTCATGGCTTAAATCATATAGTCGGATACAGTGGAAAAAACCTCAATCTCTTCTTAGTTAACTTCAAGAACTTCCGAACCATATATAATTTAATTTATCTCACCGTATAACACAC
>Ga0325404_1008543_pt1 | contig 10527 bp, 10 predicted proteins | sample PopdelMetagenome_18_FD_205664 | JGI IMG/M metagenome (GOLD analysis project Ga0325404, IMG submission 205664) | Populus deltoides microbial communities from Bellville, Georgia, United States - Xylem-Control-R1 | ecosystem: Host-associated > Plants > Phyllosphere > Stem > Wood/Secondary xylem...
GCTAACTCATCCCCATCACTATCCTCCAATGGTGGCATGCCTTCACAATCAGATGTGTCACTTTCAGATTCCATATCACCATTATCTCTAATCATCATGATTCTCTTGTTTGGACACTCTGAAGCATCCATGTCCTTGACACCTGAAACATTTAACATCACGGGTACGTTTAGATTGAGTTTCAGATTTACCTTTGGTATCAGTAGGAACATCAACTTTAGCCTTTGGTAGTTTAGTTCTAGAAGGAACAAAGGATCTTGGCCGGACAGTACCCTCTCTCTTTAGATTCGGCTTCCAAGATGATGAAAAGCCTGAATTAAACGCTGGCCGAGCATGTCCCTTTCGAAGTTGTCTCTCCACCTTCGTAGCCATGTGAACCATGTCCTCTAGCTCCACATAGTGCTGTAGCTCAACCACATTGGCAATATCCCCATTCAACCCATTAAGAAACCTAGCCATTGTGGCTTCTCTATCCTCAACAACATTGGCCCGAATCATTGCTATCTCCATCTCTTTGTGATATTCACCTACTATCTTATAACCTTGATTCAGACCTTGGAGCTTCAGATATAAGTCTCTGTAATAATGGTTTGGCACAAATCGTCTCCTCATTAAGACTTTCATCTCCCCCCAAGTCTGAACGGGTCGCTCCCCATTCCTCCTCCTACTTATTACAATTTGATACCACCAAATCAATGCATACTCCGTAAACTCAATTATCACCAATTTCACCTTCTTTTGTTCAGAATAGCTATGGCAATCAAAAATCCAATCTACCTTTTTCTCCCACTCCAAATAAGCCTCGGGATCGTTTTTACCTTGAAAGTTAGGAATTTTCAGTTTAATGGTGTCCAAGTCCCCATCCATATCTTCATAAGTGCCCATGCCACGGAAATTCACATTCCTCCTGGCCCTGTTCGGTCCAGACCTGATTCCTTGGCCAGCAGATGCAAAATGATAGTCATCTTCACGTGCATCTGCGTTTTCGTCAACAAACTCTTCAAAATCAGATCTGACATTCCGTACGGCCATACGGACCGTATTTGCTCAACGATCAGCCCCACTATTCTGTTGCTTTATTGAATTCACCTCATCTTTCATCTTTCTAGACAATAGCTCAAGTTGTTGGCCTATGGCTCGCAATTGAAAAGTTAGGTCAGCGTTTTGTGTAGCTGATTCGTTGTTTTCAGACATTCTTTGAATCTGCAAAATTTGGTTAGTAGCACAAAATATATCCTCACACCTCTCGTGTATCACACAAAAAAAATCAAGGCTTTTCACTCTAATAAGATCACAATGCCTTTTACCTCACAACTTGCTTTCTTTTGGTTCTTTAAGAACTGAAATCAACAAATCAAAGTTAGTAGCCTTCACAGCGCACTCTAATAATTTTCAGACTCAAGAATCAATAAATATACTGAAAACAAAACTATGATTACGATTTTGCGAGTAGCAATGCAAATTCGTACAAATTGTGGACGAAATGAAGACACGAAATAAAACAGAAGCGAATATTAGCAAAAAAAAGTTACTTGACTCCTAGATAACCCAAATATAATAGAAAAAAAAAGATTTGGACAAAACTAAACAGTAAGGATCACGTTTTCAAACTTGACGCAAATCTAACCTGTTACACAATTTTTACGTAACTGAATTGAAACCCAGACCAGACAATCTCGAAATAACCCAAAAATTAATATTTAGTATTATAATACTAAACAAACAACAAAAATCAATTCATAGGTCGTTCTTTTATGCCTAGGTAACCAAACCCCTTGTATGATCAGTTTGCAGCAGAATTGAACCCCCAATTAAAACCTCCAGAATCAGATATCAAAATAAGTCCAAATTTAATATATGGTGCGATATCACCCCCAATAGACTGAATATGATGTTTCAATTGATTCTGAGGTGGTTTGCTTATGGTTCACAAAGAGTAGTGTTTTTGCGGCAGAATTGACCTCGAATTAAAACCTCAAGCAAACAATATCAGAATAAGCCCACATTTGACATATAATGCGATCTCACCCCCAATAGACTAAATATGAAGTTTTAATTGATTCCGAGGTGGTTTGCTAATGGTTCAACAAGAGTTGTGTTTCTGCGGGAAAAATTGAATGATCCTTAATATTTCAACTAATCCCTATCTCTCTTTCTTTTTAATGTACTGATATGATTAAAGACAGTAACAAGATGAAATATAACCTTTTTTTTTTTTGCTTAGATGACGTAGACACGAAGAACAAGAAGATGGACTCAAACACTGAAAAACTTAAAGGAACACAAAGAAAAAAAACAAAAATAACAGAAGGATATGACCTTGTTTCGGAGCCTAGCTCTGATACCACCTGATGCGAACCTCGTGATCATGTGGTCACGCAACTCACAATCAAGATTGAGATCTGATCCTGGAAAACTGAAATAGGTCTGATAGGAGTGTGACACAATGGAAACTTGTCTCAAGGCACCAACACTATTGGATTGAGTAGAATGACGCCACGAAGCTAGTGAATCTTCGATAAGTCAGATTCAGTTCGTTCAAGAACTGAAGAATGCAAGAATCACTCTCACACGTTAAAATTGAAAAATTCAGAAGTAATTATCATCAAAGCTGCCAAAAGTTTTGGCTTACATGAGTTTAAATAGTTCTTGAAAAGTTAACCCTGATGGACCCCTTATGTGGACTTAAATGAGGTCCATTTAAAATTGACCCAAAACCCTAAACTGAAAAACCCATAACTTAATCCAAACAAGCCTTGGATCCTAACTGAAAACAAAGTATTAATTAAGCCCAAACAAGCCTTGGGCTGTAGCTAACAAAATAAAACAAAGCTCATAATATTAAATCCATGTTCTGTCATGAGAAGAAGAGAAGGAAGTAAAATATTATAGAACTGATTCAAGGCTTATTTATAGCCTTCCATGCAGCCCCTTAATCCTAGAAATAAAAGGAAAAGGTAGCCACCCATGTTGTTTCCAAGTTGTAGAAGGATTCTTTTGTTTCCTTTGCTGTCCTCACCTCATGGCCCAAATAAGGTTATATTGGACCCCTCTTGCACATGGATAAGATGTACTAGGGTCTCCTCTTGATACTCTAATGGACCTTTCAATTCTGACTTGGTTGAAACATTCAAAACCAATGCATTCAATGCCTCTTTCAATGCCTTTGTCTTGGACCGAGTCATTGGACCATTTGGAACATGTAATGGGTCCTTGCTGGTGTTTCTAGGCTGGTCCACATCAAGCATCTTGATTTTCAGATCAAGATCATTTTCTTGCTTTCTCTCTTTGTAATGTTCAAGTTCTATTTCATGTTATATTTTCATTAATCTCTTGTTTATGATTTTCATTTTCTTAACCACTCTTAGTTAACTTATATCATAATTATGTTCTTATCTTGTTTATTTATGTTCTTCTTCTTCATTATGTCTAACAAAGTTAATATTGTCAAGGTGAAAAGGTTTCACTAATGGTGTTAGAATATGTATAATATAAACTCAACATAGACTTCAATGTTTATTTCCAAGAAAGTTTGTTATTAATATGTCTTATATTTTTATCTTACTAATTCTTAATATCTTGCTTGTTAAATGATTAATCTAAATTTGTGTTGTATAACACTTGGCACAAAAATGCTTGATCCTTCATAGTCTTCGATCGACATCATTGTTATGACAGGAATTTGATTTGTTGTTAACATAAGTTAGCATCATGAATTCCTGACAATATTTAAAAGTATGGTGTTATTAAAATAAGATAATTAATATGATCATGTTAAAAATTTATAATGATCTATTAAGGATAAATCATCCGATTGGAACCTTCTTTGTGTGTAGTTTCTAGTTGGGTAATAAAAAGAGTTTATATTATACTTATTTCTAATACCATTAGTGAATCTTCTAACCTTGACAATTTGTTTTTTAATCAGCACATTAATCTCACATGTAAAAGATCTCTTTAACTCTTTGTTACATTATATATATTATTTATAATTTATATAGTTGACCTCCATGTGGATCGACCCCGGTCTTGCCGGGTTATTTATTACTTTGGCACTCCTGCACTTGTGATAAGACATTAGCTCTTTGATCATGTCAATAGGTAAGTTGGGTCTTGATGAAATTCATGGTTCAGCCGTATCATACAGCTACCAGGAAAACAATATTCTCATAATTATTTCCTTGACATTATTTTTCTTGTGGGGATCAATGACTTTTTGGTTTTAGCTCAATTGACCTGAAATGTATCTCAGTGATTCTCTTCAATTAGAAGTGTCCAAAGGCATCTTATCTGTTATGATTGAATTGGGAACATATTGGTTGGAGGGTTGACATCTGATACTTCTCAAAGTTGAATATTTTGACATTACTCGATGCTAAAGAATAAAGAAATTCCTGATGGCAAGGTTTCTTTCCTCATCTTCTTAAATTGCAAGGTTAAAATTGAGATTCCTTGCTATCATAACTCAAAGATTGTTTTTGTCAACTTTGGTTTCATTATGGATATTTTCTGTAAAATTTGAAAAACACTTCAATCCTTTTGGGTTAGATGACATCCATGTATCTTTACCTGATTTGAAATATAGACCCATTTTCGATGTTCCATCATCATAAGATGCCTTTGTTAGCTATCCCAAGCATTCTTAATACTCTGATGCGAACCTTGTGATCACGTGGTCACGCAACCCACAATCAAGATTAAGATCTAATTCTGGAAAACTGAAATAGGTCTGATAGGAGTGTGACACAATGGAAACCTGTCCCAAGGCACCAACACTATTGAATTGAGTAGAATGACGCTACGAAGCCAGTTAATCTTCGATAAGTCAGATTCAGTTCGTTCAAGAACTGAAGAATACAAGAATCATCAAGGCTGCCGAAATTTTGGCTTACATGAGTTTAAATAGTTCTTGAAAAATTAACCATAATGGACCCATTATGTGGACTTATATGAGGTGCACTCAAAACTGACCCAAAAAACCCTAAACTATAAAGCCCATAACTTAATCCAAACAAGCGTTGGATCCTAACTGAAAACAAAGTATTAATTAAGCCCAAACATGAAAGAAAATAATAAAAATAACTAACTTGTCATTAAATACCACAAGCCCTTCTTTCCTTGTGTAACTAGGATGAATAAGGAATCCTTATAAGAAAAGGATTCTGAAACATTAATGAATTCTTGCCACACTTGGAGATTATATTGCAGCTCATTAAAGATCCTTGTGGAATTAGAAAATTCCCAAAACAAGCTCCACATCCTTGTAGGAAAAGGATCCTTGCCAAAGAGGAAGTCCACGAGTATAAAGAAAGTAAATAACATAATTTGTATAGCCTGTTCGGACCTATATTGCAAATCCTTTCCGAAGGTGGATTCCCTGAAAATGTACCCCAACATAGACAAACACCTCTAGAATCTTCTGGTAAAGTTTTAGTTTGATCCAACGGTTGGATTTGAAGTTGTGCTTAATAGCATAAAACTGAACTATATTCTTCAAGCATATGTTAGCATCAACCTTATCATGGATTGTTAATTAGTCATAGAGTTGCCTTCAGTTGAACCATATTCTTCAAGCATAACCTTCATTGAACTGTCAAGTCATCTAGATATGTATGATCATTTCTATAGCTTACAACAAAGGCTCATCATTGTATGCCCAACTTTCTTCATAATAAAATGCCCTCAGCTTGTCTTATCATATAATGGAAAGAAATGCATTATCATCATCACTGATGTTTCTTTTATCATCGACATCTATATAGTGAAATGCAACTTGAATTAATAGGCTTCAAAGCAAGTTGTCCCTAGTCAATCTAGGTAGCATGCATCCTTTCAATATTTATCCAAATGTACTCATGCGATAACCATATTTTAAAGGGTAAACCAAGCTTTTTAAACATTAACATGCACCCTCAAGTGTAGTGTTACTGTACTCAATTGCTGCTGGAATTCATCAAACCATAGACTATCTTTGAGCAACATTACCCTCAACTGATCTAGTCAAGCTTGTTATTCTATTTATCATCAAGAGGCACTTGTCATTATTGAATGTTATTCACATCTTGGATGTTAATCATCATTTCATTATACTTTTTTGCCCCTCAGCTGATCTGAATATTATTTGTTTTCCTTTTCAGGATCCATTGCATTGCCTCCAACTACTTAACTTTTTTAAAAAGTGTCAAAGTTATTTTTGTCTAGGATTTTGCAAGCTCGATCGATGACCTTTTGTTTGAAAATTGCTTTTTTTTTTGTTTTGGAATCAACTCTTGAAATTTCAAAGATCATATCTATTCAAATCTAATAATTGCAAAGAAATCAAGAGATGTAAATTTTGAAAGTATTTTTTTAAAGTCTATTCTTTGGTTAAAGATCCAAAATACATCATTCAATGCCAGATATTTTATTGATGATTTAACAAGGTATAGCTTGAGAAAGAAATATTTTGATGTGCCGTGAATGATTAGAAAATCAGCAACAATGAATCTGACGAAAATGGATGAAGGATGGGTCTGGTTGTGTTGTCTTTTGCTTCCTCTGGATTACATCAGTAGGTTGGTCTCTTAGAAAGTGAAGCTCCCGGTACTAAATCAATTTCATGCTTAATTCCACGAATAGGTGGTAAACCTTTAGGTAATTCATCTGGAAACACATCTTTAAATTCTTCAAGCAATTCCTTAATATGTCTTGGTAAGTCTAATCCTTCTACTTGTAGTAATTGCTTTCCCCAAATCATTAAAACAGCCCCCGCCGAAGCTAATGCTTTTTTGATGTCTCTTTTTTTTGCCTAACAACAGCCCCTTACGTGATTTCACCTCCTTTTGTTGGCTTCGTAACTGATCCTCTCTAACGTGTTGAGAACTCAATGGTAACAAGTTCACCTTCTTTCCATTCAGCATAAAAGAATAAGTGTTCTTTTGTCCATTGTAGGTCACATCCTTATCAAACTGCCATGGACGACCCAGCAACAAATGGCTAGCTGACATTGAAGCAACGTCACACAAAACCTTGTCATGATGGAAAAAAGTACACGGACTTACTTTGTCACCCGAATCTCCCCATTTTCATTCAGCCATCGCAAACTGTACGGCCTGGGATGTGGAATGGTAGTTAAACCCAATTTCTCCACCAAGGTAGTTGACGCAACATTAATGCAACTTCCATTGTCAATGATCATCACACACACCTTATCTCGAATCTGACATCGAGTATGAAAGATGTTCTCGAGTTGCTCATCACTAACGTCAATTTGTGCATTCAGAACCCGTTGCACAACCAACAAATCTCCCTTCACTGGTTCGAAATCCTCTTCTTGTTCAGCCAATTGTACCTCATCTTCATCTTCAGTTTCAACCTCATCTCCACTGATGAGCTCTCCATGATCCCCCTGCAAAATCATCACCATTTTATTTGGACATTCCGAAGCAATGTGCCCATGTCCTAAGCACTTGAAGCACTTGATGTCCCGAGACCTCTTAGGATGTTGATGTTCTGTCACCTTCTCTTTTCCCTTCAAAGAATCAGAACTGGTATTCCCCTTAGTAAACTCCACCTTCTCTTCTCGTTTAGGTGTGCTCCATGTTCATGTAGGTGTAGAAACAACCCTTGTTGTGCTTGACGTAGTTACACCAGTTCAAACACACCCTCGTTTCTGCTGCCTCTCTACTCGAGTTGCAAGCTTTATAACTTCCTCAAGGAAGATGTACGGCTGTAATTCAACAACATTAGTTGTATCCTTCCTCAACCCTCCAAGAAATCTAGTTATTGTTTGCTCTTGGGGTTGCATCAATTCACATCAAATCAGCAGCAACTCAAACTCTTTCACGTACTCTTCCACGCTCAAAGATCCTTGTCGCAAAGTCTGAAGTCTGATGTATAGCTCTTATTTATAGTAATCAGGAACAAATCTCTTCTCATCACTCCTTTTATAGTTGCCCACATTGTAATCTCCTCTTCTCCATCCCTTCTCCTCTGAATCTTTAAGTTTTCCCACCATAAAAAAGCATAATCCGTAAACTCAAGTGCTGCCACCTTGCACTTTCTTTCTTCAGAATATTCATACCATTCAAATACCTTTTCAACCTTCTGAATCCACTCTAAGTATTCCTCGGGTGAACTACTTCCTCTAAATGGTGGAATCTTAAGTTTGAGGGCATTAGGAGGATTATAATTCCGCCTTCTTGGTCTGCCCCTATCGTCGGCCTCATCATCCCCATTTGGATCTTCTTCACCTCCTATAATATCATTTCATGGCACCCCAAGTGCTTGCCTCTGTTGGGGTTGCAAATTATTTCTTTGCATCATTTTCATAAGGGTATTCAACTGTTCACAAATTCCAGTCATTTCATCCCAAATCTCAACATGAGATCGTTGTAAGCCCAGAACCTATACCTGTTCCAAACTTAACCCTCTTGGCAAATCTTCTTTATGTCCAGCCATAATTAAGTTTATCAACCTTAATTCCAACAAGCCTTTCTTCTGTTTTTGGCTCCTGCCTTAGATCGCAACTTAGATCGCAACTGATGCTCTGATACTAGATGATGTGTCGTGAATGATTAAAAAATCAGCAACAATGAATCTGATGAAAATGGATGAAGGATGGGTCTGGTTGTGTTGTCTTTCTTTTGGTGTTTAGGAGAACCATTAAAGACTTTTCCCATCTCCAAGTTCCAGTTATAGGCAAATAAACATCCTTGAACCAATTTCAATTAACTCCAACGCAGCTTCTATCATTCCAATTTGACTCGTCAAGGCCCCTTATAGTTGTTTCGCTCTTGCTCTTGTCATTGGACCATCTGAATCCTTTTGCATATTAGATTTAGCTTTACAAGATGGATTATAATTCCCATGATGCACATCATTTTTGCTCAAAGTTGGGATTATCCATGGCTCAAATGAAATTCTTTGCATTTAAAAAATAGAAACTTACCTGATATAAGCTTAAAACAATCTTGTTTTTGAATTTATTTCAATTCCCAGGGGTGTTAATCTTTAGAAAAAGGATGGTTTGGTCTGGTAAAGGTACATGATGAGGTGAATTTTTGTTTTTTTAGGTTTCAAAGCAATAGACTCGAGTAAAAACTCAAGGTTTTGTTAAAAAAAATTCTTATTTTCAGCACTTACTTTATCAGCATGAATTATAAGTAGTTTTGTCTACAATGTTATAGTTCTTGTGAAAAGTTCTTTTATATTTTGAAAACATCATTTATTGGTCCAAGTTGTTTACTTGCTTGATTAGAAAAGACTTTTAAATGCACATAGGCTAGCTTTTGGCTATGAAAGAAAAGGATTTATAAGCTCAAAGAGTGTTTCAAGGTTCTAAAAACTCGGGATTACTGTCATTATGTCTTTCAATCTTTTTTTTCTTTCATCGTGTTTCTTCAATTTGCCCTTTTTGATTGCTTTGGTGGGGCATTGTTATTTTGTTTTGACCTTTAACAAGTCATTTTTATCCTTTTCATTTGGGCATGCCTCCAAGCATTTTGAATTTCTCGGGCTCTTTTGCTTTTTCATGACCTTTCTTTGGCCTTTGATCTTTAAATTTTTGTTTGCACTCCAATGTGGGGTGTGATCTCAATTTAGATCAACCATTGATCATCGGGATTGTCATTTGCCCCTAGTATGGGGTGTGATCCTAATCAGAGTTCTTACGAATAAAAACTATTTCAGGCTCAGATGGGGACTTCAAATGATATATTTTAGAGTGTGAAAGAATAACAAAGATGGCCTTCCATTATTTCAAGCACAAGCAGTTAGAACCGATAAGTTTTGTCCTTGTTCAGCGTAACTGTTTGGAACTTATGTTTTTATGAATCAGCGACAAGCAGATTAAACTGCATGCGATTATACAAACTACTAAAATTTAGCCCAAGAGATATGGGGTGCAAGCTTTTTGTGTATTTTTCATTTTTTATTTCTTGGTTCAGAATTGTTTGGTCACCTCAAAATAAGAATAATTTGAATGAATCGTTTGTCATCTTATAAATAGGATGTTGAAATGTTGTTTTGAGCAAACATCAAATTATTTCTGAAATCAAAACACGCGTTTATTTATTTATTTTTTTGTAAAGATTTTCATAAAACAGATTTGGTCATAATATTTTGAAAAGGTGAGAAAAGTTCTTAGCGTCTTAATGCATCTTGGAGTTCAACCATTTTGATAAATTGTCATTATATTAATTCGAGTAAAGAGGAAAAATGAAATGCCAAATGATACCTTCACAATAACATTTCTTTATTTCAAAACAATAATAACATAGACAAAAGATATTGAAAATGAAAGTCTTGTATTGTCTACACAAGTCATGGAGGCACATCGTATTCATAGGTATCCTCTAGTTTTTCAAGTACATTTTTAGCTACCATAGTATTAGCTTTTTACTTTTTATGGTCACACTCCCCTTTTTTTTTTTGGTAAGTTGACGTATGTATTAAAAGAAGAAGATACAAACATTATAAGGGGCATACCCCAGATTTACAATGATAACAGAAACATAAAACAACAGATGGCTACAGGCTAGCCACCGA
>Ga0325404_1008544_pt1 | contig 10526 bp, 9 predicted proteins | sample PopdelMetagenome_18_FD_205664 | JGI IMG/M metagenome (GOLD analysis project Ga0325404, IMG submission 205664) | Populus deltoides microbial communities from Bellville, Georgia, United States - Xylem-Control-R1 | ecosystem: Host-associated > Plants > Phyllosphere > Stem > Wood/Secondary xylem...
TTTGATGAATTGCCAAAAGCAACCATTGTTTCTGTCTCAAGACCTGATACTGCTGGAGATTTTAGCCCCATGCTTCTGTCTTACACCATTGAATTAAAATACAAACAGGCATGCATCTCTCTCTCTCTCTCTCTCTCTCTCTCTCTCTCTCTCTCTCTCTCTCTCTCTCTCTCTCTCCCCTTCTCCCTCTCTCTCTTTTGCAAGGCAGTCTTCTTGTTTTTAAATTGTGGTTGGTGAATATATATATATGCCACTGACATGACCATGCAATATAGAAGACAATCAAATTTCCAGAGCTGTTTTTCTTGCTAAAATAATAGCTGGTTGTGTGGAATTTGATGAGAAGGAACAAGGTGGTTGGTTTGAGTGGTGCAGGAGGATGACAGGTCTTTTTCAATGGAAAAGGGAGGACAAAATGTGGTCTAGAACAGCACTTCACTAGAATTTTATATCTCATAATCAAGGCTGAGGTTGTTCAAGGAATGCTAAATTTATTGTAGTGCTTGGATTCTCTCAAAATCAATTGAATGAATCCGCATAAAATGAGGCTGACGATAATGTTTTTGTTAACAGTTCAAGTGGCAGTTACTGAAGAAAGCATCACAAGTTCTCTACTTACATTTTGCTTTGAAGAAGCGTGCAATTATCGAGGAACTTCATGAGAAACAAGAGCAGGTTTGGTAGAATGCAATAAGCCATTTTCTTTTCCAATAGATGGCATTTCTATCACCTTTAGGCTTGTTCTGTTTTTTGCACTGTTTAATTATCTTGTTTAATGCATTTACGATTTCATCTTTACATATTTTTTCTTTGAAAGGTTAAAGAATGGCTCCACAGTTTAGGAATAGTAGATCACGCAGCAGTCATGCAAGATGCTGATGAACCGGATGACGGTGCTGTTCCAGTTCATCATCAAGAAGAAAGTGTTAGAAACAGGTGATAACTTTGTTCAATTGGTAGCATTACATGCAACTGCATCTAGCGTACATTGTAGTTGACGTGGTTTTATAATGCAGAGATGTCCCATCCATTGCTGCTTTGTCATTTCTTCGTCCGGCACTAGGAGGGCAGCAGGGTATTTCAGACAGAGCGAAGGTGGCAATGCAGAATTATTTGAATCATTTCCTAGGAAACTTGGATATCGTAAATTCGCCAGTGGTAAGACAATTTGAATCCACATGGTTTTTCCTTCATTGCTATACATGAATAGACTGGACTCTAATTAAGTTGGAATCGGAGAAATAATCTGCATCCCTTTGATCCTTATGTCGAGATACTTTTCTTCTACTTGTCAATGCTTTCTTGTTCATCTATTCATGCCATCCTTTTTGACGTAGGTCTGCAAATTTTTGGAGGTCTCTAAGTTGTCCTTCTCGAGGGAATATGGTCCAAAGCTGAAAGAAGGTTACATTATGGCAAAGAATCTTTCAAAAATCTCCAAGGATGATAGTGATATAACATGTTTTCCCTGCCAATGGTTCGGTTTCTGTGACAACAACTGGCAGAAGGTGTGGGCTGTTTTGAAACCTGGGTTTTTGGCCCTTTTGGAAGATCCTTTCAACGCAAAAATCATAGATATTCTTGTTTTTGATGTTCTGCCAAACTCAAATGACAAAGGAGGAAACCAAGTATACTTAGCAAGCCAGATAAAGGAACGCAATCCTTTGTATTATGCATTTAAGGTAAGCAGTTTTATCTTGAAAATTTTGTCCAAGCAACTATGTGATACTAATGTAAGGTTTATGGTCTGAGCCCTTTGCTTCCAATTGTTGTTACATTTACCAACAAATTGTGGAACATGAAAGGTTTCTGCCGGAAATCGGAGCATAAACCTGAGAAGCAAAAGTGGTAGTAAAGTTAAAGAATGGATTGCTGCAATCGAAGATGCTGGTTTAAGGACAAGTGAGGGGTGGTGTCATTCTCACCGCTATGGTTCCTATGCTCCTCCAAGGGGTTTAGCTGAAGATGGGAGTCAAGCTCAGTGGTTTGTGGATGGGCATGCAGCTTTTGAAGCAATTGCTTCTGCAATAGAGAATGCAAGATCAGAGGTTCATTTCTTTCTGTGCATTTGACATATTAAGTTCAACATTTGGCATGAGTTTGTTGATCAAAATTTATATGCAGATATTTATCACAGGCTGGTGGCTTTGCCCTGAGCTGTATCTAAGAAGGCCTTTCCAAGATCATGCTAGCTCCCGGCTTGATTCCTTGCTAGAAGCTAAAGCTAAGGAAGGGGTTCAGGTGCGTAAGAAAATAATTATCATCAAACTTCAGAATTATTATGCACTGATTATTACCTTTAACATTCTGCAATGAAACAGTGTTAGTTTTAACTTTGAAGTTGAATGACCCTGCAGATCTATATCCTTCTGTACAAGGAGGTTTCTATTGCTTTGAAAATCAACAGTATGTACAGCAAGAAAAGGCTTCTTAACATTCATGAGAATTTGAGGGTTCTGCGCCATCCTGATCATTTCTCAACTGGTGTCTACTCATGGTATGTGATTTGCGGATAAAGTTCTGTATTAAATTTTATTTATTTTGTGTTTGGATTAGAGTTATCAAGAGAAAATGGAAGAATTAGAAAATCTCATGTCGATATTCATGTGAAGTACATCGTTTAATTTGATTGCTTGCGTATGCTCATTGATCAATCATGTCACATGCAGGTCACACCATGAAAAACTAGTGATCATCGACTACCAGATTTGCTTTATTGGAGGATTAGATTTATGCTTTGGCCGTTATGACACTATTGAACATAGAGTAGGTGATTGTTCTGCTGACATATGGCCTGGAAAGGACTATTATAATCCAAGGTATTTTTCCTTTCTTCAGAAAATTAAATTGAAATGACAGTTATGGTTCAGCTACATTTTCGGTGCTATGATGTTTCTTGAATCATGCAATATTTTACTAGCTCATATGTGATGACTGAGGGAGAATTGGGGACAGATTAGCATCGTCATATGTAATAGATATGGTAGTGTGGAGGCTTGTTTACAAAATTTTGTTCTAATATTTCCACAACATTGCTTGGCTAGAGAATCAGAACCAAATTCTTGGGAAGACGTCATGAAGGATGAACTGGACCGTAGAAAATATCCTCGAATGCCATGGCATGATGTCCATTGTTCTCTCTGGGGACCGCCTTGCCGTGACATTGCTAGGCACTTTGTTCAACGCTGGAACCATGCTAAGGTTAACTTCATGATTCCTACCTCTTGTGTCATCATTCTACACTGACACTCAGAAAGTTCAGTTTCTTATATGTTTGATCTCTTCTTAGAGAAGCAAAGCACCAAATGAGCAAACAATTCCACTACTGATGCCTCGCCACCACATGGTCCTTCCTCATTACATGGGAAGAAGTATAGATATTGAAAGCAAGAATGGAGAAGGAAACCAGAAAGACATCAGCAGAATAGATTACTTTGCCTCAGTATCCCCAATCCGAGATATCCCTTTGCTTTTACCTCAGGAAGCTGATGCAACAGTTGTTAATGGTGTTAATCACGAGTTAACTGCCAAAAACATGAATAACGATAGTCTTGATCAATCAGCTTGGCACTGCGATAGTTTTTCATTCACTTTGCAAAAATCCAAGGATGGAAATTTGGCTCAAGACTTACCGGTGAAAAATCCTGTTGATGAACATGATTTTGTGGATCTCGAAAGCATAATGCAGATTTCAGATCGGTCATCAGAAACATCTGAAAAAGATGTTCCTGATGTTTCTGCCAGCGAATGTGGACAAGTTGGACCACGTGTCTCATGTCGTTGTCAGGTTAGATTACACCCTTTGAAGTTCATCATATTTTCTCATAACATATTACATGATCTTGTTCTTTTATCAAGATCTACATTTGTGACTGCCTTCTCATATCTTAACTGTAAAATTTTATTTATTTCCTCTAAGTGTGAGCAACTATATCATCTGCAGGTTATCAGAAGTGTCAGTCAGTGGTCAACAGGAGCCAGTCAGCATGAAGAAAGCATCCATAAGGCTTACTGTTCTCTCATTGAAAAAGCCGAACATTTTATCTACATAGAGGTATTTAAACTTTAAGATTGACCATTATTTTTCCTTCTGGTCTTGTATAAATTTCCTGATACTTATATTGCAGACGCTTTATGTTGCTATTTATGTTGATTGCTTGATTTGCAGAATCAATTTTTCATATCAGGACTTTGTGGAGATGAGATTATCCAGAATCGTGTTTTGGATGCAATATACAAACGTGTTATTCAAGCTTACAAAGAAAATAAGTGCTTTCGAGTCATCATTGTCATACCACTCTCACCAGGTTTCCAGGTAAAACTCTTGGTAATGTTTTTAAATTCTAATTTTAAGCATTGAATACTTGGCCTTTGTCATGAGCTGGATAATTCATTGCCAGGGAGGTGTGGATGATGGTGGTGCAGCAACTGTTAGAGCCATCATGCATTGGCAGTATCGGACCATCTCCTGGAAGAAGACTTCAATTCTGTACAATCTTAACACATTGCTTGGCCCTAAAACACATGATTACATTTCTTTTTATGGTCTGAGGACGTATGGTAGACTTTTTGTGGGAGGTCCGTTGGTCACAAGTCAGGTATTTTTTTTGCATCACTTGTCTAATATATTACTTTTTTTCCATCCCTCTAATTGATCATTTTGCGTACAGGTTTACGTGCATAGCAAAGTTATGATAGTAGATGACAGGATTGCGTATATCGGATCATCTAACATCAATGATAGGAGTTTGCTTGGATCGAGAGACTCTGAGGTATTGCTTGTTGGTTGCTGTATAAGGCACATAGCAGTTTCCTCATAACTTGGAAAATGACATATTGATTCAAGTTGCTATGCTTCCTGATCAGTTGACTAAAACCATTGTTTCAGATTGGGATAGTTACTGAAGACAAGGAGTTTGTTGAATCATCAATGAACGGGGAAACTTGGAAAGCTGGAAAATTTGCTTATAGCCTGCGGCGCTCGCTGTGGTCTGAGCATCTTGGTCTTCCTTCAGGAGAGGTTAGTAACAGTAAAGTTGATCCACATGAATAGTTTGACCATGCACGCCCTTGTTTGTACAAGGCATCTCATAAAAGAGGTTCTTTCAGACCTGATTTTAAATTGAATTTGACCGGTATAGTGTCCTGAACTCCTGATCATTTCATTGCAATCAATAACAGAAAGTATATATTCTTGCTTGCTTCAGATAGATAAAATCAGTGATCCTGTAGCAGAGACAACATATAGAGATTTATGGTTGGCAACGGCAAAGGTGAGTGGAAATTTATGCTTCATAAATCTGCTGAAAAAAGTATTGATCATTGTCATTTACGTTATTTCTTTCTTATCTTCCTTTTCTTTGCTGCTACGACACGTAATCGAAATGCTCTAATTTTGGACAGGAAAACTCAAAGATTTACCAGGATGTCTTTGCTTGTCTTCCTAATGATCATATCCACTCGAGGTAATTAAACATGAAACGTAGTTGTCTTCCCCTCTTTGTTTAGTTCCATAGAATGTCCTAACACACATAGCTTGTACGTTTCCATCCAATGCAGAGCTGCTCTCAGACAAAGCATGAACCATTGGAAGGAAAAACTTGGCCACACAACCATTGACTTAGGAATAGCTCCTGAGAAGATAGAACGCAATGAAAATGGAGAGATTAAGATGATGGACCCAATTGAAAGACTGAAATTAGTAAAGGGCCATCTTGTTTCCTTTCCATTAGACTTCATGATGTGTCAAGAAGATTTAAGACCAGTATTCAACGAGGGAGAATTTTATGCATCCCCACAAGTATTTCATTAATTATCAAGTAGGAAAGTAGAAGATGAGAAGATAGGATTAACAGCAAAAGCATTAACAAAAAAGCTGATTAAACTAACAAGATGTAAAGATTAAAACATTTGTTGTGAGGGATTTGTCTAATAAGCATATTGGCTTTGATTTATATGATTTTCCATATTATTACATATGGATTCATTCTCAAAAGTATTATATGGGAGGTCCGATCAGCCTCGGCCTATTCAAAGGATTAGCTCTCGATCTCCGGCCTCCTCAAATCGCATCCCACCATTTCTATAATTTGAACCTGACTAGAACTCCTAATGAAAATCCCAGATTTTAACACATAGACGGTTCCCTTCGAGTCATGTTTTAACCGGCAGTCACGTTGAGCTGGTTACGCGCATGTCTGGGGTTTACCTAACCTATATCCAAATGGTTTGGGCCGAGGATCTTCCCATCATCAAAATCTGTGAAATTTGCACAGGTTTGCATGAGATGATCGGAGAACTGATGAGGAGTCTGGACCAAGTGGAGAAGACGGTGCTCGCAGCGCTAACTAGTTAGAGTGCACCAGATATGATTGATGAAGCGTTGGATTTTCCTGCAATTCCCACTATCATATTCCGGTCTTCCTTGTAGTTCTCCAATTGCTTACACAATGGGATTGCATGCATGCTACAATATTAATTCCACGCTAAACATAGATCATGCACATAAGGGTTGGCACAAAGATGATCAGATTCAGGACACAGATAACTAGATGAAAGAGAAATTCCTTTGCTGTAGAGCGGTAGTAACCAGGTGAATTTATGTAATTTTAACACATAAAAATTAAAATATAGAAGAGATGTTATCTCTGTTTTCATGATCTTCGTCTCTTCTACCATCAATTTTATGTTTGATAATTTGAAAGCTGAAAATATTTAGAAAAATTATGAAGCGATGGAATCAATTGTTCTTGTATAGTGTAAGTCACTAATTTTAGAATTCTAACCAAGTATAAAGCAAAAGATAATTGAGAATTATATCAACAAAACGAAAAAAATAAACCAAAACATCCAAATACGAAAATAAAATTTCTTTTGGATCTAATAAATCCAAAACTGATAAATTATATATATATATATATAAAAAAAAAAAAAAAACAGGCCAAGTCATAATTTAATAAAACTGGGTCATGATAAATTTATGGCGGGCCATTTTCCGCAAAGGCCTGTTTAAAAAATTCACTGATCTGCTAATAGTATAGGCCCATTAGAAGAAACTTGGTTTCGTCGTTTCTGATTTTGAAGCAGCTGCAAGTTGTGCTCAATGGGATTTGTCCCTCGGAGAAATTCTTGACCAATGTATACAAACTGAAGTAGCTGGCTGTTGTAGCATCAAATTGTTTCAAATCTAGTCTGATTTTCGATTACACCTCGACTTCATCTCTTACTTGATTCTTCTTGTCACCAAGTAGCTAAAGAAGTCGATGGGTTGTAGTTCAACTAGCATCAAAAAGTTCGGATTTCGAGTCTCTTCATTTTAAGAAAAAAGCTAGGGGGCGATACTGGCATGGCATTAACACCTTTTCTAATCAACTAAATTGAAATGTCTCAAGTAAATGAACATCAAGGAGAAGCTACAACAACCTTGCTCATTTACATTTTATGATCACTATTTTGGTGTACTAACAGCATGGACTTGTTGAGATTGAGGGGAGGAGTGAAAGAAGAGGCAAATGGCTGATATATCATCCATGGCAATCCCTTTCCTTTTGCGTTTCCAAGCATGGACAGCAGACTGAACTAGACGCTTAGCTGCCTTCGCCCTATCTGGTGTCGACGACACAATTTGTACTGCTTCTTGATTGGAGATTACATCCCATACCTAAAGAATGACAGCAAGAATAACAATCTTGTTATGGTTCTTTATAGGTTTGATTAAGATTTTGGACGTTAGATATTGAAAACTAATTCTACTGGTACGCTACTTATGCATACCCCATCAGTTGCCAGGATAACAAATTGATCTTCGCTAGTTAGATGCCTTTGTGTAACTTCAGGCACGGAAATAAGCCCGAAATTCTTTACACAGTAATCGCCAAAGGCTCTGGACATTGCCAGTCCGGGTGATTCTGCATCTGGCTGCCAAACTCTGTGCACACCTGGCTCATCATCTAGACAGAATACACGTCCCTGGCACTGAAGTATCCGTTCAGTCTCCTCTGCAGTCAAGATGAACATTACTGTAAGAATGACTTGTTTATATTGCCTTGCTGGACAGAATGAAGGAGAGGAACTTACGGGGTAAATTAGGCTTGAAATCTACAGTAAGCTGAACCTGTACCAGGCTTCCATCATCTGCTGTTGTAGCCAATACAGCACGAGAGTCGCCAACATTTGCTACAAAAATATGTTCACCCTGGAAAAAAAAACATGATCAGACACCTAATATTGGCATCCTAGCATAATCTTGAGCTATAAGGAGATTTTTCCTGGTAGCTTCTCCCCATTATTTGTTACATACAGGCAAACCAAAATGAGAGTATAGAGTTTATAGGCATTGCATAAAAAAGACTCAAAAGGAATTAGGAACTTGATTCACCTGTCTAACAATTGTCAGGGCAGTTGTTCCACTATAGAATGAATCTATTTTCCGATGCTGCTCTAGCTCTTGATCAACAACAGCACAAGTTTTTAGGTAGGAATGTTTCCACATATTGAATCTTTGATGCTTTTTATCCGATTCCAAGTCAATATCTGGATCAAGTGAACATTGAGCAAGAGTCTCCTGCCAATTACACAGAAGAGATGTAGCCATCGATTCTCGGACTTTCTTCGCCACAAAATGGCCCCATTGACCATGGCCATCAAATATCCCACAAAATGTCATGTCTGCTTGACACCCAAATTCCTACCAAACAAACAGAGACGACATTATAACACACTTGAATCACATTTAAAGAATATATTATTGTCAATGCTCCATGCTTACCTCCCATACAATGCAGCAATCTTGATTCACTCCTTTCTCGCCTCTCCTTGAGAAAACTGAGGCAAAATTTTTCGACCCATCAACATTTACACAGCCAGATGATCTTAAGATCATTTCATTCTTCTTTGCATCTTTCGCCATTGCCTCTGCGGCTTCTCTTCCATCACCATTCCCATTACTCTTCACTTTTCTTATTGTAAATGACTTTGCCAATCCATTGAACATTGATGAAAAATGCCCCATCGTCTTTGTTTCAATTCAAATGGCCACCACGGACCACAATATGGTATGGTTCTCTAGCTTTTTGTAGATTCAAAACTCTGAACATTCAAAAAAATATATATATATTTAACACATACAACCATGTAGGATCACGAGAAAGAAAGGAAATTATAAAGAATTCATCAGAAAGATCTGTTACAGTATTCTTGACTCAAAATTCTTAGCTGAGAATCAAAAGGGTGGCTAGATACTTAAATCACATTCAATCAGTAGTCAGTGAAGCAAAGAGAGGACATTATCTGACTCAGAAAGCTAAAGAATCTTACAATTTAATAACAGAAAAAAAAAAAACTTGAATCTGAAGCACATCAGTATATCACATTGAATACTCAATCTGACATTGAATCCCAACGTTGCTATTTGCATATAGAATTTTGTAGAAAAGTCAAGAACAACAGAACAATAAACCAAAAATAAAGAAGCCTAACTAATAAGCAACTTGTCATTAAACTTTCCAGGTTATTCCATTACTGTTTGTGTTTGGTTGCGAAGAAAATTCAACCAGGAGGGTAAAACTTGAATTTCATCTCTTCTAATATTTTGTATCATCAGCAAAATCCTAAGAGAATATTTCACAAAGATCAATTTGCACTCACATGGACCTAGCTACTTCAATGTCCAAAACTATATATTTGGCATATGCAAGAATCAAAGAAAACAAAAGAAAAAGGCATCACATTTTTACTCTTTTTATTCTTCAGCAAAAAAAATATAAAGAATTGTTAGTTTTCCAAGAAAATGAGGGCAAAGGCAAAAGCAAAACATAAAAAGATAGCATAAACTCATCATTAATCTAGCTTCTTAAATCTGAAAAAAAAAAAAGCTGGACTTTTTACTAAGCAATAGCGATTAAATCTTTGCTTAATTTTAACTTGAAATATTAATGATAAATTCTCTCATTTTTTACAGCTTATGTCAAAATTTAGGTATATAGTTAATTACTAACACAAACTAAAGATTAAAACAATATGAACCTTAAGATTCAAAATCTTTTTTTTTTCAACTTTCTCACATTTTCTCAGAAACAAAAAAAAAACCCGTAAAAACGTTTCATAAAAAAGAAAACAAAAGAAGAAGAAGAAGAAGCTCATTCAAGCTTCTTAAATCATCGCTTTAAGCTCTTTATCCATGACAAACCAAAGCAATGAAACCACACAACACAAAATGATGAAGGCTACCGAGTCCTTCTTCAAAACCAAAAGAAACCCTTTAAACCATAACTAAAGAACGAACAAAAACAGTACAAGACCTTGATCGATGCTAAAGAAGAGCAGAGAAGAGCTTAGAGAAGAGGGAGCTGCTGCCAGAAAGATGACATCATCTGCCGGAAGTTGATGCAGGGAATGGGACAAAATGAGCTGAGAATTCGAGAAAGAGGATATAGAGATAAATCACAGTCCATAATAATGTTCTCCTCCTCTCTTTTTATCTTTGGAGAAGATAACAAAGACAGACACGGAGAAAGAAAGAATCCTTT
>Ga0325404_1008550_pt1 | contig 10521 bp, 7 predicted proteins | sample PopdelMetagenome_18_FD_205664 | JGI IMG/M metagenome (GOLD analysis project Ga0325404, IMG submission 205664) | Populus deltoides microbial communities from Bellville, Georgia, United States - Xylem-Control-R1 | ecosystem: Host-associated > Plants > Phyllosphere > Stem > Wood/Secondary xylem...
GGATGAAAGGAGTGTATGGTGGCTGGCCAGCGTGTAAGAAGGAGAAAATGGGGGCTGCCTTGGTTGGTTTTTGTGAGAGGGAGCTGCTGCGACTGCCGGCGAGAGGGGAGAGTGAAGGGGCAGAGAGGTCTCTCGTTTTTACAAGGAAAGGGGGCAGACCGGTTTTCGGGAGGAAACAAAAAAATCAAAGAAGATAGGGGTGGCGGCTGCCTTCTTTTTTTCAAAGGCTGATAGCTTTTTTGGCTGGGAGTTCACTGGTTTGTCTTTGGCCAGGCAAAGGGGGAAGAACGGTGCTGGTTTAGGTGGGAGCTGCCGAAATGGGGGAAGGTCCCCGTGCAAGCAGAGGGTGGCGGCTTTTTGTGTAGTTTTTGTTTAGGTTAGGGTTTTTCTCAATTTTTCTCCGCCCCTGTACCTCTCCATTTTTCTCCGTGAATAAAGTTTTCTCCCCCCTTTTATGTTCACTGTAGCTTAGTATTTATAGGAAAAGTTTTGCTAGGTTTTCAAACTAGTCCCTCAACTTTTCCTTTCCTTTTCTTTTCCTCTTTTTTTTGTAAATTTTGATTTTTCTTATTTTTTTGTATTTTTGAAAACGAGCAATATCAACATTAACTCAACAAGGAAAATCAGTGATCATAAAATTTACGCGTTAAAAATTGAACGCGTTCCAAATTCCTTTGAAAATTTTAATTCTTTTGAGATGACATTGAAAATGCTAAAAACGATGCAAATATATCAAAAATGCATTTTTTGGGGTTTTCATTGTTTTTTTGCTATTTTTGGTTTTTTCTGTAAATTTATCAAAATATGGGTCAAAAATTGGGTAGCAACAGGGGTCACATTGCATAATTTAAACCAAGGTTTCTAGGAGTGCAATTACAAAAATTGAGAAGTTTCAAGGTCAATTGAGGATGCATATGCTAAAATTGAAAGAATAAGGACTAAATTAAGACTTCCCTAAAATCCTATTTAAAAACCCTAATTTTTAGGGGTTAAATGAACGACACGTCACTCTGACTTAAATAAAAAAAATGAGTGACACGCCATTTGGTCCTTGTGTTTTTTTTTTCAGCTGAGATGGCTGATCGAGATGCCACCTTCATGCAAATGAACTTGGCGCGTTTGACCACCTTAGAGGCTCCAACCACTACTACTTGACTGAGAAACATCTTCTCTACAAGGATTAGCTGCTTCTATCAAACGTTTACATCACATTTGCTTTAATGAACTCAAGAACATCTTGTCCCCAATCAGTCACCCTTGCATTGGTAGATTCAAGCTAATCAGGGGCTAACCTTCCAATCAATGAATGTGGAGTTCTGAACCTTTAAATTAAGTATGGTTTATTCATAATGATAGATTTACATCTCCTTTACAAGGTTTAGGTCTAACAATGATATATTTATGACTTAATCTCCACAATGATCTTGACAAAGTACTTAGCCTAATCATTTATGAGTGATTGAGCGAAAAGGAGGTTGACTTGGAGAGAAAGAAATCACAAAGAGAAAATTGGAGAGAAAATAAAGAAGCATTCTTTAGTAAATAAAGAGAAAAATGAAGCAAATCATGTGAAAATTTGAAGGAAGAAAGGAGGGAAAAAAAAGTTCATACAAGCTAAGAAGATGAGAATAAGAGGAAAGAAGCAAAAACAAAAACCAGAAAAAGAAAGTTACATTATCCAATAAGGTATACCTAAAACTTTGGTGATATGATGTAGCGCAATGGACACACCTCTCTTTTAATGTCTTCAATTTTAATATATATATTTTTATTTTGTTTGTTATTGATTATGTTGATTTCATTTCAGATTACAAGCCATATTTAGCATATTATTGTTCTTGGATGTGATATGCATTTGTTAGGGAAGTAAGTTCAAAATTTGTTAGGGAAGTAAGTTCAAAAATGGTTTTGAGTATATAACTTGTTGTTTCTTGATTATTAAAATCGTGTGTTAGCATGTTTAAATGTATATTTTTAATGTCTTGAAGTTAAGTTTAATTGTTTAGATTCTTTTCTATTATATATGTTAAGACTTTTGATTGGTCAAGATTATGACTGCAAGTTTTTTTGGTGTCTTATTGAGTGTAAGAAGGCTAGGTTCATGTCAAGTTTTGGTTAGGAATGTTTGTCAAATCAATATAATAATGTTTATGACAAAAGAGAGGATGTTTATAAAGTTTTTAAACTAAGATATTGTTGCATTGGTATTATTGTTTGTTATTAATGTCTTGAAGTTTTAAGGGGTTTTCATAAACATGTTGAAGTCAGGTCTATCATGTTTAAGCCTTATTTCTAGGTTTTTGGGTGTTATTCTGAGTTTTGGTTTGCTGTTGCGTATTTCTAGGTTTCTTTTAATTTCTAGGTTCATGTTCTTGATGTTCTTAAACCCAAATATATGTTTTCTTGTTTTCTTATGTCTTGAAATTTTAGCCTCTCTAATGAGCTTCGATCGAAGCTATAACTCATACATGATTGTTCTATGTCTTTATTTTATGTATTTAAAACTTATTTTGTATCAATCGATCCTTAGAACCCTTGAATGTCTAGGTTCGGGTTCTTCATTGTTTGGTTATTTTCTGTGAAGATTAGAGCTTATCATTGTGGTTTGATGGATGATTATGTGTTAGATCTTGATGTTGCATCTTTCTATGCTTTTGTTTAACCAAATTTGGTCTATTATTTAATTTACATTGGTGGGTTAATTTGAATGTATTTCGTATTCTTGAAAATATTCAAATGAATTTTTTTTTAATCTTCATTCTTCCTTCTCTGTGTATGGGTCCTAATTTTTAAGCTTATGGGCTTGGAAGAGAAAGCGTAGCCCATGTGGTTGGGTTGAGTCCTTTAGGCCTAAGGGCATGTTTGGTTGGTCAGGATTTTTCAAAGAAAAAAAAAATATTTTTCTATCCTTAAAGCACGTTTGACAAACACAGTCTTAAAATAGTTTTTAAGCCTTTGATTCTTAGATTAAAGCGTGCTTTGCAAACACACATTGCTATTTTTTCCAACAATGTTTCTTTTTGTTTTGGTATTTGCCAAACATATCCTATTCATTTTTATACCTTCAAGGGACCTAGTTGTATTTTTTTTATCTTTCTAATTTTCTTGCCCTCTTATTATTTAATACTTGAAATTGTGATCTTCATACAAGGTGCTTTTTTGATATTAAATAAACCAATTTTCTTGTAAAAACAATACAAAAAAACATTCTTTAAAAAATACATTAAGTATTTTTAAATTGTATATCAAGTTTCTCAAACAAAAATCACATTTGTATAAAATAAAAAATAAAAAAAATCCATAACATGATTTAGCATTTTTCAAATATCAAAATTCAAGAAAAATAGTTTATATATATCTATTACATCGGCTCCTTTGTTCTCTTTTCCAACATCAACATAGCTCCTTTCCACTTTTTACTAATAACACAGCCCTATATCCTCCATTTTTAGACAAGAATTTCGGTCCTTCTCCTCTTTTTTACAGCCCAAAACAACCCCGTAATCCACTACTGAATCAACCCCCTAACCATCATCTCAACCACCACAGAACAACCCCAAATCACAACCATGCTCCCACTTTAAATCATCCAGAAAAGGCGATTTGCTTTCAAATACTTTTGCAGGTATTGTTAATGACACTTGAGATACATGCACTCCCAATCATTACACACAACCCCTACGTCGGAGTGCAAGTCACGCACGGGCAAGTGCATGCCACGTGCCACCGCTGCCTAGCTTAAGAGTGATAATTTTCAGTTCAGTTCGGTTTTTATAAAAAAAATAACCAAATTAAATTAAAAAAAATCCAAACCGGAACGAAATTGGTTCAAACCGACTGGTTTTGGTTTTGGTTCAGTTATTTTAGAACAAAAAGTAGTTTTTTTTTGTTTGACTCAGTTTTGTTTGGCTCGGTTTTTTTTCCAGTTTGACTTGGGTTTTTTTCCGGTTTTTTTTGTTTGGGTTTGGTTCGGTTTTACGCCTATAAAACCGAAACCGAACCAAACCAGTTGGTTTTTTTTTAAATTCTAATTGGTTTAATCGGTTTTTTTTCATGGTTCGGTTTTTTTGGTTTTTTTTCTGGTTTTCTTGGTTTAATCAGTTTTTTAGTTTTTTTACTGACCCCTATCCTAGCTTAGTTCTAGTAATGTCTTGCTACCCTCAACATAACATATTTCGAAGGTCATTTTTGAACCTTTAATGTATTTTATTGTTTATTTTAAATATTTTTTTTTATATGTCATTGAATTTAATGTATATTGTGATGAAATATCTAAAGTTTTGGGGTAAACATCAATTTATAGAAACCTAAAATGTCATGAATTTAATTTTCAAAGTGAAACAAGACTAAAATTAATATCTCGCGATGAGGTTAGGAGAATGAGTTGTAACAATTTTACTCGAGGCATAATTATTTGGTCTTGATGTAAATTCTTATGCGTGTTGAATATGTATACATATTTATTTGGCCTTGAGTGATTTGATTTGGTTTCATATTAATTGTTTTTTATCCAAAAATTAACCTAGGATAAATGAGCCATAACTAGGTGTTATCCTTGTATCTCGTTAAATGGATAATAAAACCACTTAATACGTATTTTCATTATGTGCAAAATGTTTTCAAGCTACCATATTTTCCTTGCAATTTCGGTAGTGTATTAATTGTTTTTATTATCTAGAAATCAACATAAAATAAATAAATTGTCATTGAGTGTTATTCTTAGATCTCATTGAATGTATAATAGAATCGCTTGATATGTGACTTTATTTTGATTATGTGCAAAATATATTCAAGTTATTATATTTTTTTCTTGCAATTTGGTTGTGTATTAACTATTTTTATAATTTAAAATAAACCTAGGATAAATGAACTATCACTGGGTGTTATCTTATGATCTTGTCTAATAGATAATAGAATCGTTTAATACACCATTTTCTCTTTTTAGTATATTGCAAAATATTTTCATGCTATAATATTTTTCCTAGCAATTTATGTTGTGTATTAATTATTTTTATTATTCATAAAACCAACACGAGATAAATAAACCATCACTAGGAATTATCCTTAAGCGGATAATAAAATTATTTAATTTTATTTTCTATAAATTATGCTTTTCATTGCAATTTGGTTGTGTATCAATTATTTTTATTATCCAAAAATCAACTTAGGATAAATGATTTGCCGCTGGTTATTATTCTTTCATCTTGTTGAATAGATAATAGAATCACTTAATACATGACTTTATTTTCATTATGTACAAAATACTTTCAAGCTATAATATCTTCTCTTGCAATTTATGTTGTGTATTAACCTTTTTTAATTTTTATAAAATTAGTTAGGATAAATAAAATGTCACTGGGTATTATCCTTGAATGTTGACGAGACTTTATCATGTTTTTAATATATAATGTTTTCCCTTGCAATTTTGGTACATATAAATTGTTTATATTTATTAATCAATACATGATAAATGAATTGTTGTTTCGCATTGTACTAAGATGTTCCTTAATAGGTAATAAAAGTTATTAATATGCAACTCTTTATTTTTCAAGCATCAACAACTCCTTTCTTTTCTTTTGTGAAAATAGACTTGTAAATTTGAGGGTACCTTAAAAATACCCTTTCAAGCTACTATTTCGACTATCTAATCAATTGCCTTTAAGAAACAATGTCATTTATGGTTACAATATCTTTTCAAATTATAAATGTAAATATTTGTAAAACTTTAACATGTTTTTTAATTAATTATATGTAAATATTCATATGTTGATTTGGATTTTCTATGTTCATGTTGATGTGTGTTAATTTATTTTGTGTGTTTCTAGTTTGATATTTTAATGTGGTGAATGAATTTGAACTGGATTGATGTGGTCTCATTTAGGCCCATTTAGAGTGAAGCCTTCAGGCCTATTTCAATCATATAATCTAGAAAAGGACCTTAGCCATCAACTGACACCATCCTCTGGGGTTCAACGCTCATATTCTAAAAGTGAGGATTGAGCTCGCTCTATTATGGGTCCAAATCCCAAATCATCACTATAGGTTCTAGTAGTTCTTTGCTTTCAATAAAAAAAAGAACATATACGAGTTTAGAAAAACTTTTAACATATAAGAATAATAGGTACCTTTATCATAAAAAACTAAACATGAAACAACTTATTTTAGGTAGGATGTATATGGTGATTGTTATCTTTCCTATTATATATGCCCCGTTTGTTTGCTGGAAAGTAATTTCTTTTTGGAAAGTGAATTTCGGGAAAGTAAATTCCGGGAAAGTGAATTATTTTCTGATGTTTGGTAGTGTAATAGAAAAAAGAACATATACGACTTTAGGAAAACTTTTAACATATAAGAATAATAGGTACCTTTATCATAAAAAACTAAACATGAAACAACTTATTTTAGGTATGATGTATATGGTGATTGTTATCTTTCCTATTACATATGCCCCGTTTGTTTGCTAGAAAGTAGTTTCTTTTTGGAAAATGAATTCCAGAAAAGTAAATTCCGGGAAAGTGAATTATTTTCTGATGTTTGGTAGTGTAATTGAAAATAAGTTGGAAAACACTTTCCAGTGTTTGGTTATGTCATGGAAAATGAGCTGAAAAATAATTTATTAATATTTTATTTTTCTCAAGTTTATTAAAATAATGAGGAACAAATCTTACAAATTAAAAAGTTGAATAAGAATGAAATTGAAAAAAAATATAATTTCATAAATTATCTCAAATAAAATAAATAATAATCAAAATAATAGAGATCAAATCTAAAAAATAAAAAAAATAAAAGATGAAGAAATTAAAATAATAATAATTAACATTTCATAAATTATTTCAAATAAAATAAGTAACAATAAAAAAAATGAGGACCAAATTTGATAGATAAAAAATTTCAAAGAAAAAATATAAGGGAAAAGCAAATAACAATTATAGAAATGAGGACCAAATTTAATATAAAAATTAAATTTTAAGAGATGAAATTGAAAAATAAATATTCAAAACAAAATATATATAGCAATCAAAAGTTTGAGGACCAAATTTGATATAATCAGCAAATAATATGACATTTCTAAATTTTTCACAACTTCTGGAAATTGTTTTCCGCCCAAATTTTTCAGGAAAACACTTTCCTAAAAACCAAGCTAAATTTTCCTTTGACTGGAAAGTGTTTTCCGTTGACCAACTTTTATAATAGCAAACAAACACAGAAAAGTTTGGAAAGTGATTTCCCGGAAAGTGAATTACGGGAAACAAACATAGCCATAATATCTTTAAAGACCAATTATGGTTTATAGTTACCACAAAACTAGGCAATGGCTTATATATATATATATATATATATATATATATATATATATATATATATATATATATATATATATAGATATATTTTGCTGATATGTCCCCTACGACAGGATGACAACTTGATGTGAACCTAATAATCACGTGGCCATGCAACCTGCAACAAGATTGACAACAAAACCTGAAAAGCTGAAATAAATATAATATGAGTGTGATATAATGAAAACCTATCCTAGAGCTCCAAAACTATTGGAATAAGAACTTTTACCCTACGAATACCAATTCTTGAATGAGAATTATAAGGAAGATACCACAATGCCAAGTAATTTTTTATAAGTCAATTTAGTTTGTCACATAACCAAAGAATACGAGAGTCTTTCTCATCAAGCTGAATAAATTTGCCAGCAATAATATTATCATGTCTGATCCCCTTCTTAAGTAATATGTAGTAGCCATCATTTATTTCCTTAGAATTAAGAAAAAGTTGCCACCTATAGTCTCATTGGAATTAAGGGAGAATTTTGAAGGAGAATTTTGTCTCTTTGATTTTAAAGGAGAATTTGCTGTCAATGCACCTCCTATTCCCTGCCACTTATTTATCCCCAAAGCATTAAGAAACATCCTTGTTTGTATCTAAACAATCATTGTAGAATGAGGAATATTGATCTCTCTTATTTGACAACTTTGGAATTCTTATTGATCTTGTAATCTTTGTAGCACATGGAATCCTTGCAAACATATATAAGTAATATGTTGCCATATATGTCTCCAAATAAAATAAGAAATCATTGCTAAACATAAAATCCAAAAATCATATGGAAAGATAATCTCAAACCTATTAGGAAAATAATGCAATTTTCATACAATAACTTCTAACCTGTATCAGATTGCTTTATTGAACACTGATTGACTTGAAATCTTATCCCAATATAAAACAACACCTTTGGAATTACTTGGTAAAGTTTCAACTTGATAGAATGGTCAGATTTGATGTTATGCTCAATATCATAAAACCAGACAATATGAAACATTAAACCCAACAAAGTCTCTTTAGTCAATTTTGTTCTTGGACTTGCAATGGACTTGATTAACACCTCAATTGGATTCATTAATGTTGTAATTTGATACACATCACAACTCCAATGGGGACTTGGTTTAGGGTTAAGCTTTCTTTGTTTGTTTTTTTTAATAATTATGTTTGGTGTACTTTGATACATGCTTTGAATGTCTTTGTTCTACTTTTTTTTGCCTAAACTGATTGATGTATGTTTATTATTTGATTTGATGTTTATGTCTTTATTTGTAATTATGTATGATTCATTCTTATGTGCTTGCATTCATATATAGTCTCTTATTTATTTATTTATTTGGATTAGATATGAAGTAATGTCCATGAACCTACTACAAAACACTTTCAACATATTATCTGATACGAATCAAGTGAGGTTTGAATTTGACCTTAAAATGTTTGCTGATTAGTTTTAAAAAATCAGGTATATGTGTCAAATCATACATTGGATTGAATTGAAATTTTACAGGGATATACTAAACACATTGAACTATATTGTGGTAACATTTTAGGTCAAATAGAATCATGAACATATCTCTTCAAAGAGTCAAATTGTCAATTCATCCAGACTTGACCTTCGTGTATTGTTTGGGACATACGTACGTGGAACTACAAGTGGAATTTAACTAAAATTTCAAGTTGGGATGGAAACAAGACATTATATTTCTTGTCAGCTAACCAATTTTAAAATTTGAGGATATCAGAGGCAAGCAACAACATGGCACCATGAAGAGGAGAAAATGAAATTGTAACTCAATTATGCATTATAAATTAGTGGATGGATTAGATGTCCAATGAATTTGGAGATAGGTTGGAGAGTCAACATGTTAATGATCATGGTGGGTTAAAAATAGGTCTAAGAAAAGATAATTTAAAGTTATAAGGGTTGTTAGGTGAGTTAACACTAATGTAGATGGGTTTGTTGCTGATAATACGGACACGAGTGATGTTGATTTTGAAGATGTGTTTGTGGGATATGGGAAATGTTTTGGACAACAGCAAAATCATTAGTTTGGAGGGGAAGATACGGTGATAATTTTAGCCAGATGGGTAATTATAGGTACTAGGACCATAAGTTAACACTAGGTTTGGTGGAGATTTAGGTACAATTAAGTTGAAAATTTTAGCTTTTTAGGGGAAGAATGATCCATAAGTTTATTTAGGATGATAGAAGAAGGTGGAGTGGATTTTTTAGTGTCATAATGATCTGAATCCCCAGAAAGTTAAGCTTGTTGTGATTGCTTTTATTGACTATGTCATTCTGTGATGTGATTTCTGAATTGGCAGCGACTTAGTGATGTGCCGTGAATGATTCGAAATCCGGCAACAATGAATCTGACGAAAATGGATGAAGGATGGGTTTGGTTGTGTTGTCTTTCTTTTGGTGTTTAGGCTGGATTATAGTGATTTTAAGGTAAATAAGATGGGGGATAGAAAAGATAATTTAAAGTTATAAGGGTTGTTAGGTGAGTTAACACTAATGTAGATGGGTTTGTTGCTGATAATACGGACACGAGTGATGTTGATTTTGAAGATGTGTTTGTGGGATATGGGAAATGTTTTGGACAACAGCAAAATCATTAGTTTGGAGGGGAAGATACGGTGATAATTTTAGCCAGATGGGTAATTATAGGTACTAGGACCATAAGTTAACACTAGGTTTGGTGGAGATTTAGGTACAATTAAGTTGAAAATTTTAGCTTTTTAGGGGAAGAATGATCCATAAGTTTATTTAGGATGATAGAAGAAGGTGGAGTGGATTTTTTAGTGTCATAATGATCTGAATCCCCAGAAAGTTAAGCTTGTTGTGATTGCTTTTATTGACTATGTCATTCTGTGATGTGATTTCTGAATTGGCAGCGACTTAGTGATGTGCCGTGAATGATTCGAAATCCGGCAACAATGAATCTGACGAAAATGGATGAAGGATGGGTCTGGTTGTGTTGTCTTTCTTTTGATGTTTAGGCTGGATTATAGTGATTTTAAGGTAAATAAGATGGGGGATAGACTAGAATGATACTTTGATAAGTCGATCTGGACGCCACAAAGATCAATCTAGGATTTCGACGCCACACTCTTTGTGATTGAAGAGTGATAAGTCAGGTAGGGTTCTTCACAAAATCAATTTGGAAGAACAACTCGTAATTCTGT
>Ga0325404_1008552_pt1 | contig 10520 bp, 4 predicted proteins | sample PopdelMetagenome_18_FD_205664 | JGI IMG/M metagenome (GOLD analysis project Ga0325404, IMG submission 205664) | Populus deltoides microbial communities from Bellville, Georgia, United States - Xylem-Control-R1 | ecosystem: Host-associated > Plants > Phyllosphere > Stem > Wood/Secondary xylem...
CACACACACACACAAAAATATCATGGTTGAAAATGGCACACATGTTTGCTTTCACATTTCTTCTAGTTCATTGCAAATACTCCCCTTTTAGCTTATGATATGAAAATATCTCCAGGATGCTTTGCGGCCTGATCGGTCTTCGTCGACACACTTTGGACTTCCAAGGGTATATTTTATTTGCCTTTTCTTGTAACAAGATTATATTATCAGGAGATTCAGAACTATGCTTATTTTCACTTTCTTTTAGGCCATAGAAGAAGTACGGAAAATTCAACCAAGGAGAACACTTTTCACTGGTATGTGTAAGCCTCCTTTTATATATTTTAGAAGCGCTGCCTTGTGCCTTTTCTGGAAGAACAGAACTTCTATACAAGTTTCCATTCCTTTCTTTACATATGGTTTTGCAAAAAAATGATCTAGATCATGCCATTCCTTAATTTACATTAATAACCATATTCAAGTCTTTTGTCATTCAGTGAAATTGCAAAAGTTAACTTGGTTCTTTTTCTAATTAACCATATTGAAGGTATGATGCACCTGATGGATCATGATAATGTGAATGAATATCTTGCAAAATTGATGGAGACAGAAAGTCTCAATGTGGAGCTAAGCTATGATGGGTTGTGTGTGCCCGTAACACTCTAGATTTTGTCACGTCTTCCCATTCTTTGTTCTCAGTAAAGGCATTCTATAGCATACCTCAAATGTCGATTGGTTTCTCAGGAGCTCGTCTAACATACTACTTAGTCATTTTTGTGAGCTCCTCTGATTCAGTCAATTCAGGGATTAATATTTGCCCTTTTTACTCCTTGCATATTTTAAGTTTGTGCTTACTGTGTTACTTCTCTGTTTACAATTACAATGTAACTTCTTTCATCAACAAGGATGCGATTGCATACATTTGATGGACTAGAATTTTCGGCAAATGATTTAGAATTGGTTAATTCAAAATGTTGTGTTGGTCAGTTGAAATGACTACCTATCGATGCTTGATATCTGGACTTTTCAGCACTGGCATACAAGAAATGCTTGACTTTTTTGCCTTGTGCTGAAACAAATCTAAGCGTTTCACTTATTTAGCTCTCACTAGTCACTTCTAAGCGTTTCTGAGAGAATTTATTAAACGATAAAATCGTTGGTTGAGATGAAGTGATTAAGATAGTTCTTTGGCTGTTGTTTTTCTGACCAAGATTTAGGCCAATCATGAGAGTAGGTTATCTAAACCAGGCAAACAGGCAACCAAACATCTGAATTCAAAGTTGGCATTTAACAGAGGCCCGGTGGTTCACATGGTTGTTCTTGTTCATATATAATATAATGATATAACCAGAAAGATAGGCATAAACCTCAAGTTGACATTGCTGGGTCAGAAGAATTAACCTTAATTCATCTTTAGAGGTAATATGCATCACTACAAAGTAAACTTGCCCACATTTTCAATTAAAGGTTAGAACATGGGATGAATACTCCTTTGTCTCATAGGATTGAGAATGAAACCTCCTACTAAGCACAACAACTTTTGTACGTTGCAAATATCATATTTTCTCTGCTTCAATCGGATATTGCAGATATCTAGTTGAGCTATTACAAAAATCTCGCAGCGTTTTTGTTTCGTTTGCAAATGAATGAAAGCATAGATATAAAAGTTTCTAACTTTCTTGACCTGGTGAGTTAATATGGTGATCCATCGATTTAAAATCTAATTTGAATAATCTAATTCGAATTGAGTTTTACTTTGATGTTTTATCTAAATGACATCCATTAATTTAAAATTTAATTTGAATTGAGTTTTACTTCGACTTTTATCTAAATTATTTAAATGACATGTTTTAGGTTGAACTATTGATTTATGGGTTAATCAGTCTAACTTGTGATGATTGATCTTTGAGTTGAATGTTATAACTATAAATAAAAGAAAGGTATATGTGTTTTACATAAACTAATCTTTTTGCATATGACATGTTTTATTTTATTTTTTTATTTCAATGGTAGGTAAGCATTATCTTGAGAAAAAATTGTATATAAATCAAGATTAAATTTATTTCGTTCTCAAACAAATTTAAGAATATATATATATATATATATATATATATATATTGATGATATAAACTTCATGATCACATGGTCACGCAACCCACAACGAAAATAATAACTTCTCCAAAAAAGTTGAATAATTAGATTTGGTTGAACCTTGACCCAGAGTAAACATGTAACTAAAAAATATAGGTATTGAATGATTACGAATGACATCATAAGGTCAGTTATACCTTGATAAATTGGATTTACTCTTTGTCTCAACAAAAAAGAAGAAATTTACTCAAGCAAAACTGAGTTTCATTAATATCTAATGGCTGCCTAAATTTGCAGCAAAACAAAACATAATATAGTTCTAAGATAATAAGTTCCTTATTGGGTTACAAACAAATGGGCTTTAACTAAAATTCAATGAAGCACAAGCTTTTTGTATAAAGTGCTGAAGTTTCTTTCCTTATTTAGCCCAAAGTATGCTCTAAAAGATAAAAAGGAAAGTGATAGAAATATCTCATTTAAATAGCCTCTCATAATCTCCCTTTTGAGTAAGAAAATCTTGTAAAATAAGAAAAAGAACAACAAAAGAATATCAAGCCTCCTTGCCACCATATTCCATATACATTCCATAATGGATATGGAATTCTTGCAAACTATGAAATATCTCCTTGTTTGACATGAAATTCTTGTAAAGTACGTAAGCCAACACATGTGCTTCCAAGAGAGCATCAAGGAATCTTTGTATTGTCTGGAATCCATATTACACAAGAAAACAATGTTTCTCTAATTTTCGCACATTCATAGTAGATTTCATTCATGACTTCAAACACGTCGTTCTTTTTTTTTTTAGATGAATTAAAAGACTTACCATATATATTTGAAAAGGTATGAATTTCTACTTTCCATCCCAATTAAAATCTTAGCAAAATTCCTTATGTAACTTTAGATATAGTCCAACAATAGAGAAAGGTCTAGACAGACAAATTTAACACGATTCGTCTAGTAACTTCAATCATGTCTGAGATAATCCTTTAAAAAATTTGATTTACCTGATAGTTTAAACCAATGTTTAATAACGTGTCTAAGAACTCCTATAAAAATATCAATCTGATCCAACAGTTAAATTAAAAGTTATGTTCAACAAAGTAAAACAGGATAATAGGAAATTTTATGCAAAAATCTAAATTTAACCTTATTTGGACTGTGTCATTTCCTCTCTCTTCAATATGATTCATCCTCGAATCACCAATAGGTATGATGGAAAATTCTTTAGCCACTTATTAAAGCCTTTAGAGTTCTTTTTTTACTCACACTTGCCTCCAACAACATTGTATAAAAGTAGTAGCCGATAATATTTTTAAATAAACATGCATTGCCATCTACTTGCGTACATATTTTTTGAATGATAACCATGCTTCTCTATTTCATCTTTCACCCTTTCAATGTTAAACCAAATCTCTCCATTCTTCACATTCTTTATTTGTTTTTTTATAAACCTTTGCAATTCGTTCAACCTCGCGTTCTTTATCTAACATCATAAAATCATTATGATAATAAATATTTGAAACATGTAACCTCAGTTTATCTTCCTTACTTGTATTGAACTTCCTCTTATCAGCTCTATGTCAAACCTCTCTATTTTATTGTCTCATCAAAACCATCTCATCTTTTAGATCCTTCGTCACCCTAGTTAGTAGCTCAAGTTGTGTGGTAAAAACTTTTATTTGAAAGGTGTTATTTATTTTTTGTGTCACAGACTCATTATTTTTAGACATTTTTCAATTTACAAAAATCAATTAGTAGCAAGAAAATTAAACCTCACAACTCTTATGTTTCATACAATTCAAGGCTTTTCACTCAATTGTTCTTATTACGCCTTTTACCTTTTAGCTCATTTTCTTATAGTTCTTTCGAACTGAAAATCAATGAACCCAAATCAATGGCTATTGTAACGCAATCCAAACATATATAAAGTGACTCAAGAATCAATAAGATATTGAAAACAAGCAAAACAAAACAATGATTATGATTTCACAAATAGCAAAGCGAATTCGTACAAAATATGGATGACATTAAGACTTGAAACAAAATAGAAGCAAGAATCAATGAAAACACTTATTTGAATCCTAAATAACCCAAATATAACATAAATAAACTGAATAGCTAAAAAAACAAAAAAAGGATATCGGAACAACCTTAAATTTGACTTGTTATGCAATTTTAAACATCATAATTGAAAATCATATCAAACGATATCGAAACAACTTTAAATTTGATATGTAGTACCCTTATACCTAATAAAAACATATTTTAGTTTATAGGTCGTTCTCTAATGCTTAGATATCAAACACCTGTGTGTGATCAGTTTGCGGTAGAATTTAACTTAGAATTGAAACACCACTCAAGCAATATTAAAAGAATCTATAATTTGATATATAGTGTGATTTCACCCCAAATAACTATAATATCAATTTTGAGTTAATTCCAAGGTTTGTTTTTATATATATAAAAGTGAAACAAATGTGAAACAACCCTTTTTAACCTAAAATAAATTTTATGATGTGTAACATTTTTTTTACTCTACGAAGAAACACAATTAAAATAGATAAACAAGGAAAAATGTAAAAAGGAAAATAAAACAAACCAAAACTAGCTTAAGCAATTCATACCAAAACAAAGAATAAAAAAGGAAAAAAACTAACGTGAAAACAAATAGATAATGATAACAAGAAAGATATAACCTGATTCCAGAGTCTAACTTTGATATCAACTAATGTAAACTCTTTAATTTATGCAAGAGCTCCCTATAATAGAAGTTAGAAATAAATCGTTTTCTCATTATGGCTTTCATGTCATCCCATGAATCAATATACTCCTTCTCCTGCTAAAAACATACTGACACCACCATATTAGTGCATAATTTATAAACTTAATGACAACAAGTTTTACCTTTTTTTCTGTGTAGCAATGACAATTAAAGATCCATTCAACCTTTTTTTTCCATTCTAGATACGCCTCCAGATCATTATTTCCTTAGAAAGATGGTATTTTCATCTTAATTAACCCTAATTCTCCACCGGAATCTTCACAAAGCCCAAAATCACGGGTATTCTACATTTAGCTGAATGTTCCACTTTGACCAAAACTAACATTATTTTAGCTTTTATTCTGCCCAAATCTATCTCTATCATTTACAGATGCAAAGTTATAATCATCATAATCTACATCTATATTTTCATCTATAAAATCAACAAAGTTAATTTTAACATTTCCTAGTGTTCTTCATTTTACCATATGTAATATGGTGAGTGCATCTTGTATAAACGAGGAAAAGTGAATCTCTTACTTAGCAAATCTTAAAAGGAATTTTGTCTCAATCCCTAACCAATACCCAAATAAATCAAAGGTTCTCTAAAAAAAACTTTGTAACTATTGTCAAGACTTTAACCTTCATATATTATTAATTAAAGAACCAACTTTTAATGAATTTACAAGAATAATTAGGCTTGGATTACCCTTTCACGAGAGTAAATCATAGAAAGTTGTATCGAGATTGGATCGACCAAGCATACCAATTCCTTTATAGTTTTCTCTATCCAAAATTTATTGCATCCCCCAGCGATAATGGTCAATCTATTATAGAACATTTTGGTAAATTCATGGTTAAATATGGCAATATAGATGATCATGCCAAGCTTTATTTGCTTGGTAATTTGTTAACTTAAGTGGCCCATGCTTGGTATATGAAGTTGCCTTCAAATTCTATACAAGATTGGCATCAACTAGAGTATTTATTCCATTCATATTTTTTTTTCAAATTAAAGAAAAAAATGAGTACTTTCAAACTTGTTTTGTTAACATAACTTTCTGATGAACTTGTCCAGCAGTTCATTAATTACTTCAAGCAATCAAGTAAGGAGTAAGAGTCACACTCTTTTCCCTGATAAAGAGTTAATTCACCTAGTAAAGAGTGGAATGAACATTAAGATAAGAAAGAAACTTAAATACTATAAATTCATTAATTTGAATCAACTCACGACTTGTACCATTCACCGTGAATGTTTGTTGATCGAAAAAGATCATATGGAAATTTATATACGAATTCTTATTATCAAAACCCAAACTATAATGTGAATCAGCACAAGTTTGGCTTTGCAAAGGATACTGATAAAAGAAGCACAACGAGACTTGCCATTATTGGGTCATATATTTGTAAGAATTCTAAAAAAAAATATTCAGAATAATGACAAATCCACTTCTAAATTCATTGATAAAAGGAAAAATTCTAGCAGATATTTGATATCTTAGTTAAGGATATACATGTTAAATTGTTAGTGGGTCATGTTGTTCTATTTGATAAACAAATCACGGGAAAGAAATAGTGTAGAAAACATAATACTTATTCTCACTACACTAATCAATGTGTGATCTTTAAAAATGCTCTACTGATATAGGCTAAGAAGCTCAAATTCGCTAATTATGAGGACATGACCATCAAAGATAACTCCTTTTCTAAACCACTATAGAAAAACATGACTGAAATGAAACATCAAGAAATATCAGTGATGTTTCCTACACACACACACACGTATGGTAGAGGAGAGTTCATGATGAACAAAGTTAAATCTAAATATCAAGATACAACAACCAGCTCAAAAGTGATAGAAATAGTTATTGCAAAAGTGAAAGTAGAGCTTGATCTCCAACATGGATGCTTCCACATGAAAAATTGACATTCTAGTACCAATAGTATATTGTTAGTATTGCGAAAAAGATGCTTCTTATGAACCTTAATAGGCAACAATGAACTCATCCATGATGAATGAGGGATAGAGGAAGACTTAAATTGGATTGTTTTATTATTAACAATTACTCTAATACTTAGAGAGATAGTGTATCATCTTCAATGAGGGATAATGACCAAATTCAAACTGAGTGAACTACAAGAGCCACATGCATCATAAAACCCCTATCAGTGAATGATGATGAACGGCATCACTTAAAACTAGAAACCAATGAGAATAATTATCATAATACATAAATAATACTACCGGTGGAAGAAAAAGTTGATGGCTTTAAAAGGAGAAATGATAGCAGCTCGCAATGAAGTGGCAAGAATGATAGTTAAGCATCATGCAAAAGTATATATCCTTTCTCTTAAGTTTGTTGAAGAATCTCCCCAATGAGACAAGGACTGCACTTACTAATATGGAAACATTTTGTGAAGGTTAAAGCTATTAATTTAACACATCATAGTAAGAAGAATCCATGATTTAAAAAGCACAATAGCAAAAACAATGATTTTGGATCCAACGAGATAGACAAATAACAATTCTCTCTTTGCAATTAAGGGCCTTGTTTAGTTGTTACCATAAATTACATTCTCTTTTGCAATTTAGGGCCTTGTAGAGGTTGTGAGTGACCCTAGCAAATCAATTTTTTTAGTAAATGATCAAAACTATCCCTCAGACCCACAGGTTATGGTTGTTTATTCACCCGATGAGGATACTAAGGAGAGTACATCACCATATTATACTATAGCTTATGATTTTTAGTTGACTACAAATCTTGCAAACCACTGATAAGCAATATGATGATTCAGGTGATGGTGAGAAGCCTAGCTTGAGAAAGGTGGTATTTGCCAAACCACTAGATGAAGTTCATACACATCTTTGCTCTTTGTATATCTTTTCATAAATGGATGGTTTGGTTGATAATTGATGTTGTTGTTAACATTTTGCTAATAAGGATGTTCATAAATTGAGAAAAAACGAGGAAGTATATATATATACACCCTAAAAAAAAGGTAGTCATAAGTTTCATTAGGGATATTGAAGCAACCTGAGGAATCTTGACATTGGAACTAATCATTAAAAGAGTCATAAGTAACAAAATGTTTTTTTATAGTGCAAGGGAATGATATTGCTTTGTTAGGGCAAGATTGGATCCACACAAACCAGAATATCCCATCATCCCTTCACTAACTACTAGTATTTTAGACTGATAAAGAAAAAGGATAAAATGATTCATGATCACTTAATAAACTTTTTCAAGTGATGACCAATTTCGCTAAAACTTCCCTCTATAATGATTGTTTTGGTTCAAAAATTTGCTAGACTTAGAGGATGTTCTAAAGCTAACATGATAATTTTGATTAAATAAGGCTACGTCAAATTGCCAAAACTTCCTTCATACACCACCTAATAAGAAATCTTTCCACATGATTGCTGTTACAACCATACTTTAATGAATAGTATGATGTTTAAAGTTGGGGGTATCTTGGAGAGATACAAGTTCGGTGGATAGCATCCCTAAAAAAGACAACAATAAAAGTATAAAAGAGTAAATAATCTTTAACAAAGCCTAATATACATTATTCGTTGCTCAAAGAAAATGAAAAGGTAAGTTGATGCTCCTCCTTCATGAATTCATAAATTGTTTTATTTTAGATTATTCTGAAACTCCTAAAAGATGAAAAAGTGTCAAAAAGAACATTTTTTGTTTCATTTCCTAAAACTTCCACATGATCATTTTATGTTTCATTTCCTAAAAGATGAATGGAGTTGCACAGAAACCAAAGCATCCTTAGAGATTCTTAAGTATAAAATCTGAAATTTAAAAAGGGTGATGATAATTTTTACAATTTCGAGAAGGCATGTTGTGTTAAGGGTCACATACATCAATTAAATGATCACAGGGACATGTTCCTAATTATTTGTCAAATTATAGGAACATAAAGACAATTATTAAAACCATGGAATTGACCTTTTTCCATTAAGAACCCTCGTAAGGAAACAATTTTGTGTTTTCCTCGAGAAATAACTTTGCCTAAAAGGTGCAATGTGAGAATATGAAATGCTTTGTGAACAAAGCAAAGAGTGCTCATGATGATAATGAATCTACTTCTAACATGTGGCAGAACAAACAATAAAACATCATAAAAAAATAGAAAATACAGTATGATTTCTAGTATAAACACATTATTTATACAGTATTAGCACAGTAATTTTCATTTTAAGGTATAGTATAATATATTAAGTGCAAGAGGTATATTAACATCTAACAGATAGCGACAAGGATAGACAATTATTTGTCCAAACAATTATTATCTAGTTTCTTAGGAAACGAGGCCTATAAAGAGGTCATGTTAGTACTTGTAAAAATATATTGAGACACTTAATGACCAACAAATCATTATACAATTTTCTTTATTGTTATTGTTTTTTGGATGGTTTATTTCAAATAGTTTTAAATAACTTTAGTCGGGTATTCATTTAGTTTAATCCCATGAGTTCCATTTTTCCTTCTAATATGTGATTAGAATATACATATTACAATTATTTGGTTTGGATGATCGTTTAACACCAAACAATTACAAATTTGACCTAATCATTATTAGATTGGTCAATTGATTTATTTTTATTTTTGTGAGAGTAGTTCATATGTGTGCGTAATTAATTAGATGAATAAATGAAATGAAATTTTTATGTTTTAATTTGGATTTAGAAATTTAAAATTTTAAAATTAATATTTTTGTATACTTCTATACTATTTGATTTTTTTTGTTATCTTTTTTCATTGCATTATGATTAAGAAATAGATTTGAGGCAAAGTTGTTTTTATCATGTAGTAGAATAAGTAATTATTTTTTTTTTTAACTTTTAACTTTTTATTTTAATATACATTGGACAAAAATTTAAATTTAATTTTTTTTTTTTGAGAATTTTCTTCGTTGGTTCAACTATTAGGGATATCTTCATATAAACTTGTTTATCAATATGAGAGATTTTAAGAACACATTCTCCATAGTGATATATTGCATTCTAGAAAACAAGATATCCCAATATTTTAACCAAAGAAGTTAATAAATAGAACAAATATCATTGACATGCCCTAATCTTGGGTTCAAATTAAGATATCATCAAGATACTAAACTACGTTTTTAGAATATTTAGCTTTAGGAGCACATAATCAATATTTTTATTCTATTTTTAATGTTTTTAAATGCATATGGATAAAATTTTAGAATCATATTGAAAATTGTTTTTAATGACTAAATCATTACAATATTTCTGAAATTGTATTTAAATTATATCAAAGATTTGGGATTGAAATACAATTTTTTCCTTCAACAACTCAATTTTAATGGCAAGGGGAAAAAATAATTGCTCTCTTTTGGTCCATAGTTGTGAGACCAATCATTAATTATATCAAAGATAAGGGCTTATTCTATTATTTTGGCCTTATATATATTAATTTTTCTCAAGTGTTCAAAATTACTTTTGAGTTCATAATTTATTCCATAACATTATGTATTTGTAAATTACTAAATTAGAGCTTATATATAGTTCACTACCATTGATCAATTAATAGAATAATTGGATTAAAGTTAACTACTTATTCTAATTGAGCCAATTTTACTAATATGGGAAAACTATAAATATATGAATTATTATAAATAATTAAAACAAATTAACACAAGGAAAAATAAT
>Ga0325404_1008553_pt1 | contig 10517 bp, 6 predicted proteins | sample PopdelMetagenome_18_FD_205664 | JGI IMG/M metagenome (GOLD analysis project Ga0325404, IMG submission 205664) | Populus deltoides microbial communities from Bellville, Georgia, United States - Xylem-Control-R1 | ecosystem: Host-associated > Plants > Phyllosphere > Stem > Wood/Secondary xylem...
TTGATTTTTGGGCGACTCTAGTGGGTTATGTTTTGCTATATTATTCAAACTCAATGGTAGTGGGGGGCATGTTTGTTTAATATATATATATATATATATATATATATATATATATATATAGAATCCAAACCTCATGGTAAAATTGACAGTATGAAACAAAATTTATATATTACTTGAGACTGCATTCCTCAACACATTGACATAAAATGATATATTAGAATTCTAGTTCTAGGTCTAAAATTAGATAGGTTTTTCGCCCATTGATTGATAATAAATATCGGGAATCATGACAAAATAGGGATAAATTGCATAAATGCAGATGACACAATAAAGGTGGTAACTGTCTGTCTACTGCAAGGATTTTTGTCTCTCAAATTGAAATCCATAACTCTGCATCTCATCATTCAGTTGGAACAAAAGTGAGAATAAGAACACTTACAATTTGTCCACCACTTCTCCGAGGAAAAATATAGCCTTGATAATCAAGCAAAAAACGAGTCAACTCGTGAACGAAGAAATTATTTGTCCACTAATTAATTTGTATGCATGCATGCCTAGTGCTGATGGTGAAAAACCAGATACAAATTGATCAAATAAGCATATTCGTCTCCTCTAAAATATGTTGATCTGGAGTCTATGACTGCTCATCTGGTGCTAATGCCAACTCGTGAAAAAAATGTCAGGACATATGAAAAATTCAATGTTTTCAATCTACAAGTGGGTCCAAAACTTGAAAATTCGTATATTAATGTCACTAAAACCTTGTAATCTTCTATTCAAAACTTGAGCCTGTGAAGAAGATATTATGATCCGGGTCAGACATCATCAAGGACCAATAACATAGGATCTGGTCCTATCTGTTCGAACAATCATTCCAAATGGTTGGCTGCATCTTCTTCACTTTAAGACTCAAGTGTAATATGCAATTGTTATGCTAGAATAGTTTGTTCACAGTGACCATTAATCTGGGACAGTGATGGAGAAGATATTGCTCTTGAGTTTCTCTAAAAAGTCATAGAAAAGAAGGTAAGATACAGTTGATATTTTTTAGATTTTTTGTGCCGTATAATTTGGGAATTGCTTCATTACTCTGCTAAAGACTTTCAAGTGATGAATTCTGCATGAGAATCTTGAACCATTACATTAATTTATTTCAATCAATAACAGCTGAACAATTTTGCTAAAACAGCAAGTATGTATGCGTGCTTGCAATTCAACATGACAAAATCATCCATTTTCCTTTCTAGAAGAATGAGAGAATGCTCATGAAGCTCAATACAGATACATGGCAAATCAGAAAAACGAAGGAGAAGACAACAACAATTATCCTTTGATGCTAACAGATGTCAGACAACAAATGTATCTGGGCAATTACCGTGAATAATAAAAAGCATCAAGAAACTCTTTGAGGCACTAAATGTCAATTTAATTCAAATTTCCTATTCTATTAGCAAGATTATTGCCTACGATGATCATAGCACATGTACATTAGATGCATTAACTAATTAAAACACTCTCTTACCAATAATAAGGGATAAAAAAAAAACATAAGTATGAGAAACCAAAGGCTTAATAGAAATATACCTCTGCTGTAATTCAATCTATTCCTCTTAGCAAGCTTAGCCCGAGTAAACCTTAAAAAAAAATAATAGGGTTGCACCCTATAGACATGAATAGTAGAAAACCTATAGAGGACAATGATGAAAGAAGATAGAAAATGCTTAGGTCAAAATTAAACTAACCAGTTGAGAATCAATAACATTGAGATTGAGACAACGATGGGAAACCACTTAGATAAACAAAGCAACAACAAAAAATAGAGGTAAAACCATCAGAAGGTAAACACGAAAAAGCCATGATAAACTTTGGAAGAAGCAACAATAGATAAAATAAAAAAATAAATAAATAAAGCATGTTTTTAGTTATTTCTAATTAACATACCTAACCGAAGAATTAATGTAATTGAGTTTGTGATAATAGGTGATTCTGAGCATTCAAGTGTGAGTTTGTCATAAATAGATAATGATCTACTCTAAACAGATTATATGGATGGCTTAGCAGATGCATTTATAAACTAATGGGACAAATCAAGGCCTTAGAGAAGGTCTTGTTATGCCAGCCTATAATAATAACTTAAAAAAGCTATAATTTTTGTTTTGACTGTTCAATCACGCTTAGATTTTTATAAGAGTTTCTGAAAGCTGTTTTCCCTATAGTAGTCACTACATTGCTACACAGACCGTTAGATCTTTAGATATCAAAAATCTCATCAAGCCCCCCTGGTTTTGGTAGTTTTTCTAATTTTCCTTCTTATTTTTAGATTTCTTGCTTTATTTTGGATTTTATACTTCTTTTCTTTATTATTTTGGGGTTTTTTTTCTAGTTGAGATATGGTTTCTAACCTAATTAAGGCTTTGTAAACTTCCTAAGGAGGTAGACTTCATTATCATTATTTTAGATAGAATAAACTTATGAATTTGGAGCTCATATTTACAACTCCTTTTGCCCATTAAAATATTTTGCGTTCTTTATTTAATTGTTGTCTTTAGCTTCCACCTGTACCAAGTACTATCAGAGTCCAACGAACCCCAAATTTATTGTGTGATGTGTGTTGTAATCCTGTGAAAGAGAATTTGTTTGCTAGCAATGTGCACTAACAAACCATTGTGGGAAAAGGTCATGGAGTAGAGTGTGGCCAAGAAGGGGATGAGGAACCCCCATTCGAGAGAGGAACATCTAGGAGCTTGTCATTGAAGATATATGAAAGTAGATCACATAATTAACTCATACGCTAAAGGCAAGGGACCTACAAGGTTAAAAGGAGCATGACCAGGACTGGAAGAGTGACCAAGGGTCCCCGGTTAGTACTGAAAATTAAAGGTGAATTCAGAGGAGACAATCCTTGAGCGAGAAGAGAATAAATCTGAGGGTTTTGGCTTTTGTGTCAAAATTCCTAAGTTTTCAAGAACTCAGACAAAAGAATTTATATACTAGTTGAATGAGATTGAGAGAATTCTCTTAGTATAAGCAAGTGCCAAAACAAACATGAGTTAAGTTGATGGCAATCAAATTAAAGGGCAAGACATATGTTTAGTGGGAGCAGTTGAAGAAGACATAAAAGAGACAAGAAAAAGCTAGAATCAATGACTGGGACAATATGAAAAAGAAGATGAGGGAGCACTTTTTTCCTTTTGGTTACTCCCAAACTCTATATTAGAGGCTCCACACGCTAAAACAAGGAGGTAAATCTATCAACGACTATAGTGATGAGTTCTACCGACTAGTTTCTAGAAATGATCTGTCAAAAACAGAAGAGTAGCTAGTGGCAAGATATTTTAGTGGTCTAAGTCAATCTATTCAAGATGTACTGTGTCTTCAGGCCTATTGGACATCTTTGAAAGTGTATAAAAGAGCTCTAATGGTGGAGAAGCAGTAGGCTACTATAACTGTTAGCAAAAGGTTTAGGGATGAGCAGAATTATAGACGGCGCAGTAGTGATCTAAGGTAGACCACCAACTACACTAGGCCGAATCCATAAAATTAACGGGCAATAGGGCAAGGTAACAATAACACTTAAAGAGGGATGAATTAGGTGTTTAACTAATAAGAATAAATATTACAATTAACTCAATTAAACACAATTAAATAAAAATGTAACATCCCCCGTACTGAAACCAATGCATCAACTATAAAAAAAACATGGAAAATTTTTTTTTCTCTTTACTGAACTCATACACAGTTTATTGAAATTCCTACTAAAATTTTGGTAGAGTTTCCCCTATGCCGGAAGGTCTCAAGTTATCGACAAATCATTTGTACACATTCTGTATTCATTGTTCATACACAATCCAATCATTCCAAGTCTCAAACTATAGACTTTTAAGATAAAACTCACACAATTATCAAGTTATAAAAATGAGAAGAATCCTATGATTTAAGAGGTAACTATTAATTAACCATTGTAATTGTATTCATATGTTAGCATAATAAAGATTTTAAATTTCAATTTACTACTTACAGTTTTAACAAAAATAACACTACATAACTTTATACATATAATTTAGGAATATTATTAGATATAACCCGAAAGGAAAAATTCTTCCATCTTTCTATTAACTTAAGTGACTATACAGAGGGAACACTCAAGCATCAACTAAGGGTTACGTTGTTGAGATGAACCTGCATAGTAATTTGCATAAACATAATTAAATTAATTAAGGTAATCTAGTATATTTTTCATTTCACTAATAATTTGCTTTTTAATTCTTTTATTCATCAATTTCTATAGTTTCCCATCTGCCAGCACACTCATCTTGTCTAATAATAATTAATTCTATTGATCGCCCTTCCAGTTCCAAACCAGGACACTGGTCCATTCATCAACCCATTCACAGGGCACCAGTTCCAAACCAGGACACTAGTCCATTCACCATTCAAACACTACATATAAATACAAAAATTTGAACTACATCTTATCAGGGACTAAGTTAAAGAATTACACAAGACTTTAAATTAGAAATCAAAGTGTCAGACACCTACCTGAAAACTGTGCTCTGCTAGTCGTCCCTTATTCTCGTCTATTTTCCACAATTTCACCTATACCAATAGCTACACTAATTTAAATTTCAAGTATTGACCATACATACACAAATATACATACTACTTTCATAATTCAACATTTTGTAATTCAAAAACAATTCCAAACAGAAGTTACCAATTTACAAGTTTTAGGTGGTTCAACATAACGGATTGTCCTACTGTTACTATCTAGAAATTGAATTGTTATTGTCTGACCTCTCCTCAGATTTTTAACTACATATGGAGTTATAGAACTCCATTTCAAGCGAGATTGGTCTTGTTGGAAAGGTAAGACACGAGGCTACAAGTTCTATAGAGGAAGGATGATCCAATTCTACCCCCAAGACAGTCAAAATTGCTCATTAACGAATGTTGGGCTGTTACTGTCTAAAAAATTGAATTGTTGTTGTCCGATCTCTGCTAAGATTTTTAACTATATTTGGAGTTATAGAACTTCATTTCAAGCGAGATTGATCTCGTTGGAAAGCTAATACATGAGGCTACAAGTTCTATGTAAGAAGGATAACCCAGTTCTGCCCCTAAGACAGTCAAAATTGCTCATCAACGAACGTTGGACTATTATTATCCAACTGTTACTGTCTAAAAAATTGAGCTATTACTGTATGAACACTATTTAGTATTTTGAGTATAACCGGAGCTACAGAGCTTGGTTTTATGCATGGTTTGTTTCTTTGGAACACTATAACATAGGTCTACAACTTTCTTGACGACAAGTATCTCAACATTTGTCATCTTAGGGTCCAAATCTTAACAGAGAAGTTGAGAGACAACCGGTACAGTTTTGATTTTTAAGTTCAACAAGTATAAATTGGCTTCCCATGCATTTTTTTTTCTATCATTTCATCCATTTATCATTATTTAGCAAACTTCTTAAACCTATACTAAGGCATTCAAAAATCTCAATTTTTCAAGAAAAACACAAACAAATTTAAGTGACTTAATAAGAGAACTTGTTACCTTTTATTACAAATCAATGAGTCAAAAGATTAAGAACAACCATTTTTCCTCTTCTCTTTCCTTCCTTCTTCTAACCCTTCCCTTCCCATTAGTAAATTTTTTTTCTAAGTTTTCTTCCTAAATCTTACATGAAACACTCTCAGTTCAATTACTCTCACTTTCCTTTGGAATCAAATGATGAATTTACAAGGTTTCCTCTCAATTTTTCTTTTCTCCTCTTTCTTCCTCTCCTTGGCCAACCATTTCTCTAAGGATTTCTAGAGATTTCTTGTTATTTATAATTATGTTCTTTCCTTATTTGCATTTTGCCCCCCATATTTACTTCTATTTTCACATTGACCCCGCCATTCTTTTATCAATCCATTGACCTCCACTACTTCTCTTTCTCTTTACTACCTCCTTACTCCTTTATTATTGTTTTCAATTTCACCCCTCTCATTAAATAACTTCTCTATTAACCCAATTTATTTGTTCAATTTAATCATTTCTCCACATCCTTTGCATTTTATTTTATTTTACTAAATCAAGATGAGATTATTATATTTGAGGGTTTACAAAAAATATAATTAAAGTGCTTAAAGTAAAGAATATAGGGATAGAAATTGCAAACTTGATTTTTAACATGGTTCGGCAAGCCTGTATCTATATCTTAAGCACCAAACAGGTCTTAAGTACTGTATTTTTTACTAATCCAAGTCAAAGATTACAATGTTGTTAATGAATCTTCATTAAGCTCTTTTTCACCACTTAAAGAAAATATCTTCTTTAAAATTTTTTACCTCGGTGATGTACCTCACAAATGACAAAGTTTTTCACTTTAACTCTTGAAAGATTATAATTTGTTTGAAATGTAACAACTCTCTTGAAGAGTAAATAATATAATTAAAGCTTATATCTCTATAGCTCACTCAATAGTACTTAGGATGTATGAAGGTATTTAAGTGTAGTGAGAGTAAGAGTGAAAATTTATACTTTTATGCAAGAATATAAAGGTTTTAACGCACATATAGAACTATGATTTAGGATTGATGATTTGAGGTTTTTTCTCTTAAAATAGCTTTTATATGATATATATTAAATTTATATATTTAATTATGCAATTAGACAAGCTATATATGTGTGTTTCTAGCAAAAACTAGTCGCTTTATAGTTGTTACTGTTTCTTTGATAGAAAAAATGGTTGATCCGTTCAAATTAGTCAACCTAATCAATCAACTGGTTCCTGCAGATTCACGGGTGTTCATCCCTGATGAACAAGTGGTCGACCATTTCACTTGGCATGCCCAAGCGATCGACTGGTTCAACTTAAAATCTAGTTTTAGCAGTTTATGCTTGGTGAATCTTAAATCGACTAAATACATATCAATCTTATAATGCATGCAATGTAAAGTGTGTAAATTTATTTTAATTTGTGCTATCAGGTTAGATATAAAGATTTATATAATTTGCAATAAAATGAATTCTTAAGAACTAAGTCTTCACTTACTTTGCATCTTGGACTTGTAATTAATTTTTTCATTTAATTCTTCATGCTTTTTTATGATCTTCATATAAATTTATTTAAACTTATTCTCAATCAAGCAAATTATTAGCCCAATTTCATTTAATTGTTATCATTAAAATACATAAAATATTAATATGTGACCTAAAGGTCAACAATTTCCCTTTTTTTATGATAACAATTAATGTATATATATAGATATAAAAATATTAATCTCCCCTAATATTTTGCAATAGTCTCTTGAATACTTTAATTAAAAAACAATCTATAGATATAAATTCATCTCCCCTTTAATCATGTAATCATGTTTTAGGGTATAACAATCATAAAGAAATAAGACATAAAACTATAGGATAATGTTCAAACAATAATATTAATTACAATAAGGAAATAAAAACTACTACAAACATAGAATGAAAAAATAAAAAAGGTGAAAACATTAAATGATTGTGGTACAATCGTCTAGGGTGGTGGATAGAGAAAGAGAGTAAACTAGTCATCATATCCTTGATATTGCGCACATCCTCTCGAATATGATGCACTTCACCCTCTTTATGCTTTAGCCAACCATCTATCATTGATCTCCAAAAGCTTGTATCAACATCTTCAGAGGAGGAAGCTGTAAGTGGTGTCACAAGTATATCAACAAACTTATAATCACCACTAATATGTTGTTCTTCTTCCTCATCATGTGTTTTCTCATCATGAGCTTCAACTTGGTTTTTGAGAACCTAAGTACCTTCCTCATTTAATACAAATTTTATCTTGGTAAGGATTCTATGATCTATCTTTAAATATTTAGAATACAGTGTTCTATCTGTATGCATTAACTCAATATCAAAGTGTCCAAAAATTATAGATAGACATTAACCATAAGGTAAGGACTTTTATTTTTAGTCGTTTGTCATAATCAAGTTTTTTATCATTATGTATGGCAAATTAATAGGCCTTCTCATAATCATACGATCAATAAAGCACAAGTCCATGAAAGTAAAATCATCACAATGCCTATTTTTTAGCAAGATATTTTGTGTTGTGATCCTATATAGCAATCTAGGTCTTAACATCAAGTCTTGACTTTTGGTTTTTGCAACTAATGCAAAATCATGTCTATCAGTATGCATTATTATGATATTATTATACACAAATCCCTCAATGGTAGGGATAATCCTCATCTCAAAGACATGAGGCCCTTAATTGCTAATACTCAAAATATTTGCTAACATAGCACAATTAAACTCTATTGATTTATATTGAAGGTTACTTATAATTCTAGGTTATATGGTTATTCTCATATTAGCATAGAACATCCTAATAAGAGTAGGGTATGTGGGTTTTTTCATGTTATAAGTGCTACTCCAACCCATTTCATCAACCAATGTATTTGTCTCAAAAGCATTTACATCGCCTATTATTCCTCTTTCAATTATAATAACTCTATTTAAGAAATTGTTCATATACCTTTCAATGTTGTCACTTGGAAGGAGGATCATGCCCTTTTGCTCCTTAATTCACTTGTTCCAGTACGCTTCTTAGGTGTCATTGAGCTTTAAACTTAAAGAAAATTACTTCAAAAGATTGGGTTTTGGTGGGATTTGAGAGATTTTTTTGAGATGGTTTTAGGTTAGGGTTTGAGAAATTTATTTATGGGTTTTTCTTCTTTGCTAGAAAAATACAACAATATATATATTGTCGTGTAACCGGTCAGCCAATAACCTAAAATTAGTTAAACTGGTTGACCTGTATAACTCAACCTTAAAATTTCTCAAATTTCTCTTTTAATCCTTCTTAAACATTCAAAAAGGGTCTTTTTGATATAAAATTATTGTCCAAAACACAAAGAAATAAGGGGATCAAAATCTGAAAAATTTAGCAGTAGTGAAATTGTTTGTCCTCTTTCCTAACCGGTTGGCCAATTGTTTCATATGTAGAAATCAATCGCTCAGTTCACACAAAAACCATATTTTTCCCGTTTTGATCAAATCAAATATTTTATGAGATTAACATGTACCATTTTATCCACCTTGTTGTCTTAAATCTAAACCTAGTTGAAACATCAAAAAGTTATTGTTTATCCAATAGCTAGCCCTCAAACTTATTGCCTCAAAATCTAAACCTCGTTGAAACCTCGAAAAGTTATTGTTCATCTAATAGCCAACCCTTTGTTTTTTTAATTTCAATAGGCTGACTAGTTGAAATGGTATGATGAATTGGTTGATCGATTCGTCCCATATCTGTACTATCAGGGAATTTTGTAGCATAACAGATTTATCATACAAATAGAAGGTATAAATTTCATCACTTAAACATATCTGACTTATTTTCTCTTTAAGTTGGCTCATCTTATCGTAATCATCAACTACAATACATGCTTTTTTTTAAGTATCTTTCTTAACAAGTAAATATACATGGTTCTTTTTCAATAAGCTATACTTGAAACCTAAATTCAATTTTGAATGCTAAATTTTTCTTTGGCTTCTCTTATAGTTCTTGCTTTTCCATGGTGATTTCATGAGTCATAAGTGATCTGATGAGTTCTTGCAATGTAAATTTAGTGAGGTCATTAGCTTATCATATTGTCGTCACCTTTGTTTCCCAAATCTTTAGCAAGGACCTAATAATTTTGCTCATGATATCGACATTAGTATAAGTCCTACCAAGAGCATCCAAATTATTAGTGATAGTTTTCAGTCTAGTAAACATATTACTTAATGATTCATTTGGAATCATTTTAAATCTCCTCGATGCTGTACATGCTATATACAATAAAATATGTTTAAATGCCCTAATTTTAATACCCAAAAAAAGAAAAAGAAAAAAGCCTTGCTCTTGTGGTTGATATGTAGGAGCTGATATAATAAATACTAGTTACATGCCCCGCGCGATGCCGCGGGTCAATTATTTTTTGCATTTTAAAAATAGCCAAGATCTAAAAGTGTTAGGTTTTTTTGCAAAGTTATACCCAAAAGTCTCAGGTTTGGTTGCAACGCCTGACCCAAGAGTAATGTTTATAATATTAATAATAACATTAAACATGGGTTAACCCTTAGCATAAAAGTATATGGACTGCAATATCAAATCCAATAGCATTGGACGTGGGTCTGGCTGTAAGGTCGTGTCATAAAAGTGTGATAATTAAATAGATTAGTTAAAAAGAAAAAAAACCAACAGGAAGAAAAAAAACTAATGAAAAAAAAAATATATATGAATTAATTGGGTTAACCCTTCAAACCAGGTTAACCCATCATACCTTGAATTCATATCGTGAAAGTTTGATAATTAAAAAGAAAAAAATAAATTAATGGGTTAACCCAGAATTAACTGGGCTAACTCGTCAAACCAGGTTAACCTGTCAAACCCGAAATCCGTGTAATTAAAGTTTGATAACTAAATAGAAAAAATTTAACATTAACAATTTAAATTAAACAAAAAAATTAATTAAAAAAAATAAAAGGCATCA
>Ga0325404_1008560_pt1 | contig 10512 bp, 4 predicted proteins | sample PopdelMetagenome_18_FD_205664 | JGI IMG/M metagenome (GOLD analysis project Ga0325404, IMG submission 205664) | Populus deltoides microbial communities from Bellville, Georgia, United States - Xylem-Control-R1 | ecosystem: Host-associated > Plants > Phyllosphere > Stem > Wood/Secondary xylem...
TTTAGCCCTTTATCATGTGGTTCTGGCTTGAACACTCGAGAACTGTTGTAAATTTTACTGTAGCCTTGTCTGACATTGCTTGATCCCTCTGCAACAAGAACAGCAAGTTTTTTTTTTTTTTAACAAATATATATTTTCTTGAATTTGTTTTCAACAAATATTTAACAGACATAGGTTTATTTATATCTTCTTTAAAATTTCTATATTTTATATAATTTTAAATAAATACAAGGATCTTTTTAACTAAAAAATGATTTATGCAACAAAAATGAATTATAAATTAAGGGCAAAATATTCAATATAGCTAATTCAATTTATTTTCACAAGTGATTATATGGTTTAATATTCTATTCCAAATATAAAAATTATAATAATTATAAATTCAATTCAATTCTACATTTCATTTTATTCCAAACATGCTATTAGTATTTATGGCCATTAATGGTAAAACACAAAATTCATTTATATTTATCTTATAAAAGCTCTGTAAAATATTTATTTAGAGTTTCTTTTAAAAAAAAAATATAGATGACATTGAATAACAACCAAGTATTCGGATGATTATACGATGAATGCTAATTTTTGGTTTATTTTTCTTGATTGTGATTTTTTTTTAATCTATATTTAATGGTTTGTTTCTAAGCATTTTTAAATTTGGTAACCAAAACGAAGAGCTAATAAATACAGGTTAAGCTCTTTAATAAGTCTATTCTATATGCTCTTTTCTATGTGGTAAAAACCGATTGAAGAATTGTATGTTATATAGAGTCTCTTGAAATTTATAAACAGATTAATTATAATAAAAGTAGAAATAGGTGTGTAAAAGAAAAAAGAAAAAAACTTAATTGGACTTTGTTATGAATCACATGTAAGAATTCTTTTATATTAGGGGAATTAAGTTTCGAAAAATCAAAATATATGGAGAGAGTTGGTGCACCTTCAAGATATTACTCCAGTTTGAATTTTACGGATTTGAGAATGTAGCATGAAGATTCATTGGGCAGTCGAGGAATTGAGTTGAGAAGGCTTCGGCCATGCCACTTTCTCAGCTTAACTCATATTCTTTTCCGTTACACGTGCCGAATTACCATTACAGAAAAAGGTAAACTTATTCACTAATTCGGCTCGGACGATTCAACGCGAAGATCTACATTATTCCGCTCTTCGTAGGCTGGGCTCTGCATTTTCAGTTAGCCCAACAGTGTTTCTTTAGGATGCATGAGTTATATCAGCCTTCTGAAAATGGTTAAAGAGAGAGTTCATGAGTACGGTGCCAGTCCAAAAAGAATGAGGAGCAGTAACTTAGTTTGGGCCTTCATGCAGGCAATGGGAAATGGTGCTTATTCATGTAACTTAAAGAGGAAGCCAGTTTATCAGAATCCCAGGTCAGAAGCATGCAATAACAGTCGCCCTAGTTCACTACATCCCTAGTGATGCTACATGGTTGAAAGGCATTCATCAATGCGTCTTCTGCATAAACCAATGCCTGTCTTCACTACAGAAATAATGAGTAATGGCTCATGGCTATGTACGGTAGATACGGAGGCATGCGCCAGCCTAACTTGTATGAACAATGTGCCATGTGTAACAAAGAATTCTTACCCGCTTTTGTTCTTCCATGTTGGCCTTAATTAGAGAGTAGATGGCAACACCTGCAATGGCTATTGCTGTTCCAATCCCGGTCTGAGTGGAGATTCTGTTGCCTGCCAAATTTTGGAAATATAACAGTATTAAAAAAACATGGCCATTATTGATCAAAAGTTCTCTGTATTATATCCACCATTCACGACACAGGTTTTTTTTTTTTTTTGAGGGGGGGTGGATGATCTCTCTCTTTTTTTAAACCCAGGTTAATATTCTCCACTACACTTTGACGATGGTGGGAAGGGTGTATGAAGCAAGAGTTCAGTTAGACGTGATTAGTTAAATCTCTTCTGAACTACCATTCTGTAGCATGGAAGTCATGCAGGAGATGAGTGTTTACCGAATACTACAATGGAGAAACCAATTACAAAAACTCGCTTCAATACATTTCCAACGGCATGTGTAAGCGGTGCAACCCTTTCCAATGTGTTTGTGGCAACCTGCAATTGAAAGCTCAAAGTTACTGGGCGAGACAATGGGAAGCAAAGAAAAGAAAAGAAAAGAAAAGAAAAGAAAAGAAAAGGTCATATAAAAAAGGCAATGAACAAAGCAAGAGGTAAAGCATCACCAGCACGATATGGGTCAAATTGTGTCTTTATCAGGAGTCAACATAACGGTGTCACGAATCACTAAAATATTTTTAGCAATAGCAAAACGCCTTTTGGTACGTTATTAGTAGGCAAACGTAATTTCTAAGATGATGTAGCGATTTCTTGTAGTGCACTTTGGAACCCCAATTTTGAAGTAAGTAGAAACAGCAGAAAGTATATATATTACACTTAGAAACAGATCCATTTAAAACATATGCTTAGTGGTAGCATATGGTAAAAACAGAGTAAAGCATGTTAAGAAAACAAAAAAGTTGACATCAGGATACATGAAAGACCATAGCTTTTCAATATGTTTATTAGAAAGGCCAGCTTAATTATCGTGTATATGAGATACCTGGTTGTACAGATGATAAAACATCCCAATCCAAAAGAGGTCAGACAAAAATTTGACTAATCCCACTTTGGCAATCGCATCTCTGAAACCATGTTGCATCAACTGAGGGCCTTCAATCTGTAAGCAGACTCAGAATAAACCAACAGTCAATTGTCCAACAAAAGAGATGTCGAAATTGCATCTGGTCATTGTAGCAAGTATACTTACCAGAACAGCAGGTGGAATGCACACCAAGAGAGCAATGATTGAAATGTAAGCGTACACATTTGTGCTGTCCATGCCAGTCTGTGAAAAGGAGAATGGTGGTTAAGGAATTATGACAAATCCACTGGAACTATAAATACATTCCATCAACTGACAACCTGTTCCATAGTCTAAAAATGAATTGCTCAAATGAGCACTATCACAAAGGCTATAAAGTTTCCTTTGAATCTATTAATTCAGGAATGTTTTCCCCATGCATCTTATCTGTTGACTTTATGACTGGTTTCAACATACACGGCATGTTTTACAGTTTCTGACACCTCCTGAGAGTAGAATCAATGTGTTTTGCACCGTGAAAGCAAAAGCAAAAAGGTTTTGGTCAAACTCCTAAAAATCACTCTGGTTTTTTACATTTAAAACTCGCTGCAGACTCAACTAAATATTATTCAAATCAATAACATCAAGAAACTAATTTAATTCCCTCCTTAAATCAGCAAGGAAGTTCAAACATCCCATCATAGTTAAAGAAGTTTATTGCGGTTAATTTGACAGAAATCTTAAAATGTAATTTGATTCCATAATATCCGAATCCCAAGGATCCTTTTCAAATATAAAAAAAGTCATTGATGCATTATATCCTGAAGAGAGGATAAGCGGAGGACATTTTAGAAACCAAAACATTGCAAGAGGTTATAAAATCCGCCTCGGTATATTGGGGTAAAAAATAGAAATATAAGCAGAACACTTGAGCCTGGAATCTGAGTTGTAGTTCACACAAATGATCAGAGCAAGGATCGGGCATCATGGGTAATCTTACCATTGCTTTTTTTGAGTAAATACTTCGGTAGGTAAATGCTATATTTGAAATCATTGCACTAATGAACCCAGTCCAGTTGAAAGAAAGTTCAGTCAGTGATGCCATTGATACACCTAAAATAGAAGTCACACAAACCCAGTAAAGAGATCAAAAGGGACCTTCATATTTCATAATGTATTTGTATCAGGCTTGTGAAATGGGTGGACATGCCATAAACTTTTTATATTTCAGGTTTGAGAAATAAGATATATGTCCTAGCAATTGAAAGAAAGTGAATAGGCTGGTAGAAGAAACACAAGTCATCTGATCAGTAATGAGTTACCAATAACTACTGGGGCCAATGATAACCACAGGGACAAGGGAATCTGGTGGCCCAGCACAAATTGAGAAGCAGCAGCACTGAAGAATGGCTCTAGAGCTGTGGAGGAACATCAGTAAAACAGTTAGGAACCCATTAAACCTCTTTCTCAAACTTGCTAAGATATTAAGTTACTAATCAAAAGCATGAATACAACATTATGAATAAATGAAACATACTTTAGTCACTTGGAGTAGCATAATCAGCTTGTAAATATTTGAATTTCTACCAAAAAGAAAATTATCCGTAAACAAATTTCAAGGCATGTCTAAGGAAGAAAAATGATAAATTAAATCTGAAGAGTGTTCATGATCCATTCTCCACTATAAAGATAATGTACACCTTCTTTTGATATGATGAAACAACTAGTAGTAATAACCCTGGTTTTAAAAAATCCTAGAATGCCAAGTATTGATGAATACTGAAGATCAAACTTATGTAGATGTACGTGCGTTGGCTAACTTGCAGATTTAGAGTACTTACAGATAGATACTGAATATCATTGGAATTAATTTACAGAAGATGCTTTTGCTTCTTTTAAAATTGATTACCTTTGATGGTGTGTGTGAAAGACACAGCAACAGCAGCGAATGATACATTGGACATGACATGTCCAAGGGCATGGCAGAAAGCAACTGGAGTCAAAAGTGCCAGGAGCTCCTTATCGATTGGCTGGATGGAGAGAAAACTTTGTTATTAATGGGTTCCTCCTGTACCTCATTGAGCAAAGATAGAGAAGGCAGAAACTTTTAACTTACTGCACGTTTCGGTAGGCCAACACCCCAAGAAACAAGACAATATACCACCCCAACCAGTAGATGAACAACAGAAACAAAGCTGCAAAAAGGGTAAATATTTCCAAACGTGAAACGAAATAACATAGCCAAGATCTACGGTTGTTACAGTAATGATAAAGCATATAGGGTAAATGGAATTCGATGGTGCAGGTAAATACGAAACAAATCCTTAAACGACTTGAAAAAGAGCAAAATCATCTAGCAATCAATGAGCACCTACTATGGATATGGGAAATAATTATAGACCTTCTTGTTGAGTATATTGAAGATGACATTTAAAAAGTACCTGCAAACAAACCATAAATGATGAAGCTCGAATCAACCTTTATCCATATACAAAGCAAATTAATCTTGCTGTGGTTCATAACTGGATGATAAGGAGATTTCTCTCGAAAGCTACCTAAATGCTGCTTGCAGCAGTAACTAAAGAATGAGAATCAAATTTTTTGAAGTCCAAATTGTAAATTATGGGAGTATAAACCGTACATTTGTGTTTAAACAGGTCATAAAAGCAAATTATGACATCACTTAAATAAATAAATTTAATGAATGGGATAGCTTCTGCTGCTGCTTACCACTCACCAGGTAAAGAAAAAAAAACCTGTAACTAAAGCAGGAAATCTCTCACCAAAGCTTTTTGCAGGCTCCGCATGCCTATACTCACAAACACAAATAAATAATATTAATAAATAAAACACTAATTTTCCAAATAATTAAACAGTAACGATACACAGCTAGTTCCACAAATTGAATTCCTTTTGTTTTTTCTTAATTTAACAATTAAAAAAAAAAAGGTCAACTCGCTCAAAAAATCATACCCCTTTTCTTTCCATCACTTTCTCAGCAACTAAACAGAAAATCAACTATTATATAAAAAACAAATGTTAGAAGAACAAGCAAATTCGAAACTCTAACCCTTCAGCATCATCAGCAGCCTTTACAACAACGGAACTTGTTAGCCTAATCTGTTGAGTCCAACCGGGGAAACTCAATGTCTTGTCGACCAGAGATTTCCTATTCTCCGGAAACGGCGAGAAGGCGAAGCGCTTGGCTTTAGTGGCAAGCAGCGACTGTGATGGGGTTTTGAATAAAACATTACTCGGCGAGATTCTGTTACGCGACAAGTAGAGTATAGAGAGTCGAGAAGCATTGATTGGAGAGTGAATTGAGTTTGTTGTAATCGTAGAAGCCATAGCAGAAACAATGGATCGCAATAGGAGATTCTTCTTCTCCTTCTTTTTAATTGTTTTACAGCAGCGGCAGAGAGACAGAGTTACAACTTACAAGAAGTTGATTGGTTCCGACTTGAAAGTGAAAACAAGAGCACTAGAACGTTGAAATCGAGGGATTCCCTTTTCTTTTAGTTAAGGAGCGGAGATATCAGAGAGAGAGAGAGATTGTGGACTTCGGTATTTAATGATCTTTCTTAACAATTTTAATGAAACTAACTTTGTTGATATTGCAAGAACTGCCTGCGTAGCTCATGCACTTCAGGAACATGTAGACAAAGCAAAACTGTTTCGAGAGCCAAAGGCGTTTTGATTCTTTTGTCTTTTACCTAAATTTTCCCTCTTAAAACTCTCTCTCTCTCTCTCTCGCTATTCCCCTCTACAAAATTCAATTTTATCTAGCGCAGTTCTTAACGACTATTGATTTGTTTTTTGTTTTTTCGTTGATTTATTGATGTATTAATACCGACTCCAAGATCTAATTCTTGTCTTATAAAATTAATTAAAAAAGCAACTAACCTAATGCTAGACCTTAATTATACAATTAATAATTAACACAATAACTCTTAATACGTCCTATAAAAGAAAAAAAATATAGTTTATTACTAAAAGGATTCTTTAACCTCCTGACAGGGACTAGATAGAAAAGGCCCTTGATGTATGTTCTGCCGAACCAATCACCTATAAAGCTTCCATTGAATATTCTAGGAGTTTTGACCATCTTCAATCATTGTTATCAAATATTTTAAATTATCTAACCCTGGTTATTTTATTTTAAATATGTTATTTCTTTTTTTGTAGGGATCTTGATTAGACTAGATTATTTAGTAATTCTATCTATTTTTCTACAAAAAAAAAATAGTGCTATTTACTAAAAAAACATGTAATGTTTTTATTATTGTTTCTTTCTTATTTTTTCCTTTGATACTCGTGTGTTTTAAAAAGATAATTCATTTTCCAAGTAATTCATTCATTTTTTAAAATGTTTTATTTTTTAAAAGAATTTCATTAATTTAAGTTATGCTTTTAATACTAATTTTAATTTAAATAATTTTGTTAACAGCACAATACACCAATTCATTAGTAAATATTAAAATATAATCTCATAGTACAACACAATAGACACAACAAAAAACAAATATTTTTTTTTTTTGGATTCGAGGAAACCTCACATTCCCGAAAAGCGCACTTTGTGGGCCCAGATGAGGAAGTAAAACCCCGGCTATCCCAGGCTCTTACAAGAGATGCATGTCCTGACTCGAACTCGAGACCAACAAAAAAACAAACACGCTCATGACTTACTTCCGAACATCTTTTATAATAACTGATTTTTTAATCAAAATTCAAAATCATTGCTATTTATGAAATCAAATAACTTAAAGTATCTTAATTTTATTTTTTTTTATTTTCCATTCCCTATTACATGCATTTCTCTCTGTCAAAAACAGAAGAAGAAGAATTGTCTATTATCAAATCCACGGCTTCAAGTTTGGAAACTAGAACATTACAAGCCTAACCCATTGCTCTACCCAAGGCAGAATAAAATACAAACGGGCCCAATAGCCCAAACATCTCAACAGTCAACACCTTCTGCTTCAGTCTCTCTGTAATTTGGATCAAACGCTAAAACCCTAGAGAATAAACAACAGAAATTCCCTTCACTTTTCAATTTTAAACACTGAAACAATTTAACACAAAATATAGATAAATAAGAACAATCAGAGCTCAAATGGAAGGTGGGGTTGGTGGTAATGGAAATGAGAGGGAAGAGGAACAAGACGGCATGTCCGTACATTCTCCATGCAAAGCTCCTCCTTCCTCTGCTTCCTCTCTCCCCAAGGTATCTCTGAATCTATATCTCATATATATATATATATTGTTTTTTTGCGCGTGGAATTTTACCTGGATTAATTTATTTATTTTAATTCTCTGGGGCTAATTAGGAGCAATCACAGGTGGAATTGGAGCTAAGACTTTTAGAAGGACTTGAAATTTATCCTCCAGTCAAACTAAGAGGCAGGTTCTTCAAATTTCATCTCCAGTTTCAGTTTCATCTAGTTCTGTGTAGCTCAATTCTCTCCATCACGGGGTATTTGATCAACTTGAAATAGGAATTGTGTTGTTGTGTCACATTTTCTGCAATAGCAATTGTATGGATTGAATTAAGAGTTGAATGGAAAATGTACATTGCATGTATGATGAATATGTCAGTGTGGCTATTGTAACAGCTTGTGGAATTGAATTTCATATGTCGAGCATTATGTGATTATATTATGATGCTATTTGCTGGGAGTTTTGAGGAATTTTCTTCATTTGCTATTATTTAATAGTGATAATTCTATTGTTGTGAAGACTTTTGTGCTGGAAATTTGCAGTTTGGTATCAAGACTGTTGAGGTGTTATTTTGTTTTGATGATAAGGATACAGAGCATATATGTTCGAGAAGAAATTAGCTAGATCAGTACTTTCTATGTGAGAAGTTTTACGAGGCAAATACGAGTCATATCTAGCAATTAATTCACCTTGAGTTATTAGTGAGACAATATAGATACCTCTAGTTCCACTTTTACTTTCATTTGTTTCTTTATTATTTTAAAATATATGAAAAATCTTTTCATGCAGGCATGCATCGACACTTTGTACTTTATGGTTTGATGGAATTTCTCCGGAGAAGGTTGTTCTGCCTCTTACTCTATTTCCTTTTCTAAAAGTTTCCATTTACATGATTTAACACATTGATCAATCTATCACAGCTTTGATCGACAATTTTCTCCGGATGAGGTTTTGCAGTTGCTGGACCGCTTCTACAACATTGAAATGCTGGTACTGATTTCAATGGTGTCTTTTACTTTGCATTTTTACGTTACAAATACAATGCAGCAATTTTCAGCACAGCAAATAATTCATTTCAGATACTATGCCACTGCAAATTCATTTTAAATAAAATGCTGGAGATTTGATAATAAATTTGACTCTCCCATTGCTAAACCTTGTACTGTTTCGTATAGAAGGAATGGAGCTCAATTTTTTAAACCATGTCTGTGAAGTTGGATGATGAAATATAAAGTGCTACCAGTTGAGGATTGAAGTATTTGTGAAATCAAGCATTTTAGTCCATGCCTTGAGAATGTCATGTGGTTTTTCTGCTTTTGCTTTTACCTATAATCTCTGTTCTTGTTATGAGAACATATATAGTTTGCGTTGATTTCGGCATGTTTCTATTTAAATTTCAGAAACCAGATGACGAAGAAGCAGAAATTCTGAATCACGAGGAAGATTTTTCCTTGCCCCAAAATTATTTTGTCAAGGAAGAGTGAAAGAGACAGTTTTGATCTGCATCTTCCCTTTAGGACTCCTCACAACAATCCTGGTTGCGAGCATTTTTCTCCATCATATTTGAGAGGAAGTCAATGTTGCTCGGAATCTCTAGAAGGACATTGTGAATGATCCTTTTTACTTTATTTCTTTTTTCTTCATGGCTCGTCTAGCAAGATAAATATGTAAATGCTGGTTAATATAGTGCCATCTACCTTCTTAGCCACTATCATTTTTCAGTGGGTTTTGATTGTTGTCACACATATATTTATGGTTTTGCAATTTTGGTAGGGGAAGAGATTTTGGGGCCAAAGCTTTAGCCTGATATCCTGAGTTTAGAAGACGGCAAAAGCAAGGTTGGGTGAGGGTCTAACAATAACGAGGACAAGTAGGTAAGGATGTGTTCTCATCTCAGATGATTTCGAGTTTTGCTGATAAAAGAAATGGTTGTTTTATAAAATGTTTTTTGGTTGAAAATATATATTTTTTATTTTTTAAAATTTATTTTTAATATTAGAAAGTTAAAATAAAATAATAATTTGAAGATAAAAATAAATTTTTTTAAAAATTACAGCATGGCTGCAAAGGATAAACGGCGATCGTTTCCTCGTTTGTGATTTGTCTTCTACTGTGAAATCACATGTCGTTTGCTTCCATTTCACACTGGCAAAAAACACATCCAGACGAATATTGGAACCTCCCGTTGCATCTGTCTATCCAGGGAAATAGCTCCAGTTGTCGAAGTTTGTCTGGCTGAAAGAAAATAAAATAAACCGCAACGCACTGCCACACCATGGTTTTTTTTAAAATTATTATTTTTTTTTAAAATTAATTTTATTAATGTTTTTAGATAATTTTATCGAATTGATATTAAAAATAAATTTTAAAAAATAAAAAAATACTATTTAATAATTTTCAAGTAAAAAATAGTAAAATACTTTAAAAAAACAATACCACTGCAATAACAAATTACAATTCTTATAAATAAGTTATTTTTAATTTCAACACAGTAAGTCCCATTTTGAAAGCTCAAAACTTCCACCTGATTTTATTTTTCAATGTTTTTTTTGTCACGTTTTCAAGTTTTTTCACCGTCTATTTCTTCCAAACTCATTGTATATAATGCTCCACATATTCAGATTTTGCTCCGCAGTGGTTGAGAGAGAACGTAGGTAAAATTATATTTTTAAAAAATTTAAAAAT
>Ga0325404_1008564_pt1 | contig 10509 bp, 5 predicted proteins | sample PopdelMetagenome_18_FD_205664 | JGI IMG/M metagenome (GOLD analysis project Ga0325404, IMG submission 205664) | Populus deltoides microbial communities from Bellville, Georgia, United States - Xylem-Control-R1 | ecosystem: Host-associated > Plants > Phyllosphere > Stem > Wood/Secondary xylem...
GGTTATTTATTACTGTGACACTCCTGCACTTGGGATAAGACATCAACTCTTTGATCGTGTCAGTAATGCTCCTGCAACTTAAGCATCATCGGCAAAATCCGAATCTGACCTTGCTTGAGTCGTATCACAAAGCTGAACAGTATCATCGGCAACTACTCTTATGAATGCAAGGAAGGGTTATTCAACTATAACAACTTATAAACTAGGAAAATTAGATTATTTAGCTTTTATTTTCTTTGCTACATGCGATAACAATACCAGACTTTTTGTTATTTTTATTTCTTTTTTGTTTGGGTTATATTTGGGTTTAATTGTAAGTGAGCCTTATTTAAAGTCCACATAAAAGGTCCATTATGGTTTGTTTCAGTCTAGAGTCAGTATAAATAAAATCATAATCAGATAATAAGGTTACACAATTTTGAGATTAATAAAACTTCTTTGTCGCATCTTGTTTTGTAAGTTGGTAAGATATTCTCCCTTCCTTGGTTCTCTAAAGAGCTGAAAATGACTTATCAAAGAACAATTGACTTTATGGCGCCATCCTTATAGTTCTCGTTCACGAATCAATTTCGTTGGGTGGGGGTTTCCATTTTCAATAGTGTTGGTGCCTAGATACAAGTTATCTTTGTGTCACACTCCTATCAAATCTGATTTATGTGGCTTTCCGGGAATTGGTATCTTTACGTGTGGGTTGCTTGATGACACAAGCAAACGATTGATGTCTTTTTCAAAGTACAGGAGTGTCGAAGTAATAAATAACCCAGCAAGACCGGGGTCGAACCACAGGGAGGTTAATTGTATAAATTATAAACAACAATAATACAACAACAATAGTAACAATAATAACAATAACAACAACAACAACAACAACAATAGTAGTGGTAGTGGTAGTAGTAATAGTAGTGATAATAGTAGTGATACCAATAATATTATTAATAATGATAATAATAAAGATGAAGAAGAAGAAGAAGTTGATGAGAACTTTGAGATGAAGATTAACGTAAGGATTAAACAATGATAACAATAAATGTCAAGGTTAGAGGATCCACTAATGGTATTTCAAACAAGTATAGTATAAACTCTTTTTATTCAATTGGAAACCACACACAAAGGAGGTTCCAATCAGATTATAAATTATTAACATAATTACATTAGTTATCTTATTCGAATAATGATAATACTTGTAAATGTTGTCAGGCATTCATGATTATAACTTATGTTAACAACAAATCAAGTTCCTTTCATAGTTCAGGTGTTGGTTATACCATACAGTATGGGCTATGAAAGTGCCAAGTATTTTTTGTACCAAGTGTTATACAACATAAATCTAGATTAACCATTTAAAAAGCAAAGTATTAAAAGTGAATAAGATAACAAATATAAAGCATGTTAGTATCCAACATTAGGGTCCATGTTAAGTTTATATTATACTTATTCTTACACCTTTAGTGTACCCTTTTCACCTTGACATAATTAACTTAACTAAACAAATGAAAGAAAGAAACATAAATAAACAAGATAAGAACATAAATGAGAAAGAAGTTAAGTAAAGAAAAGGAAATGAAAGGCATAAACAGAACTTAAGTATTACAAAAGAGAGAGCAAGAGCATGATCTTGATTTGAATACCACGATGCCTAAATACATGTCAAATGCCTCCTTTTATAGGTCAAAATTCGAAACTATTGATTTGTTGACTAATTGATGAATGGGTGGCCACATCTTTACTTGGTGACAATTCTTATCTTCTTGTCTGCCAAAAACATCATTGATAACGTCATAATTTGAACAGACTTCAACCATAAAAGTTCTAGGAAATTGTTTCATCTTTCTAAGGTAAAAATGTGAGATCATTTGGACTTCTAGAACTCGAGATATGGGCTGAACACCGAACAGTGTCTGGGCTGCAGGACAGATTCGGACTTCTTCGTTGTTGCTACAATTTGAACTTGAAAACAACCTTGTTAAATCTTGGGCTCCCATGAAAGTTGTAGGCCTATGTCTTACCTTTCCATCCATATAAAGTACACCTAAATCCGAGATCTACAGCTCCAGATATGACCCGATTACCAAACAATGTTCTAGTTTGGATTACACCAACATCTCTTTTCTAAGTTTGCCATCAATTTGTCCTTTCAATTTCAGTTCTTCAACTCATCAATCAATTCTTTCATTTATGTGATAGGCCTATATTTAAGATGAGCATTTACCATAAATTAAAGGTATCTTATATTATTAGATATGTTATGATAAAACATGCTTTAGTTAAGGAGTTATTGATACTTCAAGTGCAAAATGATGATATAAAACCTTGATAAAAATACACTTTTAAGTACTAATCACTTGACCGCATGTTCAAGAGGTTCGCATCAACATCATCATATTCCCCAAAGTTACAGAAATTTCCCCTTTGGCCGAATTGGCTCCTAGTTCCCCAAAATCCCTTCGGTTTCTAGGCTGCCACAAACCTTCCCTATAGCCTATAGTGTCATCCTTAAAACCGCCATCACCAATATCACCAACCCCTAGAGCACTAACAATTAGCTCTTTATTAGTTCAATATTCCAACGGGACTTTGTGAAGCTTAACACATACTAGAACTTTAGAGAAATCATCTTTAGAATATTGTATGTTTGGTTACCAACGTCGAAGCACCAAATGTCTGTTATCCATGTGCCATAAAGTTTTGTCCACTAAGAATAGGAAGTTTGCTACAGAATTAACAGAATCAAAAGTGAAGAGGAAGAAACCATTATCTAATGACAACACTTCTAATAATCCAAGTGACCCCGAAATTGTATTTGCTAGAATAGAAGTTTCTAACACACAAAATGCCCAACGAGGGTGGATTGCCAAAGATACAACCTTCTTAAAAAACATCAATAGGAGGACTTACTGTCACACGATCAATTCCCAATGAAGGTGGTAAAATTACAAGTTATAGTTTGTTTGGAAACCATTGCCAACTTTAACATCAGGTTTTCCATCTCTTCTAACATTGTTTAAAAAGTTGAGATTGCAACTGTTGGATTACTTGATATTAAGGTCCACATACTTCTCCCACGTTGTACATTAGTATGTAAAGGACTATCAAGGCAGCTAACATATTTCCTACTTTGGCTAATTGGCTATGCTGCCTTTCACATAACTCACTTAACATGGTAAAGGAGGAAGGGGCAACTTGTATACTGGTTGTTGTTCTGAATATATATTTTCTTGGACATTGACCACACAACTAGCATTAATTGTTGCCCCTGACCTGCCCCATCTTGCCCAAGAGGCATGTTGATTTCGTTGTCTTCATCTAGCTCAACAATACTTCTATAATTCATTGACTGAACAAGACCTTCTAGTAGCACCTTTGTTCTCATCATAATACCGAGAAAATTTGGCACCAAGGCCATGCAACATCTTCTGAAGTTGTATTCTTAGGTTGTTTCCAGTTAAAAGCTGATTATCCCTTATTACATCTTAAATAGGTTTGTTGTTGATGGAACAAATGCCGGTTTCAGACATCCATTGAAATCTACAAAAATTTAGAGAGTAGCACAAATTATATCCTCACACCTCTCGTGTTTAACACAAAATCATTTCACTCTAATAAATCCACTACACCTTTTACCTCACAACCTATTTTCTTTCTATTCTTTCAAAATTAAAAAGCCAACCACTCAAAGTCAGAGGCTTTTGCAATGCAATTCAATTATGATTATAGACTCAAGAATCAATAAATATACTTCAAAACAAGCAAAACAAAAAATTATGATTTTGTGAGGAGCAATGAAAATTCATACAAATTACGGACAAAACAAAAATGCTAAATAAAACAGAAAAATTAAAGAACACTTATTTGACTCCTAAATAACCCAAATATGATATAAACAAACTTGATGTGGTGATTTCTACAAACACCAGCAAGGACCCATTACATGTTCCAAATAGACCAATGAATCAGTCCAAGACAAAGCCATTGAAAGAGGCATTGCATGCATTAGTTTTGAAAGTTTCAACCAAATCAGATTTGAAGGGTCCATTGGAGCATCAAGAAGAGGCGTTAGTATATCTTATCCATGTGCAAGATGGGCCTAATCCAACCTTATTTGGGCCATGAGGTGAGTAGAAAACAACAAAGGGAACAAAAAAATCTAAGCTGACTTAAAAAACAAAGTGGCAGCAAGGCTTCCCAATTATGCAAGGTGATTATTCCAGCAACTTATTGTATTTCCTAGTATTAAAAGGATATTAAGAGGCGGCAAACGAAGGGAATTAATACCAACGGTTACTTTCCCTTTAAAAGAAGAAAAAAAATAAGTCTGAAATCAGAATCCTACTACAATTTGGAAATAACATAGGCTGCATAGAAGGCAATGAATCAGTTCTGAAATATTTTCTTTCCTTTTCTTCTTCTCATGGTAGAACAGGGATTTACTATTATCAATTTTATTTTATTTTGTTAGCTACAGACAAAGGCTTGCTTAAGCTTAATACCTTGTTTTCAACTAGAATCTGAAGCTTGTTTGGATCAGGTTATGGGCTTTTCAGCTTAGGGTTTTTGAGTTATTTTTGTAAGTGGGCCAAATCAGTCAACCAGGGTAGGATCATTAGGGTTATATTTTCATAAGTATTTAAACCCTTGTAAAGCCTAAAGATTAGAATTTTTTTTATCAATAAGAATTCATAATGTTTTATTAATTCTTGCATTCTTTAGTTTTTAAACAAATTGATTCTGACTTATCAAAGATTAACTGACTTTGTGGTGCCATTTGATTTCATTCCAATAAAAGGATGAGTTAGCATTACCTTTTGAGGAGTCCTTAGTTATAAGGTGCACAATTCAGGTTCCGGTCAAGTAAGATGATAGTGCTCAGCAAAGGAAAAACATCTTTCATATGTGATGCTATGTACAAAACAAGGTGTGTAGTTAAATTATTAATAATGGATGTTGTACTAATACAGCTAGCACTACCATTGTTAGTAAAATGAATTTGTGTACTGTTAAGCATCCTCAACCATATAAATTGCAATAGTTGAATGATAATGAAGAATTGAAGGTTACTAAGCAGATTTTGGTTCCATTTTCTATTGGAAAGGATGTTAATGAGGTTCTATGTGACGTGGTACCAATACAAACAAGTCATATCTTATTAGGGAGACCATGACAGTATGATAGGAAGGCAATACATGATGGTGTTCAAAATAGATATACGATTTTAAAAGATGGTAAAATCATCACCCTTATACCCTTTACACCCAAACAGGTGTATAATGATCTAATAAAGTTAAAACATGAGCATAAAGTTATGAGAAAAAATCAAAGTGAGGAACACGGGGAGAGAAGACAATCAGATTCGGCCATATCCCAAAACACCACATCCACTCATTTAGCCACATAACTAATCCACCCAAACATTCGACCACCACTCCAAAACAACTAGACCATTTGGCCACCACCCAAAGAACCCCAAACCTAACCGAGAGTGGCGGTAAAACAAGAAGAGTGAAGAAAGTCAATAATTGTGATGAGATTTGTGTGGAAAACCAAAGAAACAACCCAATTTTTATATTAGAGAGGGTGAGGTTAGATTTATATTTTTTACTAACAAGCCAATGATTTTACTTATGTACGAGGCTTGCTTTAATACAACGAGATTGACCATTGTGTCCCTAGTGTGGTTGTTTCTTTGTTGAAGGAGTTTGATGATGTGTTCCCTGATGATATTCTTAGAGGAATAGAGCATCATATTGATTTCGTACCCAAAACTTTAATTCCTAACTGACCAGCTTATAGAAGCAATCCCGAGGAGACAAAGAAGCTTCAAAAGCAAGTTGATGAGCTGATGGACAAGGGGTACATTTATGAGTATTAGCCTATGTGTTGTACCCATTTTACTTGTGCCTAAGAATGGAACATGGAAGATATGTGTTGATTGCAAAGTCATCAGCAACCTAACGGTAAAGTATAGACATCTCATGATACAATCCAGACAATGAAAAAACAATCAGATTCGGATTCTGACGTAAAATGTGCAACTATCTAGTTTTACAGCAATAATTATAATTCTTAATCCGATCATTGGATCGAGTTAAACTTTTACGTAGAGTCTCTTGACATATTATCCTACCTTAGGTTACAATTGCAAGTCAATCAGAGTTCGGTAAGGCATGGAAATACTATCAACAGAGATTGTATGAATTTTTTTATTTACTTTCTTTTGACATGTGAACTTTCTATTTGGCTAGAATTCTTTTCCTATAAGAATATGCCAGATGGTTTTGAGAATTTTCTCGTCTTGCAAGGATATTTAATGGGCAATAACATAGTTTCCATGTGTGGTAGACAGCATATTAATGTGGAATCCTTATGGTGTATGGAAACAGTTATTCTATACTCATTAAATAAGTTTCCAAGTCAACCAAGAATACTTTGCAAACAAGGAAATTAAAGGGGAAGCAACTTCAGATTTGATTCTCCTAGCTTATATGGGACTTCTAAAGGGCAACAAATCTGATCCTATCATATTTAGGATATTAAATTCGGAATTATTTGTTATTATTATTATTATTATTATTTTCTTCTTAGTTTAGAGTTTATTTATATTATTTGGGTTTAATTGTAAGTGGACATCATGTAAGTCCACATAAGGGGTCCATTAGGATTTGTTTCAGTCTAGAGAAAGTATAAATAAAGGCATAACCAGAGGTGTAAGTTAGACAATTTAGATTAATAAAACTTCTTGTTTGCCGCACCTTTTGTGTGTTGGAGGGATAATCTCCCTTAATTTGTTAGTTAGCTGGTTGTATTGGTTTCCCTCACGAATCTAGTGAGGTTTCAGTTTTAGGGTCGGTGGCTAGCCTGTAGCCATTTGTTGTTTTATGTTTCTGTTATCATTGTAAATCTAGGGTATGCCCCTTATAATGTTTGTATCTTCTTCTTTTAATACATACGTCAACTTACCAAAAAAAAGACTTCGTGGCTTCATCCTTATACTTCTCGTTCGCGAATCAATATTCGTTGGGTGAGGGTTTTCATTTCCAATAATGTTTTTGCTTTGGTTCAAGTTATTTTTGTGTCACACTCCTATCAAACCTGATTTACATGGCTTTCCGAGAATTGGTGTCTTTGCATGACCACGTGATCACGAGGTTTACATCATTTGGTATCGAGCTTGTATTTTTATTTTTACCTTCCGCGTCGATTTTTCTTTGTGTTGTCTTTGTTTCGGGTCTAATCTTGCTTCAAATCAGTTTGGTCAGATTGTTTCTTCCTATGTTATTCTTGATTTGTTGCATTGAATTGAGTCCTTTGGAATAAACAAAGGGTGTCATATTATTCTTTCTTTTTAAATTTTCTTTTTAGAGTAAAAAAACATAAACAGAAAACTAAAGGAGAAAGGGGTTTGTTTTGCTTCTTTTTGCGTCCGGTTATCAAACCATATTGTAATTGTCTCAAAATTGATATTTCAGTTATTTAGGGTAAATCGCACAACATATCAATTTTCAACTCATTTGGACATTGTTTGGTTTAGGTTCCAAATTCAAGTCTTAAAAAGGCTGATTCGCGCCAGTTTCACGTCCATATATCAAATCAATTCAGAATTAAATCAAACCTGATATTCAAGTTTATTAGTGTGAATTCACGCTAAATATCAAATTTCAGATCATTTGGATGTCGTTTGGTTTAGGGTCCTTTTTTTAGGTCTAAAGGGGTTTGTTACATTCGTCAATTGAAAGTCCAAGTAATTTTAAGTCAATTTTTAGTTCTCAGTGTCTTCTTACTTTCTTTATTGTCATTACCTTTCATTTTAGGTTCTAATATAAAAAAAAATGCAAAGGGAGTATTAAAATCAGGATTTCATGTATTCTGGCGAGGTTTTATGGAAAAAGAAGATGAGGATTCAAAATGATAGGTGGTATCGAAGGGAGAGAATAAAAGAGATTAGTGTTCTCAAAAAAGAAACCAAGAGTCTATTCCATATTCTAGAGTAGATGCAGCAACAACTTGATGTGTTAACGACATTAGTCGATGCCCAGCAAGCTTCAAAAGGAGAGGAGCAAAAACACCGTAATGATGATAGACGAAAGAAAAGGGATGGTACCTTCATCCAAAGTTCTTGGCGATGATTGTTGGCAAGAAAAGAACTCCAAAAGCTTCAAAAAAAGGTGAAAAATTTATCCCTTATCCCTGTTAATATAAACCCTAAACTAAGAAGAAAATAATAATAATAATAATAATAATAATAATAATAATAATAATAATAATTCCTAATTTAATATCCTAAATATGATAGGATTAGATTTGCTACCCTTTAGAAGTCTCATATGAGTTAAGAGAATCAAATCTAAAGTTGCCTCTTCTTTAGCTTTCTTGTTTGCAAAGTATTGTTAGCTGACTTGGAAACTTATTTAATTATAGATTCCTACTATAATAAGGATAGAATAATGGTTTCCATATACTACAAGGATTCCACATTAATATGGAGTCCATACCACACATGAAAACTATGTTGTTGCCCATAAAATATCCTTGCAAGACTAGAAAATTCTCAAAACCAGTTGCCGCAATCTTGTTGAAAAAAATCCTAGCCAGTATTGCGATACCTTTTCGAACTTCAATTGACTTGAAATTTTAACCCACTATAGGATAACATGTCAAACTCCACGCAAATGTTTAGCCCGATCTAACGGTCAGATTGAGAATTAGGACTGTTGCCTTGAAACTAGATAATTGCACATTTTATGTCAGAATCCGAATCTGATTGTTTTTTCGTTGCTCGGATCTTATCAAAATGGATTCTTTCTCCTTAATTTTGACTCGGTTGAACATGCTACCTCTATTTCGAATAAAAATCCTTGTCATATGGTCAACAGGCCTTTGATGCTTAAATGCTAGCAACCGAACATACAATTTTCAAAAGATGATTTAGCAAGAGTTCCAGTTTGGGCTAAAGTGTATATAATGTTCCTCTATAGTATTGGATTATTTGAAGGATTAAGTTGTGTTGCTATTGGGGTTCCTCTTTGTGCTGATCTTATTACTATTGCGCCTAAGGCTGAACTATGTAAGAGTTTGTGTTGAGATAACTACAACAGAGGCGCTGGTTAAGGAATATGAATTACACTATCCAAATGGAGCTTTTATAACCATTTCAGCTGATTATGAATGGATTCCTTCCAAGAGTAGTTCTTGAAGAGTTTTCAACATTCAATAGATATGTGCTCTACTAACAAGACTGAGCATCCAAGAGTTGTGTTTCTGCGGAAAAAATTGAATGATCCTTCAAATTTCAACTAATCCCTATCTCTCTTTCTTTTTAATATACTGATATGATTGGAGACAGTAACAAGAAGAAATATAACCTCTTTTTTTTTGCTTAGATGACGTAGACACGAAGAACAAGAAGATGTCCGCAAACACCGAAAAACTTAAAGGAACACAAAAAAAATAACAAAAGGATATGACCTTGTTTTGGAGCCTAGCTCTGATACCAACTAATGCGAACCTCGTGATCACGCAACCCACAATCAAGATTGAGATCTGATCGCGGAAAGCCGAAATAGATCTGATAGGAGTGTGACACAATGAAAACCTGCCCTAAGGCACCAACACTATTGGATTGAGTAGAATGACACAACGAAGCCAGTTAATCTTCGATAAATCAGATTCAGTTCGTTCAAGAACTGAAGAATGCAAGAATCACTCTCACATGTTAAAACTAAAAAATTTTGGCTTACATAAGTTTAAATAGTTCTTGAAAAGTTAACCCTAATGGACCCTTTTTGTGGACTTAAATGAGGTCCACTTAAAACTGACCCAAAACCCTAAACTTAAAAGCCCATAACTTAATCCAAATAAGCCTTGGATCCTAACTGAAAACAAAGTATTAATTAAGCCCAAACAAGCCTTGGGTTGTAGCTAACAAAATAAAACAAAGCTCATAATATTAAATCGATGTTTTGTCGGAGCTCAACATGGATTTAATATTATGTGAGAGAGAGAGAGAGAGAGTGGTGCTGTCGGAGCTACATCTACTCCGTCCACCGTTGCATTGTTCTCATTTCTGACTATGTTGTTCCTTATAACCTTCTCTCAACATTGACCGAACAGATTTTTTTATCCAATCAACGAGGTAAGAGATATTGATCTCGCAATATTTCTACTATTCTGCATTTTCAGTTCTGGAACTATGGAGAAGTGGTGAAGTTGCAGCATAGTGAATGGATTGTCATAGACATGAAGGCCTTTGCCAGATGTGAAGATTAAATCACAGTTCTTTGGAAAAAGTTTCATCTTTTCTTGCTAGTTTCAGAGTGGTTTGTCATAGCTTGATATCCTTTGTTCACCGTTGGATCGTTGCCATTTTTGAGTATGTTGTTCTTCGGAATCTACTCTACATCTTGACCGAATGGATCATTGTTATAATCAGTGTGCTGGGAGATATTGGCCTCGTAATTTTGTAATTCTCTCCTTCCTTCATGAACTATTCTGCATCTTGTTGTTTATGAGTTAGGT
>Ga0325404_1008566_pt1 | contig 10507 bp, 10 predicted proteins | sample PopdelMetagenome_18_FD_205664 | JGI IMG/M metagenome (GOLD analysis project Ga0325404, IMG submission 205664) | Populus deltoides microbial communities from Bellville, Georgia, United States - Xylem-Control-R1 | ecosystem: Host-associated > Plants > Phyllosphere > Stem > Wood/Secondary xylem...
CTTATTTTGTCCAATGATCTCAACAACATCTTGTCCCCAATCAGCCATCACTACCTTTTTAGATTTAATGTTGATTGGGTTAACACTTTTAAGCAAATGAATGTGGAGCTACAACCTTATTTCCAACGTTATTTCCATGAAATTAGACGTTTACATCTCATTCTCTCCAATGATCTCAACAATATCTTGTTCCCAATCAGTCATCACTACCTTTTTAGATTTCATGTTTGTTGCTACCCAATTTTTGACTCATGTTTTGATAAAATTTTTGAAAAATCCAAAAATAACAAAAAAAGCAACAAAAATCCAAAAAATATGTTTTTTTTAATATATTTGCATTGTTTTTAGCATTTTCAACATCATCTCAAAAGAATTTAAATTTTCAAAGATCTTGGGAACGCGTTTGACTTGTAACGCGTTATTTTTAAAATCACCGATTTTCCTCATTTGAGTCGATGTTGATAAGAAAAATCCAAAAAAAGAAGAAAAATCAAATCTATAAAAAAAAGAGAGTTGAGGGACCAAGTTGGAAACCTAGCAGTATTTTTACCTATAAATACTGGTCTCCACAACAGACACTGGGGGGGAGCAATTTTACACTTTTGGAAGGAAACACAAGAAAACCCTAAACCTAAAATTTCCCCCCGAAACCAAGACAAGCCGCGCCCCCCACCCTTGGCCTTTGATTTTTTTTCTCCACACCGGCCACCCCCTTTCTTTACAAAAGAAAACCCTAAACACACCTGAATCCTTTTCTTCTTCTTCGAGGAGCCGTCGCCCCCGACCTTCAGGCTCCATTTCTCAAGCCGCAGCCCCTCCTCTCTTTTGGCAAAGACAAACCAGAGCAGCAACAACCCACACCGCCTCTCCATCTTCCCTGATCTCCTCACTTCCTAACCTGAAAGAAACCCACTGTCAACACCGAAGCCTTCCTCTCAGCAGCGTCTTCTCCTCCTTCGATCTCCATCAACGCCAGGCTCCACCAAGCCACACAACAACAGCCGATCCCCTCCACCACCAGCTTGGGAGACATCGTCCTCACCTTCTCAGCCGGAGTCCCCTTCACAACCTCCTCCCACCGACAATAGCAGCCAGCGACCTTTTCACATCCTTCAACCAACCTCGTCGACCGGTCAACTACCTCCCATCTCCACCGCAGCTCAAGCAGTCACAGATGACAGCAATGACCAGATCAGCCATCTACAGAAGAAATAAATGAACCAGGAGGAAAAGACAACAGAGATCTTTGAACAGATCTAAAAAACTAAAATCTACTACTTGGGTGTTTTTCTTTTGTCATAGGTAACGATGACCCTCACCACCGGCAAGGAAGTGAAAAGGGGATGAAGCCGAGCCAGATCCCCTCGTTTTCTCAGATTTCTCATGGTGGCGCGTGGGTTCACGCGCCGCCAGTGGCGGGGGCGTATGGAGGAGACGCGCCGCCACTGTTCCGGTGGTGCAGACGGCCTTCCCTGCAATTCCTGGAATTTTAGGGGTTATTTTGTAAATTTTAAATTTGTTTAATGTAATTTTTTTTAGTTTTGAATTTTAATGTAATTTTTGTTTAGTTGTTTTGAATTTGTATTTTGTATTGTGGATGTAAAAAAAAATGAAAAAGGGAAAATGAAAAAATATAGTCAAAGTGTATGTTTGTGTTTGAATGTTTTTATGGATTTTTTATGATAAAATTGCAAAGAATAAAGAAGAATTTAATATTTTGATTTGCTCACGGTTAAAGATTATGAACTTACACGTAAGTCATATTTTTAATAATCGATGAAATAACAAAATTGTTAAAACTTCTTTAACACATCAAAGTCACGAAGCAGCTTACCTCAGGTAGGGTGTGTTAGGGGTGCTAATATCTTCCCTAACCACAACCAGTCTCTTACCCGTGAATCTCTAACAAGACCAGCACACCTAGGTTTCCTAGTAGCCCTTAATTAAATACTAGGTGGCGACTCCCAACAATCAAATCAAACGAAATAAAAAAATCGCCAGTCAGACGCCACGTGGGCGATGTGCGACAATGTTGATTGGGTTATCACTTTTAAGCAAATGAATGTGGAGCTACAAATCTCCAAATTAAGCAAGAATGGATCCAATCGAAACGCATTCTCCTCTTTTACCAAGTTCAGGAGGTCTCACATAGTGTTGACATCATAGTTGCGTCAATAGAACCATGAAAGTAAACAACCTAATCAATGTTAGGCCATGTTTGTTTCCCGGAATTCACTTTTCGGGAAACCACTTTCCAAACTTTCCTGTGTTTGTTTGCCATTAGGAAAGTTAGTCAACGAAAAACACTTTCCGGTCAACGGAAAACACTTTCCAGTCAACGGAAACACTTCTCGAATTTGGTTTGGTTTTCAGGAAAGTGTTTTCCCTTTTGGCTGTGTTTGTTTTCCAGAAAGTGATTTCCGGGAAACCACTTTCCAAACTTTCCTATGTTTGTTTGCCATTAGAAAAGTTGGTCAACGGAAAACACTTTCCAGTCAAAGGAAAATTTGGCTTGGTTTTCAGGAAAGTGTTTTCCTGGAAAATTTGGGCGGAAAACACTTTCCGGAAGTTGTGAAAAATTTAGAAATGTCATTATTTGCTAATTATATCAAATTTGATCCTCAAACTTTTGATTGCTATATATAATTTGTTTTGAATATTTATTTTTCAATTCCATCTCTTAAAATTTAATTTTTATATTAATTTTGGTCCTTATTTTTATAATTGCTATTTGCTTTTTCCTTATCATTTTTTATTGAAATTTTTTATCTATCAAATTTGGTCCTCATTCTTTTGATTGTTACTTATTTTATTTGAAATAATTTATGAAATGTTAATTATTATTATTTTAATTTCTTCACCTTTTTTTTTAATTTTTTAGATTTGATCTCTATTATTTTGATTATTATTTATTTTATTTGAGATAATTTATGAAATTATATTTTTTTTCAATTTCATTCTCATTCAACTTTTTAATTTGTAAGATTTATTCCTCATTATTTTAATAAACTTGATAAAAATAAAACATTAATAAGTTATTTTCTAGCTCATTTTCCATGACATAACCAAACACTGGAAAGTGTTTTCCAACTTATTTTCTATTACACTACCAAACATCGGAAAATACTTTCCTGGAATTCACTTTCCCCGGAATTCACTTTCCAAAAGGAAACTACTTTCCAGCAAACAAACGGGGCCTAAATGAGATACTCATTTGCATATAACCACCCAAATTTTTCATATGTTCACACTTAAAAAGTCCTAAAGAGCACTTCTCTCAAGATCAAAAGGTTGAAACACTTCACCTTGGCCTCCAAGTTTGATCAAAACCATCTATCCTATGATAAAACTGGCCTAGTTTTGGTTTGTTAAGACCCTAACAAACTCATCTAGAAGCTTTGAATTAGCCTATAAAAAGGAAGTAATCTAACAGGGAAAAGGGGGAGGAGGAGAGGAAAGAAAAAAGAAGAAATTTAGCTAAGGTCTAAGGGATTCAATACTGAGTTCAAGAGCTTAGTCAAGGTTCAAAGGTTTAGCCTTGATGGGTTTAGAGACAAGAAGAAAGATAAGCAACAGCAAAAGTCTACTCTCATTAAAGATTACAAGCTTAAAATGTATACTTTTGCAAACTTTAAAAGTGGAGTCCATGAGAACTGCTTGAGTTGATTTTTATTGTCATTTGGTTATGATAGCTTGTTCTAGTTTTGGTTAATAATGTGTTAGAGAGGCTTACACTAAAGGCTTGCTTTGCTAACTTCATAAATGCAGTTGAAGCCTTGAGATTTTGAAAAGCTTTCAATAAGTACAAGTGGAATATTGGTTCAAACCATAAAATATATGAAGTATTTTTTACAACTATCCAAGGGAAAGAGAAGAGTCTCCCTCACACAAAACACTCTGCTAAATAAAAATTTACTATAGCCATTGAGAATAAGAATGTAAGTTTCTTATATATAAACAATTATTCAAAATAATTGTTTTCATTTTCTCCCGGTGATGCCTAAGGGCATTTCAATAATACATATTGTCGCACGTCAGAAAATCCGCGCGGCGTCGGCTGGCGATCTTTTCATTGTCATTTGCTTGCTTTGGTTGGTTCGTTGGAGTCGCTACCTAGTAATTGATTGCGGGCTACTAGGAAACCGGATGTACTGGTCTTGTTAGAGATTCGCGGGTAAGGGACTGATTGTGGTTAAGGAAGGTATTAGCACCCCTAACACACCCTACCTGAGGTAAGCTGCTTTGTGAATTTGATGTGTTTAAAGAAGTTTTAATAATTGTTTTTTCATCGGATATTAGAAATACAACTTACGTATAAGTTAATAATTCTTGACCGTGATCCAATCAAAATATTAAATTCTTCTTTAATCTTTACAATTTTATAAAAATTAAAAAATAACATCCACAAAACAAATACAAATACACACATGCACTATCACTATATTTCTTTTTTTTTCTTTTCTTTTCCTTTCTTTTTTTTTTGTTACATCAACACTACAAAATTGTACAAAATCAAAACTAAACAAAAAAACATACATTAAACACTGTTAAAACTACAAAACAGACCCAAAACATCCCGGAACAGTGTTAGGAAGCCTTCTGGAACCACTGGAACAGTGGCAGCGTGTTGCCCAACGCACCCCGCCACTGGCAGCGCGTGGATTCACGCGCCGCCGCCGATGAAGGTGGCAGAAACCGGTGGATCGGGAACCTCTTCCTCTTCTCTGTCTCCCTGCGCCGGCGGTGAGAGTCACCGTCACCTGTAAAAGCCCAAAAATACGCAAGGCAGTTGGTTTTAGTTTTTTTTCTTTCTGGTTCACGGATCTGTTTGTTTCCGTTTTGGGTCTGCTTTGTCCTTGGTTTCGCCTTCTTCTCTGCTTCGTTGTTCTCTGCTGGTTGCAGGTCCGGCCATGTGGGACGGCGTCTGTGGAGGAGGAGCCGGAGGAGGCAGGCGCTGCTGCACGGGGAGCGGCCCGTCACTGTTGGTTGAAGAAGGCGGGCAGCTCTAGCGGAAGAGGAAGGGACGACGTCTATGGGCGCTGCTGCGGCTGACGGTGTGGACGGTGCTGATGGCTCCGTGGGTGCTGCTTCTCCGTTGCTGTTAGTAGTCGGCTGAGGAAGAAAGGAGCCGCTGCAGGGCTGCTCTCGGTTATGGAGAAGCTGGGTTTGTTGCCGGCTGTTGTGGGGGAGAAGAAAATCAAAAGGGAGGAGCTCTGTGTTGTTGCTTGGAAAAGTAAAAGAAGATGGGGAACGGTATGGAGGCTGATTTGTGAGGGGAGGCTGGTCTGGTTTGTCTTGGCAGAGAGCAAGGGAGGAGGGTGTTCGGTGATGGTTTTGTTTTCCAAGGGAGCGGCGGCTTGGAGAAGATGATTGGAAATGGGGTTTGAAAGTGAAGCGGGGGGGCGGCCGACCTTTGTGAGCAGGGAAAAGGAGTCTTCCGGCCGCCCCTGTTCTCTCTGAATTTTTTTACAGGGGCTGTGATCGGCTGCCCGGGTAGGGAGGAGAAAGAAGTGTGGGTTTTAGGGTTTTTGTGATTTAGGGTTTTTTGTGGTTTTTCTCTATTTTGCAAAATTGTCCCCTCATCATTGTGGGTGTTGAAGGCTATTATTTATAGGCAAAATGTTGCTTGGGCCTCAAAATTTGGTCCCTCAACTTTTTTTTTTGTAAATTTTGATTTTTCTTATTTTTTTTTCTTTTTTTGAAAACGAGCAATATCAACATCGACTCAATGAGGAAAATCAATGATTAAAAATAATGCGTTAAAAGTTGAACGCGTTCCAAATATCTTTGAAAATTTAAATTCTTTTGAGACGATGCTAAAAATGCTAAAAACGATGCAAATGTATTAAAAATATATTTTTTTTGGATTTTCAATGTTTTTCGCTATTTTTGAATTTTTCTGAAAATTTATCAAAACATTGGTCAAAAATTGGGTAGCAACAGATGCCCCCTCTTTACAATGCTTACGAAGCAGAACTCCTCAATGTTTTGCATAGTAAGCTTTGTAAAGGAAAACTTGTCTTTCTGTCTGCTTAACTTGCTCAATATCCACTCATCTAAAGACCTTGCTCTTTTTTTTTTTTTTCCTGTTCTCTCTTCCTTCTCTTTTCTTCCTCTTCTTTCTTTCTTTTTTTCTTTATTTCTCTCTTTCTTTTTTCGTTAACTTGAGATCCCATCTGGTGATCTCCTTGAACCAAAACCAAAATCTGCGTGGTTGGGCTAACCTGAGATCCCGTCCGGCGATCCCTTTTAACCAGAACCAATATCCTGTGTGTGGTTGGGCTAACCTGAGATCCCGTCCAGCGATCCCCTTTAACCAGAACCAATATCCTGTGTGTGGTTGGGCTAACCTGAGATCCCGTCCGGCGATCCCCTTTAACCAGAACCAACATGAGATCCCATCTAGCGACCTCATTAAACCAAAACTAATAAAATGTGTGTAGCTCGGTCAACCTGAAATCCCATCTGGCAATTCCCTTTAACCAAAGCTACATGAGATCCCATCTGGCGACCTCATTAAATTGGAACTAAAAAATATGTGTAGCTCGGTCAGCCTGAAATCCCATCTGGCGATTCCCTTTAACCAAAGCTACATGAGATCCCATCTGGCGACCTCATTAAATTGGAACTAAAAAATATGTGTAGCTCGGTCAACCTGAAATCCCATCTGGCGATTCCCTTTAACCAAAGCTACATGAGATCCCATCTGGCGACCTCATTAAAGTGGAACTAAAAAAAGTGGTAGCTCGGTCAACCTGAAATCCCATCTGGCGATTCCCTTTAACCAAAGCTACATGAGATTCCATCTAGCAACCTCATTCAACTGGAACTAAAAAATGTGTGGTAGCTCGGTCAACCTGAAATCTCATCTGGCGATTCCCTTTAACCAAAGCTACATGAGGTCCCATCTGTCGACCTTATTCAACTGGAATTAAAAAATGTGTGTAGCTTGGTCAACCTGAAATCCCATCTGGCGATTCCCTTTAACCAAAGCTACATGAGATCCCATCTGGCGACCTCATTAAATCAAAACTAAAAAATGTGTGTAACAAATGGTTTCGTTGTAATGGGTGACCTACCCAGGTGGAAAGAATGTGAAAAACGGTTTCATTATGATGGGTGACCTACCCAAATGGAAAGAATGTGAGGTGCGGTCTCATTATAATGGGTGACCTACCCAGATGGAAGATAGAAAAAATATGGAGTGGTCTCATTGTTATGGGTGACCTACCCAGGTGGAAGATAGAAAAAATGTGAAGTGGTCTCATTGTTATGGGTGACCTACCCAGGTGGAAAGAATATGGAAAGCGGTCTCATTATGATGGGTGACCTACCCAAATGGAAAGAATGTGAGGTGTGGTCTCATTATAATGGGTGACCTACCCAGAAAAAATGATGGTCTTATTGTGATGGGTGACCTACCCAGAAAAATGATGTTTTTTTTTCAAAAAAATGGTCTCAATGTTACAGGTGACTTACCCAAAGACAGAATGTGACTTACCTGGCAAAAAAACTTGGTTGGAGCAGTCCTGACAGGACAAGGCTGACAAACTTGGCACCTTTTGGTTGCAGGTTGACTTGAAGACTCCTCTTGATGACGGGGTTAATCTCCTTGTTTCTTTGAGATTCTCCTATTGGCAGGGTTCATCTCATTCTCTTCTTGTTCCAGGATCTAAACCGATTCTTTGTCATCCTCAACTCAATGATTCTTTCTTTGTCCACAATCTTGCTGGACTTCATTGAGGATCTTTCTGTAACAAATCACAAGTATGTGCAATGCTTTGAGGTTAGATGACATGCATGCATCCTTACCTGATGTGAAATATAGGTCCCCCCCTTTGATGATCCATCGTCATAGGGTGCCTTTGTTTAAAGCTTTATTTGTTCTTTCGATGCATTGGCCCATTCATGTGATAGCCATCACTCAGATGTAAGTGTAGTGCCTATCCTAGGCTATCCACGACAATTACTGCTCTCGTTGTTTATCAAGCTTGACTCTACCCCCAAGTGTGGTGTTACTTGATTCATCATGAATGAGCTTAACTTATCATTCATCTTTCTGGATTATCTTGAGAATTGTTCTCTCATTGATTTTGCGCATCGTGCCAACACCTATCAAGATTGTCAATCAGTCCTGAACTTGCCTCAAGTTGAAACAATATTCTTCAAGTATATATTATCACCAGTCTTCTTGGAAACTATCTAGTTGTCCAGACATGCATTTCATATCTTGCAGTACAAGGCTCATCGTTGTAAGCTCAATGTTCTTCTCCATGGATTTCTCTCATTTTATCGAATCAGATTGTGAAAAAAAATGCAGTAGCATCATCAATGATGTTCATTTTATCACCCATATTCATGCGATGAAGTGCATCTTTGAGCTCCAAAACAGATGGTCCCACAGTCAGTCTTGGTGGTGTGCATCTTTCTGACATTCTTTCAAATGTAACTATGCGATAACTTTTGTCACAGCCATGTTTCAAAGGATAACCCTAAGATGAAGATATAAAGTTGTCCCTCAAGTGTAGGGTTGTTTTTAATTGCTGTTAGAGTTCGCTAGATCATGGAATGTTTTTGAACAATATTGCCCCCGGTGTGATCTGAATGTGCTCTTTCATTGATTATCTTTCTTTGAACCACATTGTCCTCTATTCACTGATTCTTCATTTAATCATCTTTCTTTGCCCCCCAGCTAATCCGAATACCATTTGTTTTCCTTCTCGAGATCCACTGTATTGCCCCAAAGTGTTTCAACTTTTCAAGGAGTGTTGAGAAGAGTTGATGTCATTTCTGTCGAGGATTTTGCAAATTCAATTTGTTCGACAATCTTCTTGTTCTGGAATCAAATCTCATACTTCCAATGTCATGTATATTCAAGTCTAATTGTTGAAATGAAATCAGAGTGATGTCAGTTTTGAAAAAGATCTTTTAAAAATCAGCTTTTTGGTCGAAGACCCAACACACGTCATTCAATGTAGTCCTTTGATTGTCTTGTATTTTGAAAACAGAAATCAACTCGTTGTAAGATTAAAATGGCCTTTCCCATGGTTCTTTGTGTCCACTTTAAACTCTGATTTTGGGTATATATTTTGATGGTCTGTGATGAGGTGACGTTTTTGCGAATTTCAAAAACAAGATGATTAGGCTTTATCAAGAAAGTTTGTTTCTTTTCTTAGCATTTATTTTATCAACATACATAATAACCAGTAGCTTAATTCATGAAATCACGACCCTTATAGAAAAGCTCTTCCAGTTTTGAGAGCGCCATTTATCAGTTCAGATTGCTTACTTGATCGAAAAGGGCTTTTAAAAGCACGTAATGCAAACTATGGTTCATGGCTATGAAAGAAAGGGAATTCACAGGCTCAAAAAGTGTTTGAGGGTTTCAGGGACCTAGGATCAACATCAACTATTCATTAACTTTTCTTCTCTTGTTGTCTTTGTAGAGGAAATGACATATAACTATGTTAACTTTAAATATAAGCATTCTCTTCCCATAGATCATAATGCAAATCCAACTTTTTCTTTGATGAATAACCAGTCTAATCATTGATACCAAAAGACAATGTTTGTAACTCAATATTTTTTTTTGGTATTGAACTTTGGCGTATGCTATGTCTTTTCTTAATTGAAACCTCTTTTCCTTTTTCTAGACTTGATAGGCGTTCTCCTTCTTTAATCTTTGATTTGCCTTTAAGTGTTGGCAATTTCCGCTCTTTTTATTTGTTTTTTTTTTCTCGTCTTCCTCAAAGTTTTATCACATGCCTTCAGTCTATGCATCCTTTCTTTTAGCCCTCTCTTAATTGTTGGACTTTTATTCTCAGCTTTCCCCTTATCTATTGATTCCAACATTGTCTTCATCTTTACTAACAAAAATCTCTTATTTGCCCCCAATGCGGGGTGTGATCCTAGTCAGGATTTCTTTTGAAAAGAAATATTCTATCAGGCTCAAATGAGGATTGCAAGGGATATATATCTTTAGAAAGCGAAGGGATGAACAAAGATGGCCTTTTCTCATTTCAAGCAAGGTCAGTTAGAACCGATAAATTTTGACCTCATCCAGTGTAATGATTTGGACTGGTAAGAATCATGATTCGCGAGTCCATAACTACCGAATCCACTACATGTCATTATGCATACTGCTAAAATTTAGCTACATTGTGGGTGGTTCAATTTCATGTGTGAGCTCAAAATCTATTTGGTAAACTCATATTGTTTCTCTTGCCATTTTAACAAATATCGAGTCATTTCTACAATCAAAATACTTTTAATCTTTTAGGATTGACTAACCTTAATTTTTGCATGTTGGAGTTTGATCAAAATATTTTGTCAACATACATTTTGAAAGAAGCATCTCTTGATTTCAAAACAACAGAAAGAGAAAGGAAAGACATGTTTCGTTCAAGGATGAGATGTGACCCCAAAACAAAATGCACAATGGCAACAATCCACAATGAAATGATTGACAATTCAGCACCATTCTTGGATCAGCTTTTCTGGCAATATT
>Ga0325404_1008569_pt1 | contig 10506 bp, 2 predicted proteins | sample PopdelMetagenome_18_FD_205664 | JGI IMG/M metagenome (GOLD analysis project Ga0325404, IMG submission 205664) | Populus deltoides microbial communities from Bellville, Georgia, United States - Xylem-Control-R1 | ecosystem: Host-associated > Plants > Phyllosphere > Stem > Wood/Secondary xylem...
AATCTATCATATTCGACTGAAAGCAAGTAAGCAACACCCTGTACACACGCAATGATTTGTGATATTTGACCACCTTAATTTGTTACCAATATGCAATGGATAGGTCTACCACTCGGTTTTAATTGATTATAGCAAACGATTTATATATAAATTAGAACCTTGTAAGAAATAGTTGTGGTGTTCTAGAAAGGAATATAGTCCTTCATCTTCCGAGTTTACACGAAGATAGAGCTCGTGCTTCGTTATTAACTAGATCAAAAGCCAATTATTATATCAAAAATATGTGTGTTGTTGTTTTTTCTACATGTTATAAAATATTTGAAATGGAGATAAAAAAAAAAAAACTTGATTTATGTATCAAATCAAATTAATCAGCTACCATATTGTTGATAAATAAATAGAAAATCGAATTGGTTGGTTTGACCTAGTGGATCAAAAGCAAAATAGTCACCTTCTTCAAATGGTGATCTGGTTTAAAACAAATTCATGTTGCCTTCGTCATAGCCTTTATTTGGCCCTAGCTTAAATGTGAAATAACGGATTGTCAAAGAATTAAATCATAAAAAAAAAATAGAGAGTAAAATTAAAAGAGGACGACACATTGTACTGACCTGGTAATGAACATGACAACAATGAGTTAATCTTATTGGTCAATTTATGTCTTTCTATTTTCTTTCCTTATTTTCTTCCCGGTTGAGCCTTGATTGAGTCTTAATTGATCTTGGGTTGAATTAAATTTGGAACTAAATTATTAATTAGAGCAAAATTTAAGAAATAAATAAATGTTAAAGGGTAAAACTAAGAAAACATGAACATAAAGAAAAGAGGGAAAAACCAAGCACGCTAGTGCAAATCTCTAAAACCTGGGTTAAATTTCCAAATCCACAACCCATGAAATTCTAGACTCAGATTCAACCAAGAAACTCAATTCTCAACCAATTTAATGTTGAAGAATGAATTCAGAAGAAAAAAAAACATTTCAATCTAAAATATTTGCAAAGCAAAAAAAAAAGCAATAAGGTTAATAAAGATGAAATTTGAAATAAACATAAAACATTGAGGGATGAGATTGAAAAAATAAATTAATTAAGAAAATGATTCAAAACAAAACAAATAGCAATTAAAAAATGAAGATAAAATCTGATAGAAAAAAAACTAAAAGAAGATAAAAATTAAAAGAGGATGACATTAAAAAGAAATTCTAATTTTATAAATTATTTTAAATAAAACAAATAGTAATCAAAAGAACAAGGACTAAACATGAAGAAAAATCACATTGAAGGGTTGTTTCAAAAATTTGGATGGATAGACATGAAAATCAAAGAGGAGAGAAAAAATAAGAGAAAACAATGTCTCTAACGACATATCAAGTGTTAGTAAGCCACACACACCATCTAAAAAAGGAGGGGAAGTACTACTTGGATGATTCCAACTATATAAGTGGCAATCATCTTTGGTCACCGTAACGTACTACAATTGCCACTTGTAAAAAACATAGCAACAGACGCGCTAGTGCATTGAACTCCGACAACTTTTCATTTTTAATCATATTTTATTTTTATTAAAATATTAAATTTTCTCTAAGTCAACATGATAATAAAAAAAAAATACAAGATGAAAACACAAAGAAGCCCCTACGTCTTAGTTAAATAATTTTGCTTTTAAAGGTAATTGAGTCATTTTATTGTGCTTAAAAAAATAAAAAAATAAAAAGACCCTAGGCACCAATTAAATAAATTATACTTCTAAGGATAATTTAGTCATTCTACTGTGCTTAAAAAATTAAAAATACTAATTTGACCCTGATCAACTAAAAATGACTAATGGATCTTGCAAAAAGATTGTAGTGCCCCCTAATAGCTAGTTGATTTTTTTTAGGAAAGAGTAAAATGATAATTATACTATTATGGTGAATAGTGATTTGTTTCTAGAAAAATAAGGAATTTACCTTGCATTACGCACCACTTAAAAATAGTGAAGCAACGAGCACGCTAAGACATTGAACTTATGCACCAATAACTTTTTATTTTTTAATAAAATATAAAAAAAATCCCCTATATACTAGTTAAAGAATTTTTTTTTGAAAGTAATGTAGTTATTTTAATGCGCTTTAAAAAGTGAAAGTTAAAAAAGACTCTAGATCCAATTAAATAAATTATGTTTTTAAAAGTAATTTAGTTATTCTAATTTCTTAAAAGGTTGAAAAAACCGATCTAATCCCGATCAATTTAAAAATAACTAATGAACTTTGTAAAAATACCATACTATCCCAATAATTAGTTAACCCTTTTCGAAATGGCTATTGCAGTGAATAGTGATCTATGTTAGTAATACATTGAATTTGTCTTGTGTTTTAGCTTGTTTTAAATATGAGACGTGGGACCCAGAGTTAGCTTGTTTTTAAATGTAATGACTATTAAGCCACGTGTCGTGGTGCCTCACAAACAACCCATTGAATACAAATCAACAACTATCTATCTATGACATGAGGAGCGATAAATAGATAAAATGAACTAATATTCTTAATGCTGCTGTCAAAGGTCAAAGAACCTGAAATTAGGAACGCTCTTAGTCAACCATTTTAGCTGTGTAGGTCTGTGATTATCAAAGTGTCCAAATCTCATTGTTCTCCACGCATACATCAAGATGAAAATGAAAATGAAAATGAAACTTCAACATTAAATTAAAAAAAAAACTAATTCTTCTCAGGAAATTAGACTTGTAATACTTTTCGTTGTAACAGTGCAATTACTAAATTATCATTAAACAAAAAATATTTCATTAGATCTTAAGGATAAATTAGTCAATCCACCAAGATAATTTTTAATTTTTCTTGCATGGTAAAATAACTATTTTATCTCTAGAATAAAACACTCTAATGCCTTTCACCCAAGGTTGTTTTTTTTTAAATAATGTAATTATTTTGATGTTCTTGAAGACAAAACCAACTTAATTCCCTCACATAGCTTTTTGGTCATTTTACATTGATTTTATTGTAAATATGGAGGTTACTTAGGGTCGTTAATGTAATTGACATATAATAAATATTATTAAAAACATTGTTAGATATTGTAATTCACGTGCCAGCATGTGTATAACCCACGCACTGTCCAGGAGGCACATGTTGAGCTATCCAACCACCAAACAATGCTTTCCAGGGCGGTGTTTGGAAGATCTCAGGGACCCCTACACAATAAGGCAACCATAAATGCCACTGTGTTGGTGTTGGCAACCATCTTTTCTTTTCTTTTCCTTCTTCTCCTTTTTCCTCCTTGAATTTAACATCAACCCCTTCAATCTTTTTTTCTTTCACGTTTGGTCATTGTTTTTTTAATTATTATTATTATTATTATTATTATTATTATTTTAGAATAAGCTAAAAAATTACAAATATTTTTCAGTTTCACCTTTATGATTTTTTTAATTTTTCAAATTTGATTCTCATTCTTTTAATTATTATTTATTTTGTTTGTGATTATTTTTTTATATATTTTTTTAAATCATCATCATTGGGTTTTTTCCTGTCAAATTTTATCCCTAATTTTTTCTTGCTATTTTTTTTTCCTTTGCAAGTTTTTTTTAATATTTTTTTTTCATGATCTCATCTTTTAAAATTAAATTAGTTAAGAATTAAGTTTTTTTAATTTAACCCGGGTCTAGAATTTCATAGGTTGTGAGTTTTAAAGATTATACAAGGTTTAGGAGGTTCATTCATGTTTACTTGGTTTTTTTCTTTTTTAAAATAATTTTTCTTTGTTATTTTTTGTGGTTTGCTCTCTTTAGGTTAACCCCTTACCATTTTTTTTTTTTAATTTCACCTACATACCATTTTTAATGTATAAATAATCTATCAAATTATAAATGTTTTTCAATTTACCCCCTATGATTTTTTAATCTTTCAAATTTGTTCCTCATTCTTTAATTTTGTCAAATTGCAATTTAATTTTATTTGGGTTTATTTTTAAATTTTTTTTTTCAAATTTCATCCTTGGTTTTTTTTTTTTTATCAAATCTTATCCTAGTTCATTTTGTTGATTTTGTTTTGCTTTTGCAAGTTTTTTTTATTAATATTCTTTCCACGATTTCATCATTCAAAATTAAACTCATTGAGAATTAAACTTCTTAATTTAACCTTGGTCCAGGATTTTACGAGTTGTGAGTTTAAAAGATTAGACTAGGTTTAGAAAATTTATTCGGGTATAGTTCCTCGCCTTCCCCTTTTTTTAAGCTAAATTTTTTGTTATTTTTTAACCTTTTTTTCTTTTTTAGTTTTGCTTTATTATTTTTTGCAGTTTGCCTTCTATTGGGCTAGCCCCCTACCATTTTTTTCAATTTCACTCCTACCATTTTTTAGTCTTTAAATAATTTATCAAATTACAAATATTTTTTAATTTCACCCCCTGTAATTTTTCAATCTTTCAAATCCAATCCTCATTCTTTAAATTGCTATTTTTTTTTTGTTTGGATGATTAAAAAAAACTCAAATTTCATCCTCAAGTTTTTTCTATGAAATTTTATCTTTATTCTTTTTGTTGCTATTTTGTTTTTGCTTTTGCAAGTTTTTTATAAATATTTTTTAATTAAGTCATTTCTATTATTATTATTATTATTAATTAATTCATTTATCTATTCTTATTATTTTTAGTTAAGTCACTTCTAAATAAAAGTATCCATCAAATAATATAATTTGCATAATTGTTTTCTCAAAAGTCATCTCACTTTATTTTTTCATCTTCAATGTGTCATGATTACCACTACTAAAAAATAAGGATATTACTAACTACCCAATTCATTGCAGATAAAACTAAAATCTATTGACAAAAAAAATTAGCAATGCAATCAGTAACGAAAAATATCATATGCAAATTTGTCATTGCTGATTTGGCAATGGATTATTCATTGTTGATAATCATCAATAGAAAACTTTGCTGCTAAAAATTTTGTACTCATCATTATCAGCACTTCTAACAACATCATCACTATCACCACCACCACTATCATCATCACTATCAACACTTCTAACCCTTTGTTACTAAATATATCATTGTTGAATTGGTTTTTTGGGAGGTTTAACTGGATGAATCAAGGGCTTAATTATAATAATATTGAAGTTTAATGAGCAATTAGAGACTTGATTGAAAAAATCCAAAGTCAAGAACCAAACTAAAAAGGAACGTGATGCAAAGGCTGAAATTGACCAAATCAAGGGCCAAATTAAAGAAAATTAAAAGCTTAATGGTCAATTAAAGGTCAAGGTGTATAATTCAAAAAACAAGAACCAAGATAAAAATGGTGCTAAACTTTGGAGTTGATGATTGAGTTTGAAAGAGGTGAAATTGCATAAAATTAAGAGTTTGAGAGACAATTATGGATGCGATTAAAAGCAATTGGAAGAACATGGATTAAAATGAAATTTGTCAAATCCCAAATTAAAAACTCGAATTTCTACTGTTTAGCTTCTTTTTCAACAGTTTTGGCTGATTGAGTAAGCATCTTTAAACGAATGAATATGGCGTCTCTAAATATCTATAAAGTTGTAACCACCACCATTCAACTACGAAACACCTCCTCTACAAAGATCATCCACTCCCATCAAACATTTACGTCCTATTTTCTTCAACAAACTCAATAACATCTTGTCCCTGATCTGCCATCATTGCATTTTCAAATTCTCAACTGATCAAGTTGGCATCTTCAAATAAATAAATGTGAAGCTTTAGACCTCCAAAATGAGTAAGAATGGCTCCAATCGCAAGGTATGCTTCTCTACCAAGTTCAGGTGGTCTCCGATGACATTTACATTATAGTTGCTCTAGCGAAGTCTTGAAATTAGTCAACTCAGTCATCCTTGACTTAGATACCCAATTATGTAAAACCACTCAACTTTTTCGTGTGTTCACACTTAAAAATTCCAGAGGGTTCTTTTAAGGGTCATAAATTTTTTATCAAAAATCAGAAGGTGAGGGATGCATGCCTTTATCTCCAAGCAAAAGAAAACCACCTAGGAACATTTGTTACAAAACCACAATCCCAAAACCATTAAAGGACAAAGGTTCTAGCTGTTAATATTTGTCCAGAACCCTTTCATTTTGATTAGAGGGCTAAGCTTTGATCAATCTATGTTTGAATCTATCAAGAACCCTAGCAAAACCCTATAAATACCCTTGGGAAAATGAAAAAAAGGAAGAGAGAGGAAAAACATGAAGAAACACATTGTGAAAATATCCTGGTATGAGGGTTTCATAGCCTAACATAAAAGGTCTAACAAAGCTTTGGAAGGAAAAAATAGTGAAAGGTAAAAAAAGGAAAAGAAGAAGAAAGAAAATAACAGTCGATAACCAGCAAGCTTGGAGAAGGTATAACCATGTAAAAGTTCAAGGGTAGAGTCCATGTGGCCTCATATTCATATTTTCTTAATGTTTGAACCTGTTTTGATGTATTTGAACTTATCTTGCATTTTTTGGTTTGATTTTGGTGCTAGAATAATATGATTTTTTCGGCTGAGTATGTTTTGTTTTTGCTCTTATTTTAAACATGTTTTAGATTGCTTAAGCTTTCATTATAATAGTTTGTTTTAGTTTTGGTCAACAATGTGTTAGAGAGGCTTATATTAAATGCATGATTCTTGGTTTTGATGCTTGTTTGATTTTGTGTTTTTAGCCCAATAACATATTGATGATATATTTGAGGTATGATTGATGTTTGAATATTTTTGTTTGTAATAAAACAATAAGTTGCTTTTATTTGTGAGCTAAAGATTTTGAAAACATGTTGATCAATATAATATCTTTTAATGCAAGTTTATGGTTCATACAAGTATGTTTTGGCATATAGATGTTAAAAATATCAAGTATTGAATCTAAATAGTATAAAATATAAATATGTTTATTGTTTAGCTTTAGTTTCGAACTTTGAAACTTTATGCATGTTATTGATGATTTGATGTTATTTGTTAGTTTTTTAGATTCAACTATGCATAGTATTGGTAATGTGATTTGTGACTATAAAAAAAAACATGTTTAAGAAGCCTAAGAAACAACTTTTGGGGTTTAACAGTAGGCTGGGATTTTTTTGGTTGTTGAGTTCGATTTCTTCATGTTCTTGAAAAGAATATTGTCTTAGCCCTATGATTTGGATCAACTTTTATCCAATTCTTTGCACTAAACCATTTAAGCAACTTGACTAGTAAATAATATAGGGTTTATTTGCATCAATAACAAGTTTTTGGGGGTTTTAATCCTAGAGTTTTCATTTTAAACTGAAACCCATTTTGACACAATCATGTTGATTCTTTGATAATGAAGTGAATGAATGATAGATTAGAGACCCTTGCATGATTTTGAATAAAAACCCTACCCTTGATTGCATGAAAACTTGTCTAGATTAAAATTTGTGTTTGCTAGGTTCTTGATGAATGTTCTTTGTGTTCCTCACTATTTGAGTGTTTGATCTGTTTTTTCTACAAAAATTTTTATGTTTTCTGTTAATTTTCAACTTTGATTTTGTTTCAGTTTAAACCTTTGTCTTGATTTAGTTTTTGGGTCAAACATTGGTTTTCGATTCATGGTTGAACAAGTGTCTTTAGGTCAAACTGTTTAATTTTGTTTTAGGTCAAATACTTAAGGATTTGTTTGTTCGGACAATTGTTTGTTAAAGAATTTTTTGGTTTAAAAAGATGTTTGACAAACACACCCTTAAGTCTATTTTGACAATTTTATAAGGAAAGAAAAGATGGTTATGCCAAACATGGCCTTATATAAATAAATAATAAAAAAATCAAAAAATAATTTTTTCTTGTTGCATATGGCCCAATCCTTACAAAAAATTGTATTTTATTTTAAAAAATGAGAGAAAAATGTTTTCAACATTATTTTAGAAAGTTTTTGTGTTTTTTCTTTGGAATTTACAATAAGTTTGTAAAATTTTTTAAGGATTTGACTAATATTTTAATAACTCTAAAAATTTTAATTCTTGAAAATTATTGGTCAACATTATGGTATAAATGCTAGACCTACTAGTAAGCTGATATTTAAAAACCAAGAGTTTACTAGAAAATTCTCAGAATTATTTTGGATATTCATTAATTTTAATTGATAGTATTTTTCATCACAATATAAAAGTTGTGGAAAACACTTTCGCTTTCCAAGATAGGCAAACCCTGTCAGGGCATTTACATGGATTCTTTTTATAAGAATTTACCTGAGCTTATGAGCTCATACTAAATTCAAAATGTCATATTTTTTCATGAGTGTAAATCATTTTTTTGAGCCATTGACGGACCACTAGTTAGGAATCCATTAACGCCTTTAAACCATATCCATACCACATAATGCAGCTTATCTCAGGTAAGATACGATAGAGGTGCTAATATCTTTCCTGGCCACAACCAATCCATTGCATTGGAATTTCATATAAGATTAGTTCTACCAAGTCTTTTAGTGACCCTGAATCAAATAACTCGGTGGCGACTCCTTGATCCCAACATTGCAATGCCGCGCACACACGTGCAACATGCATGATATGAAGACATGAATAGTCTCTAAAGCCATGGTGTCAATGATACTTAATGAAAAGTATCACAGTTGCTTCTTTGTCTTATTAAAACCTTTACTAGTAGGATTTCTAGGTTTGTATCATGAACTTCCACAAAAGTCACAATTTATTTTCATTGCATATAACCCATAAGGCAACATACAATAATTAGAAAATACATCATATTTCTCATAACCAAGTCCAAGTTACCTCATAATTTTTTTGGCATCATAAAAATTTGATACCGAGTTTTTAGCATCAAACATACAACTTTTTCTAAAATTAGTAAATTTATTGAAGGCAGTCTGAAAATTTAAAGTTGACTTCATACTAAGTAATTGTATATAAGCAAATGATTTGGATTGCTTGGTACACCCATCCCCAATGGCTCTTCCGCAACTTTCAATAATTTATAAAAATCAGTTACCTCTGAATTTGAAAGTTCATCTACTATTGTACATGATTAGAAACCCTATCATTAGAGTATATATCTCCAACCCTCATTGCATCCAAAAAAACTTTCTATATAGATTTTCTAGATAAACATTATTTACAACATGACTAATCTTAATCGATAAAGGTTTGGCCAACATTGGTTATGTGACATAAGGCTCCCTGTGTACAGTACAATTTTCACAACAAGGTAAAAAATCTTTTTGTCAATAAGTTTTTAAAAACATCATCATCTTTTACGAACTTCTGATTTTTGCACCTCATATAAAGATATCTAATTTTTCCTCGGATGTTTTTTTTATCAATTGAAAATGCAAAACTGATAAATCTTTTAACACTCGGAATGTATTCAAGACGAAGACAACCATCCATAACACAACAATACATCCACAATTGATTATTCATATCAATCTAACTAACATAACAACACCAACAAACATTCTAAAAATATTCTAAAATGTTATTTAATTTAATATTTTTATTAATCTAAATTTAAAACACTATATAATAAACTATCTAAACAACTTAGTTAATTACTAGTTCATATTTTAAAAAATGTTATTACAGGCTTACATTAACCCAACCATGTATCATATATACTTAAATCTTTTTTCCATCAACAATACACAATACTCCAAAATAATTAGGTAGATTCAACAACAAATTATCATGAATTAATAATACTCTAAAGCTTAGCTCCAAACTTACTTCAAAAAGAACAAGCTGGGATATGCTAATGAATCTGAAAACCTGGAAATAAAAAAAATAAGAACAATTCAATTTACTTAAACAATTCTAGATAATCAATCAAAATCATATATATATATATATAACCTCAAGTTCCTCTTTTGTTAAAAGCATCCACTATCAAAAGTGATTAGAAATTAATTTGATTCAGAGGGAAGACTGATGAGGAGGGTTTTTTTTTAAAAAATTTATGTTGGCCTTTATAATTCTCAAAAAAAAAAAAAAACCAAAAAAACAAAAAGACATAAAGAAAACCTAGGGTAGGCTGATAGAGAGGATTTTTTTTATGCAAGTTACTTGGTCAAATATGGCTACCAGGTTAATTACAATGATCTGCTTAGGCAGGTAACATCAATAAAGAATTTTCACCTGGATTTGCTTCAATCAGGACAAGTGAAAAAAAAATAAAACATGACAAGTAAAAAGAAAAAAGATAAGTCTTCATTAGTTTGGCTATGAAGAGAAGAAAAATTGCAATTATTCTTGTCCATCTTTTGTTGCTGGCAAGGGCGGAGGTATGTTAAAGATTTGGGTGTGCTATAGCCCAGATCAAGATTTTTTCGATATTTTTTGACTAGTTTTATGTAAAAATAAATGTGTAATTCTTAATTGAATTATCAAAAAATTCTGAAAATTTGTGTGGAGCTTTCTAATATGATACTTTAGCTTGGGTTAAAATTTTAGAATTTTTGAAGAAATTCTGAAATTTGATGAAAAATCATAATTTGACTAGTTTTACGTTATTCGGCGTAATTTTCAATTCGACCATCAGAT
>Ga0325404_1008574_pt1 | contig 10504 bp, 3 predicted proteins | sample PopdelMetagenome_18_FD_205664 | JGI IMG/M metagenome (GOLD analysis project Ga0325404, IMG submission 205664) | Populus deltoides microbial communities from Bellville, Georgia, United States - Xylem-Control-R1 | ecosystem: Host-associated > Plants > Phyllosphere > Stem > Wood/Secondary xylem...
GACCTATATTTCTCAGGTAAGTATACATGCATATTGATCACGATGCATCCTCAACGTATCGGTGTCTTACCATCACCTCCTTTTTGAGCGGGCATTGAGCCCCATCATTCAGATAGTATGCTTTCTATCCCTATCTTCTTCCTTTTTAGTGCGCCTTAGAGCCATCAACCACCTTAGATAGTGTGTTTTCCAACCCTGCCTCCTTCTTTAGTGCGCCTTAGAGCCATCAACCACCTTAGGTAGTGTGTTTTCCAACCCTGCCTCTTTTTAAGTGCGCCTTAGGGCCATTAACCGCCTTAGGGCCATTAACCACCTTAGGTAGTGTGTTTTCTAACCCTGCCTCCTCTTTTGAATGTGCCTTCGAGCCCTCACCTCTTAGGTAGTGCGTTGTCCAACCCTGCCTCTTTTTAAGAGCACCTTCGAGTCCTAACCTTTTAGGTAGTGTGTCTTTCTAACCCTATCTCCTTTCGAGTGCGCTTTCTAACCCTCAAGAGGATTCATCATTCCTCAACAAGATGAGTCAATCATATCTCATCCTTGTTTTTCTTCTTTACAATGCTTACTATCTAAAGTCTCTTACGAGACTTTCTATCATAAGCATTGTAAAGAGGGGGGCAACTGTCATAACCCAATTCTGGGTTATTCCCTAAAATTCACTTTTTTAAAATAAAAACAAAAAAAATAAAATAAAAGCTGGCAATGTGGAGAAAGCTGATCAAGAAAAATAGGCAAAATAGGCAAAAATCAATCTACAATTTTTGGAGGAAATTCAAGGCCTTTCGGCGCCCCATTATGCCCAAAATCGGAGAAAAAATGCAAATTCAAGGTCAAATTAAATGATTATCGGACAAATTTGCATAAAAATTAAGTCCAATAACATAATTAAATTTTTAGTAGGCCAATTTGATTTAATCATGGGTCAAATTAAATTTTAGTTATGTTTAAGAATTAATTTAGGTCCAAATGAAGGATTTAATTAAGTGCAAGTACTTAATTATACTTTAAATGGGTCAAATTAATTTTATTTGGGGCTTAATTGGTGAAAAATTAAGTTTGGGAGCCTAATTTGGGCTTAATGGAGAAGATTGGAATTTTAAGAAACCAAATTTAATTTTTACCAAGTTAATTGATTGAAATCAGGGGTCAAATTGCAAGAAAATTGAAGTTTTGGGGTCAATTAGGGGTTAAATTGACAAAATCCAAAGCCAAGGGCCAATCTGCAAAAGGCGCCAAACTATAGGGGTCTAATTGACAAAAGCCGGGGGTCAAATTGAAGAAATTAAAAGCTAGAGGACTCAATTGAAAATCGGCAAAAATTCCTAGCTTTTGATCCAAAACGGCGCCGTTTTTGGTGTTTAAGAAAAAAACAAAGAGGGGGAAGGGACCAGGCGACGCGTCGCCTGGTCACTGTTCATCTTCTTCCCCATAAAACTGCCCGAGTAGCAGCTTTCCAGACGCATTTTCTACCTCGTTTGGCCTCCAAATCCGACAACGCGTGCACCAAAATGTCCACCTGGAACCCCTCTATTCCCGAGAATGGTCCGGTCGGGTCGAAAAACTTTGAAACGGCTCCGTTTATTGGCCTAAAGTGGCCACCTCGGACAGTCTGCAGCCTTGGACTGCCAAATTTGGCAGTTCGAGGTGCACACTTTGAACCGACGACTTGGATTCCTCGAGTTGAATCAAGGGCTGAGAATTTTTCCACATTGAAGACAAGATTACCCTCTTTGTTTCCCTATAAATAGGAGCTAATTTCATGCTCTGAGAGAGGGGAAAATGGAGCTCAAAATTGGCAAAAAAATCAGCTTTTCCTACTCGGTTTTCCTTCAACCAGCCTTCTCTTTCCTTTTTCTCTCCGCCGTGGCCTCCAACTGCCACCACTGATCTCGTCACCGTCCTTCCCACGAAACACCACATCCCATCCATCACCCAGCAACCTCACCAGAGTCACAGTACCTCTCTCTCTACCTCTCTTCTCTGCAAAACTTTTTTTTCCTCTCCACCACCGCAACTCCAGCAGCAGAAGTAACGGCAACCACCCTTTCCAGCGGCTTTCACTCCTACCAGCAGCAGCCAGAGTAGCATCTCTTTCCTCAGCCACACCAATAGCTCCAGCCGTGAGCTTTCCTTCTCCTCTGCTCCTTCTTCTTCCAGCCGTGAACAGTGCAAGCCGCCGGCCTCACCACCTTCAGTTACACTGTACACCACCACCTAGGCCGCCGACTCTCTCCACGCCAGGTAACTCGCCCCTCCCCTGCTACGCCTTCCTTTTCCTTTCACCGTGGCTGCATGCAGAATTCGTTTCTACATGCAGCGGCTAATTAATTAGCCACTTGCTCGGGCCGGGCCAGAACGCTAATTAATTAGCCACTTGCTCGGGCCGGGCCGGTTCTGGCCCAGCCCAAGGGGTCGGGCCGGTTCTGGCCTGGCCCGGAAAAAAAGAGAAGGATCTGTTGGGCCGAGACCGGCCCAACCCAAGGGTCCTGGACCAGATCAACTGTTTGGGCCGGACCGTCCCACGGATTTAATAAATTTAATTAATTATTATGTATTAAAAAAATTCAAAAAAAATTTTCAAAAATCATTTCAAAAAAATTTGTGATTTTCTTAAATATTTTCCTACCAAGTTTGCTTCATATTGGGTTGTATACTTACATGATAAGATACAAGTCTGGTATTAAAATGCACGGTTTTCTCTGGAATATTCAAAAAAATTTATTGCATACGGCCAAGTCCTAAAGAATTTTCCAAGCATGTTTTCTTTTCAAAATAAAAAAAATTGCATATTTCTCACGTTTTAAAAATCCAAAAAAATGGATATCATAACTAGTTTATGATCATCTGTTAAGGTTTGGCCAAAATGTCAAAAACTTTTATTTCAACTTTTTTTTCTAGGATTCAGATATAGACTTTAATATTTGTAGGGTGTAAAATTACACGATAAAGTACACTCTCGGGTATTAAAGATACAAGGTGTAAATAAAAGCAATTTTAAAATTCAGACTTTAGAATGGTTAGGATTTAACTCAATAAGGTAGAGACTCCCTCACGAAGAGAGATCTGCCTTGAACCTTAGAAAAGACCAACGAATAGAACCTTGACCTAGAAAGAATAATCAAACAACAATGCAGCTTACCTTAGGTAGGGTGCACTAGGGGTGATGCGTCTTCCCCTTGCACAACCAGTCCCTTACTCAGACTCTCGCAGACCATAGGTTCCTAGTGACCATAAGACTCTGTGGCGACTCCAAAGAACCAAGCAAAACCACAAATAATAAATAATCGCCAGCGAACGCCGCGCGGGGTTTTCCGACGCGCGACAGCTGCCATTAAATTAAATTACTAGTGCGGACACTGTGGTTGTTTAATGGTTAGGGTTAGTTATACGGCGGATCCGTTAACTAACCAATGTTAAGAAGAGATAAATATTCAGAATATAAATTGATGTTTCGTTTCCATGATCAGTTCTGATTTCTGTAGGTGGATGTTTGCTTGTGATCAAGGTTTATTCTCTTGATAATTTTCTGATTTTATTAAATTTTGTTTGATAGTTTTCTGTTTTCTTTTGCTTTAGCCTAGATAACGTCCAAACCCCCCCCAAATTGCATATCATCTAGTATAAAAATCTGACTTGAACTTCCTCGTGAGATCGACCCCTTGCTTGCTCTATACTATCCTATTTGTTGTGTTTGAAGCTAGGGTAATTAATTTGTGCGACCGCGACATCGCAACACTAATCAATTTAGTATACTAATAAAATGATAAGATAATTTAAATAAAAAAGAAGAACATAAAATAAAACGTTGTCACTATTTTTTTTTATTTTACCAGGTATCCTTTCTAGGTTTATTATTTTAAGGCTTACTATACTTTAAGATTTAAATTCGCAAATTTTATCTCTAGTCATTTAATATCTATACATTATTATTCATTTTTTTGATCGTCAGATTAAACTTCTAATATTTTAACTAAGGTTTTACATTCTCCCTTAAAAAAAAAAAACTTATCCTTGAAATTAAACCCCATACCTGCATCCAGAAATAATTTGGGATGTTTTTTCCTCATTTCTAGTTCCCTTTCCCAAGTTTTTTCTTCAATTTGGGAGCTCTTCCACGATACTTTCATCACATGAATCTTTTTTACTTCTAAGTTGTTTTTCACCTCAGTTCCAAAATTTTTACTAGTCTCACTTTCAAAGTCAAGTCCTTTGTAAATTCTAAATAGACTTGCGTCAATATACGAGTGGGGTCTATTTCTATCTTTCAAGTCCTTTCAAAGCATTTTCACAACTCATATATTGTGATGAAAAATACACCTAATTAAAATCGGTGAATATTCAAAAAAATTATGCAAATTTCTAGTCAACTCTTGATATTTAAATACTTACTTACGTGTAGGTTCAATATTTATATCAGAATATTAACCATTAACTCTCGAAGAAAAAAAAATTAGAGTGATTGAAATATTAACCAAATCCTTAAGAAATTTTACAAACTTATTGTAAATTCTAAAAAAAAATGCATTTTTTTAAAACAATGCTAATTTTTTTCTCTATTTTTTGAATAAATGCAATTTTTTATATATGGATTGGGTTGAATGCAACAAGCAGAATTTATATTTTTTTAAGCTCATATTTGGAAAAAACTCATTTTCTCTAAAACCAAAACTATTAAACTAGGTTTAGGGTGTGTTAGTCAAACACACCCTTAAGCCAAAGAAAACCTTTAGCAAAAACATTGCTGGTTAAACTTGGTCTTAACATTTGACCTGATTTTGACCCCTAACGGATTGACCTGAAACTTTTGGTTTGACTATAAACCGAACCAAAGTCCACTAGTTTGACCCGAAAAACAAACCAAAACCTAAACCAAAATCCAAAACAAAATTACACTTAAAAAAAACTTAAAAAATCAAAAAAATTTTTTATCAAAATGGATCAAAACCCAGAAAAATAAAAAAACATGAAAAACACCGAAGAACATTCAACATGAACCCAATAACTTAAATTTCAAATTAGACCAGATATGGATGAATTAAGGACACAAACATTTTAGAAATCATGCAAGCATCAATAATCTAGCATTCATGCACTTGGATTACTAATAAAAAACCATGATTTTGTCAAAATAGGTTTGGGTTCAAAACCAAAACCCTAGGATCAAAACCTACTAAAAACATATTATTGATGCAAATAAACTCTAGATTATTTTATTAATAAAGTTGCCTGAAGGATTCTATGCAAATAATTGAACAAAACCGATTCAAATCACAGGGCTAAAATATTGTTCTTCCCAAGAACATGAATAGTACCTTAGAACACAAAAAATGCCCTGATATAGAACCAGTTACTATCAAACCTAGAATTGGCATTTTAGGCCTCTGAAATATGCTTTCTTATTTCTAACAAACAATATTATCATAACCAAGCATATTTGAATTAAAAGAACCAATAAACAACATCAAATCATCTAGATTATGCAAGATGTTCCAAATCTAAAAACTATCAACTTAAAACAGCCTACAAGTTCATGCAATATAGATTCCATATTAGTTTTCTAGACTTATTTTGGTCGTGAATAGACTTAGCAGATCCAAGATAAACATCATTGCTTCAAAATGAATTGCTTAAGTTAAAATAAAATAACATTATTTTATGAAAAAAAACTTAAATAAAAGACTTATTAAATCTAAAACATAAAAAAAATTAAACTTCAAAAAATAGAATCAAACTATCATAGTAACAAAAAGGGCAATCACAACACTACATGCCAAGCATTCTAAATGTCATCTCTATGCTCGTAAACATAAATACAGACCAAATAATAATAAAAAACTCTAAAACATGCCATATGGACTCCACTTTTAAGTTAGAAAGTATACTTTCAAGACCCTAGAGTAATTACTTCCCTTTTTGCTTTCCTTGTAAAGCATTACTACTACAAGCTTGTTGCCCTTTTAAAATTAAGAAATCCTTATGCTAAACTCTTAAACCTTCACATTTAGAGTTTCTGTATCAACCTTTTTATCTTTTTTTTCTCCTCTCTACTTTGATTTTCCAAGGGGATATTTATATGGTTTTGCTAAGGTTTTTTATGGGTTCAAACATATGTGAGCTATGTCCTATACTATTTTTTTTCAATGGTGATTTTGCAAAATTCTTGGTATTTAGAGGTTTTGGTGGTTTTCTCAAACTTGGAGACTAAAAAGCTTGCTTTTGGCTTTTGCTCTTGAGATAAACATAATCAACTTTTGATAAGAACCCAATGAGAAGGCTTGAAGTGTGAACACATGAAAAAAATTAGTGGTTTTGTGAAATGAGTATCACAACCATCAATGATTAAGTTAAACACTTTTGAGACTTCATCAAAGCAACTTCAGCATCATCGTCATTGAAGGCCACCTGATATTGGTAGAGGGGGTGCACACCTTTCATTTGAATTCAACCTTGCTCAATTTGGAGGTTTGTAGCTCTTACATTCATTTGTTTGAAAGTGTCAACCCGATCAACCTAGAATCTGAAAATGTAATGATAGCTGATCGGGGACAAGATCTTGTTGAGTTCATTGAGAAAAATAGGATGTATACGTTTAATGACAGTAACTGATCTTTTTAAAGAGGATGTTTTCAGTTGAATGTTGATGATTACAACCCTAAAGGTAGTCGAAAACATCATATTCATTCACCAAAAAATGCATACTCGATCAACCAAAACTATCATAAAAAAAGCTAAACAGTGGCTGAGCGACGCGTTGTCTAGGCTAAACCCTAGAAATTAGAGTTTTTAATTTGGGATCTGATAGATTTCATTTTAGTCCTTATTCTTCCAACTGCTTTTAATTGCACGTGTAACTGCTTCCAAAACTCTTAATTTCATGCAAGTTCACCCCTGCTAAACTCAATCATCAGCCCTAAAGTTTAGCAACATTTTCATCTTGGTCATTGGTTTTTAATTTGTGCATTTGGACCTTTAATTGATCATTAAACTTTCAAGTTTCATTAATTTGGCTCTTGATTTGGTCAATTTCAACCCCTACAATCACACTCCTTTTTTAGTTTAATGCTTGATTTTAGATTTCTTCAATCAAGTCCCTAATTGCCTATCAAACTTCAAAATTTATGCCATAAGCACCTGATTTGACCAAGTAATTGCAATTCGACCCTCAGACTTTAATTTTTTTGAATGAAAGCGTAATTTGTCATAAAATATCAGTTTTTCTTGTAATTACATTTTTAATAAAATTAATTAAGTCTTTCAAAATTCTCATTGGGTCCTTACCTATCCAAATTTGTATTTCTTTACCCCAATAAAAATATTTTCATCAAAAAAGCCATTTTTAAATAAAAAAATAGGTTGCTAATTTTGCTAATGTTATACATTTTAATCCTCCAACTTTTCCACTTGTCATTTTAATCTTTCACCACCAACTTGGATAATTTTCTAGGCTTTCTTCATGTATATCCTCGTTTTTTATATTTGTTTCAAAAAAATTTCTTGATTTTTTGTTGGGTCAAAGGGGGTTAACAACAATAGGCATACAGTTTTAGGGCCGTATTTAGAATATGAAAACTTAAAAGCCTAACATTTAAAATTAAAAAAGCGCAGGGGTAATTTTCTCAAACTCTAAATAGGCACAAGGAAAATTATAATTATGTCCCTCTTCCTCCTTCTTTATTGCCAATAATGGGCTTTATGCCCACTGCCAGCGGTTAGTGTAGTGGCAGCCATTGCTGCCACTACAAGACAGTAGTGTAAGGGATAACCCTTTTCACGTTGCGCAACCTTTAGTAGTTCTTGGCATTGATCGCATGAAGGCCGCAACAGCAGCCCATGGTTGCTGCTGCTTGGGAGGCTACTGCCTCTCGAGCCTAGGTGGCAGCCATGAAAAACATTTTTTTTTAATTTCTAACAGATGCAGGTCAAAATACCAGATTCTGGCTTGAATCAAATAATCCAGCCAGATCTGTTCGAAATAGTAGCTACTATTTTTTTTTTTGAAATCATAAGAGAATAATTACTTTTAGGAAAGATTATATTTGCATATAAAATTAATTCAGAATTAACATCAATAACAATCAAAATAAGCAATCAACAACTTTAATTTTCTAACTATGGCTCTAATGTCATTGTTGGGTTTCCTGAAAAACATACACACAACGGATATAATATAACAAAATTATTCAGGAGTTCTTAGGATCCCGATAGACAAATTTAGAGTTGTTTATAGATTTATTACCTGAAGATGTGATCTTATTCAGCTTTCAATAATTCTTTAAATACTGAGTTATTACAAACCATAAGCTATCTAATTGTTCAGCCTTCAACGGTAATCAACACGAACCACTAATGATAAATATTTTAAATTCTAATTTAGAAGAGAAATTGTTATGCCAAGAGTGCTAACTCTCTTTTTTTTTGTGACTTACGTAGTTTTTTTTCTGTCTAACAAACAACTCTAAAATAAAAAAACATAGCTTACTATTTTTAGAGAAATATAAAATAACCCTATAAATCGACAAAATATTAATTTATCTCCTGAATAATATCCATACATTAATTTAGGATAATTTTAGAAACTAATTTAATCAAATCCTTGATTTTTCTAGGTCTAGAAAAATAATTAATGTATTAATTATATTCTTGTCTTTAATTTTTAAAATATATTTTAATCAAGTTGTACTTAATTAAATCATCTCGATTTGATTTCTGACTAATGATTCTTAATGTTTGTAATCCATTAGGTTCCTTATATATTGTTTCAAATATAAATTATAACTCTAATTAAATAATTTAAACAATTGATTAATTTATATTTGAATATCAAATGTATCGTTTAGATCACTCAAATATTAGAAAAGTCATTAGTAGTTTTACTTAACATTTGAGTGACTGTTTCTTAGTGTAATTAGTATCCTTTCATCAATAATGTTCTTATTTAACATTAAAGCATATAGTATATTTACCATGTAAAATCATGTTTGTTCTCTACATAATAATCATTGATCGTTTGAATAAAATTTAAAGCTTTTTTCAAATTTCATTCCATTTTTTTCAAGGATTTCTTAGTCAATACTATTTGAGAAAAGATAAAACATTTTATACTCTCTTATTTACCTAAGGTGATGAATTCTCTTTTGATCACTTAAATACATTTATATAGTTCATGTTATACTCAATGTCTTCCCCTTCGTTACCTCATTTAAGATAATATGTAATAAGATCAAAGCATAACATTCTCTATATAAGATCACTTAATGATGTCAAGTCTGAGGATCTTTTACACAACCATCACTTGAGTCTTTTTATAGACATAGGTGATGCATGTCTTATAACAAACACTTACATATTAGTTATAGGTATTGCTTATATCCATTATATAAGAACAACTACTCCTTTTCATAAAAAAGAAAAACACAATATGTATTAGTCTCTACGGTTCTAATAAATTACCAGTATTTAAGAAAGCATTGAAAAAAAATATTTTTAAAACAATACTTTAATGCAATAGAAATCTCATAATTATAATAACTTTTATAATTTTCTTTGCAAAATATTTTTGTCTCATAGACTTTATCTTTACTCTAGATTCATAAATCAAATATTAGATTTACTACTCTAATATTATATACATATTAAAGATAAATTAAACTTTTATTAATAATAAATATGTGTTTACATGAATATAATAATGTCATGTATAACCAACTGATAAGCTGCAAGGTATATTAAATGACAAAAAAAAAACACTTAATAAATACCTTTAGAATATAAACAACCAATTTATCAACTCAAAAAGGTTCAAAAATAAAAAATCAAACTGGAAATGTTTTTTATTTCTAGACCCTGATTTACTTTTTTTAGGCAAGATGAAGATTTAAAATCACCACCATTGAACTTCTCTTATCTAAAGAAATTCATTGACATAAAAAACAATAAATTTCATTGCCAAAGAGTGGTCAAAATAAACTAAACTTTTTTATTTTTTATCGTTTTTAGAAGACTTTATTTCTTATCTCTTAACCTCAAGAACTATAATATTAAGAAAATAATTTTTTAGTCAAAATTAAAATTAAAAACACTAAAGGGACTGGAGTTAAGAAAAAGAGAGGAGGTGGACTGGACATAATATTTTCCACCAAATTTGATTTTGTCCATGAAATTTCCTTTTGTTTTACACTTTGGGTATCTTTTGTTGATTTTTCTCTTTCCTTAACAAATTTTAATAAATTGATCATTAATTTGAATATGGAAGGCTAATGTTGAAGAAAAAAAAGGATGAAAATTTAATTACTATAAATTACAATAGTGTTTTACCTAAGTATTTTAATATATATTGTAATTGTAATGTAATAATCCTAATTTCGAGAATACTTTTATTCGAATCCAATACCAACAAAAAGAATGTCATACTGGTGTAATTGGATAGAAGTTAATTTATTTTTGCTAATAGAATATCATGCCATTAACTTTTGGTAGAATTACAAATGAAAAATTATGTGAGAACCCA
>Ga0325404_1008575_pt1 | contig 10503 bp, 3 predicted proteins | sample PopdelMetagenome_18_FD_205664 | JGI IMG/M metagenome (GOLD analysis project Ga0325404, IMG submission 205664) | Populus deltoides microbial communities from Bellville, Georgia, United States - Xylem-Control-R1 | ecosystem: Host-associated > Plants > Phyllosphere > Stem > Wood/Secondary xylem...
TTCTGTTCATTTGAGACTCACCAGAGCTATCACAAGATCATTTCATGGCTGAAAATATTACTGGATTTGAACAGAGTTTTCAGATTAAAAGTTTCCAAGCTTCATGCATGATTAATCTAGAAAATAGACTGGTTCCTATTTTACTTTTGTTTTTGTTAGGGTTATTAGAGACTATCCCACTTGAAGTCTTCGATTTAAACGTTTTCAATTAATGAGAAAATTATTCTATAAAATTAACGTGCCTTTGCAAGCGTGCTTGACTAGTTGTCATTGTAACTATTAAATCTCTGTTGAAAGAAGAACCACTTAAAGTATATATTCGCTTTCAAATCTTTATGATTATGATCAAATTAGTCCAAGTTGTTAGCATACACTTGACCTGGACATAGATAATAGAAGATGAGAACAATCTTCAGTGGGAGTGCTTTTCAATATTTTAAATATTTTTAATTGATTTTGATGTGTTGAAATATCAGAAATAAAATAATAATAATCTTAATATATTTTCAAGCAAAACAATCTTTTAAAAACAAATGTGCACTACAAGACCAAACACAAATTTTTGCATCAAATCCATATAATATATATTTCTTGATGATTTGCTTTTATATTGCAGCCACCATACCTATTCTACTTCAAGGAGAAACACATTTTACAGATGTTCCGCTAACTCACTCACTTTCCACATGAATCCACTCCCAGGCTACTTTTATATATATATATCTAGAGAGAGAGAGAGAGAGAGAGAGACTTTAAAAAAGGGGAAGAATTGAACACCCACCGCTCATAGAGGCCAGAAAGTTGTCTGGCCTTTCAGGTATGGGAATGGTTAGCTAACATGGATCAAGATTGCAGAAAAGAAATGCTGCTTCGTTTTGAACATAGCCAGGATTTGGGCATGAGTGTTAATGCAGGACTATGATTAAACCTAGAATGTTATACCTTACGTTATAAGGACAAAAGACAAACTTTGTAGAAATGTTTGGGCACACATGTTTCAACACGGTATCGTATTCCACTCACAGCATTTTTAATTTTCACAACATTTTAAGACAAATTAAAGGGTTTAGTTTTTATTTACCCCCCCACAACTATCATTTATCTCTTGATTGAGCCCCTAGCAAACTAACCTTTCCCCATTAGGTCTCCAATCTATATATAAAACGTTGCCAAAATAATCTGAACCCACGTTAAGATCATGAAACCACGACGTTTTTGTCGTGAGTTCCCGTTCAGCACATTAGATTTATTTGACTTTTTCACCAATTGGACAAATGAATACTTTATTGTGAAAGTTCCAAGAATATAAATTAAATACACTTTTTCTTATCAATTAGTTTTCTAGCCACGTGAAACGTGTGCTATCCAACTATATGTTTAATATTTTTATTGTTTTATTAGATTTTCTATAAATGAAAATAAAATAATGAATACAATTTAGAGATTTGAAAAATTAAAATCTAAATAATATTTTTATATAAACTTTGATAATGTATGACCAAATTATATATTTCATTTTTTTACAAGAATAATAAATTTGAACTTAACTATAAAAATTAGGAATATTTAATACCCGATGGTTATGTGTGTGTGCTTCCTAAGATAATAATCTTTAACATTTTATATAATTTACTCTAAACATAGTAAAATTCAAAAAATGTTTTTTATTCGTAATGACAACTATATATAAAAGCATGAATTTTGCATCAAAATATTATTTCGGTAAAAAATTTCTTAAATTTCAATATCATCATATATATTGATGTGAGGACTTTATTGATAAACACCAAAAATAATTGCAAATGTTTCACATGCCAAAATTAACAAACAAAAAAAAACTATATTCTATATAAAAATATATTTTTTTCAATCTTTAATTAAAATGTGAAGACTAGTTTTTTCACATTAATAATTAGAACTACAAATGAAAGTACCAATATTTATGATCTTAACATTTTCTAACACGAGTTAATATATAATATTGGATTTAACATGGGGTTAATCAGATAATGTTTAATTTATAGATTGGGTTCGAATTGCGAAAACATTTTGTTTTGAGTACTCAATATTGAGTACAAAACTTAATAAGACTATTTTTCATTACATGGGAGTTTGATAATGGGTTTAATTTTGCATTTATAAATCCTGAGCTTATTTGGTATATATTATTTTAGAGGGTTTAATTGTTAAGAGGAGTACTAATCGGGAATGGATTACTATTACCCATTTTTAAATTCTCTCTCTTCTTTTTTATTTAAAATATATATCAAATTATGTTTTAACCGTCTCTCACCTATATATTATTACTAATAATTTAATTATTTCCCTCTATTTTCACTAACATTTAACCCTTTAATTTATGAATACACAAAATATTATTCAAAACCAAGTTTTATATCCTTAAAATCTCTCTTATAATAGTTACTTTAATATATATATATATATATTAATTTTTTAACCTAATAAAAAATATCACCAAAGTAGAAAAAATTTAAAAGTACTGTGTGCCTTGTATATTAAACTAAAAGCTTATTTATTTTTGTGTTTTAAAAATATTTTTAAAAAATTAAATTTTTTCTTTACTTCAAATTAATATTTTTGGTGTTTACAGATCGTTTTGATGTGCTGATGTTAAAAATAAAATTTAAAACATAAAAAAATATTATTTCAATATATTTTCAAACTAAAAATATTTTAAAAAGTAATTATTATCATAATCTTAGAAAAACTATAAAAAGTATAAATATAGTCAACATCTCTACTTTTATATATTAATTTAATAACACTGTATCATGTACAACTCAAATCCACAATGCAAGATATTCTTCTTCAAAATTAGTGTTAATAATTAAACTTGAAAGTGGCAAGTAATTAAATTATGTATTATGCATATATTCTCTCGGATTGACATATTTTTCAAAGTGCGGTTGACACCTCGCTGCGCCTGGTGCTGTATCAACGTGGCCGCTCCACATTGAGAAACTAAAGTTAAGAGATACGCTACTATATATATATATATATAGACACACACACACACAAGAAGTTGCCTGAGAAGTAGTGATTATAGGCTTCTTCGTTGTCTAGATTCTGGAGAGAGTGAGCAAGAAAGACAGAGATATTTTTGCTTTGTCAATCTCATACAGCCGATTCAATCTAAGATTTTTCTTCGTTTTTGCTCTTCAAGGTTCACCTGAGAAACCAGAGGAGAACGGCATGGGGACTGCGATAGGCCGTCAAGAGTTTATGATCCAACATGCAGTACTGTACTGTGAATCTGGTTCCGATCCTCGCACCATTTCAGACGGGGAGGTGGATGATGATGGCAAACCAAGAAGAACAGGTATTCCATCTCTCTATGTTTCTCTCCTTAATCAACTACAATTCTTGAATTTCACATTCTTCATGTGGTCCTGTGGTCATGCATGGTTGCTGTAATTACATGTGTAGCCTACTCCACTTCTTGTAGTTCTCAAATGTCATTAACTATGCAATGGACAAGCCATGCATATTTATTAGTTTGATAACAGCTACCTTGAAATTTTCTCCGTTTTAATTTATTCAATACACACAACTCATTTCTATTTAAGAGAAAATAATTGGAGACTGGGATTCTTTGTTCTTCAACTTGATAATTATTGATGTAACAATTTTTTCTTAGAAAGAAAATAGATTTCTCTACAAGGAAAATAGAAAATATAAATTAAGGTAGTATCTAATACTGTGATAGTAATTACTTTTTAAAGTGATTTTTATTTAGAAATATATTAAAATAATAATTTTTTATATTTTTAAAATTTATTTTTGACATCAGCATATCAAAATTATTTAAAAATATAAAAACATTTTAAAAAAAGAAAAATTAAAAGTTTTCAAATTTATTTTTTGACTGTAAATACAAACATATATATATATATATATATATATATATAAAGTTTTCTCAAAGGTCGTCATTGGAATTAACGTGAAAACAGTTCTAATAAACATATTTTTCATCCTCTAATTAATCAAAATAATAACAATAATAGAATACAGTATTAGCAACCCAATAAGTCACTTTATTACAAAAATATTATTTTATTAGCAACATAATCAGTTTCTTAAAATGGAAAAAATAGGGAAAAGTATATATGTTTTGACAACTAGCTAGCACAACTTTTTAATTAAAAAAGTGGATACAGAATAGCATTTACATGGAACGTATCGTTTACTTGTTGCTTTACAAATATATATTTTGCTCTTAATTTCCATGTTTATCCGATGCCTAATAAATTCATTTAATCTGTGGGATAAATCTCAAAGTAAAGCAAGATATATATATATGTTGCTCTTAATTTCCATGCTTATCGTAAGTTCATTTAATCTGTGGGATAAATCTCAAAGTAAAGCAAGATATATATGTTGCTCTTAATTTCCATGCTTATCCGATGCCTAGTAAGTTCATTTAATCTGTGGGATAAATCTCAAAGTAAAGCAAAATATATATTGCTCTTCATTTCCATGCTTATCCGATGCCTAATAAGTTCATTTGATCTGTGGGATAAATCTCAAAGTTATTTTCTAATTAAAAGGAGAAAAGGTATAAAAAGAGCTAGGTGCACGGGCTTGAAAGCCAGATTCAGTAAATTATTTTTGTCATCCGTATTTGTTTTAAAAATATAAATAATTAAAAATATATATTAATATGGTTCCTTGAATAGTTAAACCGACTCCACACCCTTGAATAGTAGGAGTACCTAACACAAAAATCTTCTCCCATCGTGTTATTTGATACCCCATTTTAATTGCCCAAGATCTTCTCGCCTTTTTCAGAGAAAAGCACAAAGTAAAGTAAAACAATAGTATTAATTAAAATGCTAGCAACATACAATGGAGCTTGACGCTAATGTAAGTCAAAATCAAATTTATTTCATGACGAGATCTGAATTATGGTTTCGTAACTTAATTTAAATTAATTTAATTTAATTAGATAATTTTTTTAAAAATAAACTAAATTTTAATAAGATCATGAATTAACCTACAAGTCAATAAAATTAAATTAAATTATTTTGAGTTAACTTAAACTCGATCTGAGTAAGGAGTTGGGTGAATCAAGTTCGGAATCAGGCTCCATTAGGACGGCTCATGTTTTAGAGCTATGCTCAAAATATTCAGTTAAAACATAAATTCAATGGCTCCAATGTGTGTGACATGCAGGGATAGTGTGGACGGCAAGTGCACATATAATAACAGCAATTATAGGCTCCGGGGTTCTCTCACTAGCCTGGGGCATGGCCCAGCTTGGATGGATCGCTGGCATAGGCATTCTCCTAACCTTTTCAGTCATTACATATTACACCTCTAGTCTCCTAGCAGATTGTTATAGATTTCCAAAGTCTGCATCCGGCAAGAGAAATTACACATACATGGCCGCTGTCAATGCCTATTTGGGTATGTTTTTTGTAGAGTATAATTAAAGGCAGAACTTACACTTTATTTAAAAGTCATTAAAGTCTTACATGACTATTTATTTCAATAAACAGGTGAAAACATGCGCAAGGTTTGTGGGCTGTTCCAATTTCTCATTCTTGGTGGAGCCACAATTGGCTACACGATTACTGCTTCTGTTAGCATGGTGTAAGTAAACATTTTTTTTTTTTTTTACATGTATAATGATGTGAGCAAGCATTTACATATAAAATAGTGGACAGAAATCACTATCCGTGAGCATATGCACAACCGCAGTGAAATGGCCCTTGATTTAAAAAAAATATATATATAAAACAAGATTTATTATTATTATTATAGATGAATATGTTAGTGTTGCTGGCTATAATCTATAAAGTTAAGTGTGCTTATTTGTATAAAGATGGCGGATATTGTTCTAGGGCTATAAGAAAATCAAATTGCTTCCACAAGAGAGGCCATGGAGCTCCATGCAAGTTTTCCAACAACAAGTACATGATTGGACTTGGGATTACTGAAATCTTGGTGTCTCAAATCCCAAATTTCCACAAGCTTTCATGGCTCTCAATCGTCGCTGCCATCATGTCTTTTGCTTATTCATCTATTGGACTAGGACTGGCATTTACCAAGGTCATCTCAGGTACTTTCCCTCTTTTCCTTCAAGTCAGTTCACCTTGTTTTTAAGGTATTTATAACATGTTTGGTGAAATCGTGTTTTTAAACAAAATTGATTTTTTAAAAAATTATTTTTTTATGTTTTTTTATCATTTTAATAAGTTAATATTAAAATTAACTTTTAAAAAATAAAAAATATATACTATTAAACACCCAGATAAACCACAGCTTGGTCTAATTCCTCTTTTGGAGGGAACAAAGTCTGAATTTACTATATGATGGTGACAAAGTGGTCTAATTTATTGTTGGGCAAGGTATGGATAAGTTCGGGCTTGTAGCAAATTGAGCTATCTGCTTTAAAAAGCGAGCTTCGATTCTTTTAAATTTTTAATCGAGAGTGAGGTTCAATTTTGAGCGAATTCCTTGAGGAACCAAAAGCATTAAGTTCATGAACAATGCTATAGGCCTATAGATCCTATGTCAAGCTCTACGAGCCACAAATGGCTTGGGCCAACAATGTAGTTTTCTTTTTTTGCCTTCAATCACAGGAGTATTAAAATGGTGTCTTTTTTTCCTTCTGAAACAGGGCAGGGGCATAGAACAACACTTACAGGAGTAGAAGTTGGAGTAGATGTAACAGCAGCAGAAAAAATATGGACAATATTTAGAGCAATTGGTGATATGGCATTCGCTTGCGCCTATTCTGTCATTTTGATTGAAATTCAAGTAAGATTTCGAGAATATTAAGCAACATTTCTGAGTGCCTGAAACAAAAGTTGAGAGCATCGTCAACAATGACAATATTAATTTACAGCCGTATCAGTTATGTTTTTAACCTATCAAAATACTTTTAATGGAGGTGGTCAATTTTAGGGACTAAAATCAGAAAAACAAAAGGTTAGGGGCTGAGTTGGGTTTGACTAAAAGCTCAAGTGTCTTTGACCACTTTGCTTTTCCATAATCCTGACGCGTGATTGAATGTTAAATAGCAAGGCTAAATTACCTCGTTTCTTTCACATGTAAGCTAAATTGACAAATAGTAAGTATTGATCAACCATTTTTGTGCTGTGTTTTGTATGAACAAGTCATAAAAGGAGTTTGTGTTGCTTCCAAGTGAGCTCTACGGAGCACCGAACCCTTTTGACACTGCATTTACTGTGAATTGTCAGGACACACTAAGGTCGTCACCACCAGAAAATAAAGCAATGAAGAAGGCCAACATGATAGCTATATTAACCTCAACAACCTTCTACTTGATGTGTGGTTGCTTTGGCTATGCTGCATTTGGGAACAAAGCACCAGGGAACATGCTAAGTGGCTTTGGATTTTACGAGCCTTTCTGGCTGATAGACTTAGCCAATGTCTGCATAGTGGTGCACCTCGTGGGTGCATACCAGGTGCCTCCTCATCTCCTAAGATCCCATTCGTGCATATCAATTTAATTACATGTTTTGCTAAAGAGTTTCTCTCAATTGACAGGTACTTGCCCAGCCCATATTCAGCACCTTTGAGTCATGGGCTAGCATGAGGTGGCCTAATTCTGAATTTGTAAACACCGAATACCCACTAAGAATTGGCAGCAAAAAGTTCAATTTTAGCATCAACTTCTTAAGGCTAACTGGGAGAACAACCTTTGTCGTGGTAGCAACTTTGCTTGCAATGGCATTGCCTTTCTTCAATGAAATACTTGCACTTCTTGGGGCAATTTCATATGGCCCCATGACAGTCTATTTCCCTGTGGAGATGCACATTGCCCAGAATAAGATTAAAAGGCTAAGCATAAGGGGGTTGGCCCTTCAGCTTTTGAACCTGGTCTGCTTCCTTGTGTCCATAGCTGCAGCGAGCGGTGCCATCCAGGGTATGGGTCACGGTCTCCGTGCCTCCAAGCCCTTCCAGTATAAAGAGTGATCCCCTTTTCGGTGCAGCCGTTGTTCAATGGATTTTTGTCACGGGTCATCAGCTAGGTCTGAATCAAATATGTCACTAATAAATACCCTATAAATCTTTCCATGTAAAATTAACCCGTGAGTTTTAAATGTGAAAGTGGCAAGTAATTGAATTATATATGTTTCGGGTTTTTTATTTTTTTTTAATGTATGCCTCACTTTTAAATTAATTATAAAAGATTTGAGATCGTATTTTATATTTTTTTTTAAGTTTTTTTTATAATAAAAACTATAAGTATATCGGATTATAATGGAAACGCAAATCTACTTGTTTTCAAGTCTACTATTATAAGTTTATTGTAACAAGCCTATTAAATCTATCAACCTACAAAATAAATAAATTTTGAAAACCTTGTGAACTTGATTCAATTGCATAGTAATTATTATTGTTTTTTTTTTATTATCATGGGGTGTCCGGGTCAGCTTGCGCGCACCACGACTATTCCCCACGGCCCACTGAGTATCCTGCAAGCCCAGTGAATAGATAAGGCACCGCGGGGGTGACAGGCGTGCACATAGAGGATCGAACTCGGGGCGGGGGCGGAACAAGTCACACGAAACATTAGTTAAAGCGAAACATTATTTATGTTTGATAAACTTTGAAATAAATAAAAAAATAATAAAGAATGATTCTCACTACAAAATTTAACAATTTTACCGACAGAATTTTTCCGTCGGTGTAAGACACATATTCCATCCGTAATTAATTTACCGACAGAATCACCAACGGAAATGCTCTATCGGTGAATCTTTTGTCGATAATTTTTTGTCTATTTGTAATAAAAAAAATAAATTTATCCACTTCATTTCGCCAGTATATCCCTCGGTAATAATTTTTTTTATTACCGATGGAATTTCCGTCGGTAATTCCGTCAGTAATTATTTAAAAATATTTAAAAAAAATTCATTTTATAAAATTATAAAATAATTAAATTAACATAAATTAACACTGTATAATATATACTCAAAATGCTTGGAAAAAAGAATAAGAAAATCAATTCAAACAAATTTGCAACAAAAAAATAAATTCAACTAAAAAAATTCATATGAAAAAAATGAAGTTGCAATTGCTAAAAATTTAAAAATCCTATAAATAAATCTACTAAAAATTGATCTCATATGAAAAAAAATCTCACAACAATATTTATACAATTATTAAGAACAAAAACAATTAAAAATAAAATAAAAAACAAATATAATGAAAAAAATCATGAAAAAAAAAATCTTACCTTAACGTGAAAACAATTCTAATAAACATATTTTTCATCCTCTAATTAATCAAAATAATAACAATAATAGATACAGTATTACCAACCCAATAAGCCACCTTATTACAAAAATATTATTTTATTAGCCACATAATCAGTTTCTTAAAATGGAAAAGGTATGTTTTCACAACTAGCACAACTTTTTAATTAAAAAGGTGGATACAGAATAGCATTTGCATGCATGGAACGTATCGTTTATTGCTTTTTCATAAAATTTATTCATAAAAAAAAAAAGCAATATATAAAGCATTGAATAATTAACAGTAGCTTATGGAAAGGTTTTAGGACATTTGTCTATAGAGCTCGAATTCATGCAGTGCGTCATGGTATTTAACTAGCTTATGGAGTGGTCTTATTAGTACATTTGTCTAGTGCATGTTTTAATTTGTTCTGTGGAGAAGATGTCAAAAAGGTTCAACTATTACCAGTACCCAACACAAAATCTTCTCCCGTCGTGTTGTTCGATACCCCATTTTAATTTCCCAAGATCTTCTCCCCTTTTTCAGCGAAAAGCAGCAGGTCAAAATGCTAGATTAACATACAATGGAGCTTGATGCTAATTTATAGTTTAACCACATAATTTAAAATCAAATTTATTAAATCTGGTTTAAATTTATGCCCCAATTCAAGATCTAAATTACGGGTTGAGCAAGGTATTTCAGGTTAATATATTTTAGTTTTTTTTTAATTTAAATCAAACTGAATTTTGATAAAGTTGTGGATTAACCCACAGGTCGATTAAATCAAACCGAGTTATCCTAAATTATTTTTTAAAATTTCAGTAAGTACAGAATTAGGATATTGGGACGGCTTCAGTTTTAGAACTGTATTCAACATATTCTAGGTAAAACATAAATTCAATAACTCGAATGCGTGTGAAAATGCAGGGATAGTGTGGACAGCAAGTGCACATATCAATTATAGGCTCCGGGGTTCTCTCACTAGCCTGGGGCATGGCACAGCTTGGATGGATCGCTGGCATAAGCATTCTCTTACCCTTTTCAGTCACTACATATTACACCTCTAGTCTTTTAGTAGATTGTTATAGATATCCAAAATCCATCTCTGGCAAGAGAAATTACACATATATGGCCGCTGTCAATTGTCATTTTTAATGGGGCAACAATTGGCTACACGATTACTGCATCTGCTAGCATGATGTGAGTAAACATTTTCTTTACATACGTAATGATGTAAGCAAACATCTATACAAAATAGTGGATAGAAATTAA
>Ga0325404_1008576_pt1 | contig 10503 bp, 6 predicted proteins | sample PopdelMetagenome_18_FD_205664 | JGI IMG/M metagenome (GOLD analysis project Ga0325404, IMG submission 205664) | Populus deltoides microbial communities from Bellville, Georgia, United States - Xylem-Control-R1 | ecosystem: Host-associated > Plants > Phyllosphere > Stem > Wood/Secondary xylem...
ACAGCTTGACTGACTTTTACCTGACTCAATCTGAACATGAATTTAGACATGAATTCAATCTAACAGATACAATGCAATAAATCAATTTCAATATGCATGCAATGCAATAAATCAATTTCAATATGCATGCAATGCAATAAATCAATTTCAATATGCAAGATGCATGATCAAATTTGAACACTTCAAATTAAAAGTTTGTTCGCACTAGAAAAGTTAACATTAACAAGCAAATACATTAGCAACCAGCATTAAATTATCATAAACATCCGGCATAGTTTGAAGGAAAAAACACAGCAACATCAGCATCCAAAAATTCCAGCAACGGCAGCATGAGCATCCAAAAATTTCAGTAAGGATAATGCTATAAAAAAACACTAGCAAATTAGCAACATATTAGAGTTCAACTATTGAAAGAATTAAATTAAGTATGCAAAATGTTAAGGGGAATTAACAAGGTAAAGTAAATTAATTACCCAGAACAAATATATTCCAAGATTGCACGAAGCCACCAATACTACTTACAAATAATCAGTTGAGATTTTTAAACTTTCACCAAATTCTACAAAAACATAAATTAAAATGTTAGATTAAACATATGTAAATAAACAATATTATAAAATAACTATATTTAAATTTGTAAGAGAAATTACCTGACTCAATCATCTCAAAATTTTCAATATAATCCATGAAGGTTCTAATGTTGATTGGAATTGGTGCTAAACTCAACCAATTCTGACAACAAACAAGTGTTTGCACTGTTGATGGAGATAAAAAGCTTCAAAATGGATCTAATATACGACCGCCAGTACTGAATGCTGCTTCAGAAACAACTATAGATACCGGGATGGTTAACACGTGTTGTGCCACCTTAGAAAGAATCTTGTATTTTGTAGCATTACACATCCACCAACCCAAAATATCTAATTTAAAATCATTAGGATCCTCACAATCATCATCCAAATACCTCTCAACCTCATTTTTTTTGGACACCGCCTTCTTTCTCTAAATGTTTTTTGAATTGAGAAGCTAAGTCATCCAACATATCATCATTTACCATCGTTAAATCAACATTAACATTTTCATTTATACTAATTCCAACACTAGGAATAACCTCAACATTCTCATCAACATTCATATAATGCTCAAACAACTTTAACAAAGTATTTTTAACCTTAATTGTAAAATTTTCAACCTCTTCAACATCATACAATCTTCCAAAACAAAATCTCACATACTTCAATTTAAAATGTGGATCTAACACAATAGCCACATACAACAAAAAGTTTTGTGTATCTTGATTCCCCCAATATTTTTTATACTTTGTCATCATATTCTTTGCCATTTTACTTACATAAACATCTTCACTTCTACAAAGTTGAGATATGCTTATGTGCATGGAAATCAATTCATGGAAGAAAGAATTAGATGTCACATACAACGAGCCAGAAAATTTCAATGTAACCGTGTAAAATAGTTTCAAGAATTTGATAAAAGATCTAGCCTTTTCCTAATCTTCTAACGTAGGAGGACCTAAGTTTTTTTGTTTCCCATTTGAATCAACCTCAAAGTAACTCAAATACCTAGGATCGGTTTCTTCTAACCTCATAAAAACCACATCAAATTTAGCAGCCGTATTTAGCATCATATATGTAGAGTTCCATCTAGTTGCAACATCCAAGCAAACAGATTTTTTACTCCCAATTTTCAACCTCTCCGCACATTGGTTAAAAACAAGTTGTCTAGAAGGAGAAGATCTAACAAACCTTACTGCATTCCTAATTTTAACCACTGAATCATCAATATCTTTCAATCCCGCACATATAATAAGATTAACAATATTTGCACAACATCTAACATGCATGAAGTCATTGAAAATATATTAGTTGCTCACCCAATTGTTACTCTTTTCAGATATTTTATTGTCAAATTATTTGAACTTGCATTGTCTACAGTAACTGTTAAAATCTTATCAATTCCCCATTCCAATAAACAACTATCAATTGCTTGGCCAATTGTTTCACCTTTATGATTAGAAACTTGACAAAAGATTAGAATTCTTTTATTCAAGTTCCAACCTTCATCAATCCAATGAGCAGTCAAACACATATAATTAATATTTTGGATTGAAGTCCAAGTATCAGTTGTTAAACATAAACATTAATTCTTAAGAGCTTTCTTTAATTTCTCCTTCTCAACTAAATAAATCTTCAAACAATCTCTCCAAATTGTCAAACAAGAAGGAACATCAAATCTAGGTTGCATTACTTTACAAAATGATTTAAATCCTTTGTTTTCTATAAAGTTAAAACGTAGCTCATCAAGTATAATTATTTTTTCAAGGGCTTTCCTACACTCTTCATAATTATAACCCATTACCTTAACAGTCACCAAATTTCCCTCTCCATTATTACCCCCCTCTATTATAGGCTTAGGTTATAAAACTAAAGTTTTTTATTTTCGATTAATGACAAAAGGAAATTTTTTGCATGCACCTAAATGACTCCACATGTTACTAGTCCCATTAAGTATAGTATGACATGCATAGTCTTTTTCATAATACTTACATACAGCCCTAGGAGTTTTAGAATTACCATCTAGTTTTCTAAAGTGATCCCAAATTTGGGATGTTTTTCTTTTATTACATCTAGAAGGTAGATTACCTTCTTCAGTATTTCTATTTGTACTGGAGGTAGTAACTGGAACTGGAATAGGCAAAGAATTTGGTTCCAAATTTGAAGGATTTGACTCATTTGATGTAGAATCTTCCCCATTATCCATCTGAAATTAAGAAAACAACAACAACATCAATCAAGCAATTATTTTCAGTTATGTAGATACATTTTGCAAATAGCCTATGATACATTTTGCAATACATGCAATACATTCGGAAATAGCCTAAGATTGCCTTGCTTACTATTCTGCCAGTTAATGCAAAAGTAAGAAAAAAGCCTATGATACATTTTACAATACATGTAGATGCAATACATACGAAAATAGCCTAAGATTGTCTTGCCAACTATTCTGTCAGTTAATGCAAAAGCAAGAAAAAAGCCTGCATTGAAATTTATGCCTCATACGAAATATGCCTACATTTTGCAATAATTTATATACGTATTTTATCAAATTCACAATCAAATTAATTAGAAGCAATACATACATATATTTTTTTTATCAACAGTAAACAAAAGACTAATAATTTAGCATGAAATTGAAACGTATATTTACATCTGGAAAAGGAAATGCAATTTGGAATACACTAATACTATTAGTGTATTACAATAGAAGTCATATAATACTTGCTGCTAGAGAACAAGATAAAATCACCTTAAACTTAAACAATGCACTTCAACAACCTAATCTTACAAATCTTAGATTATCTAAGATCCACGCCTGAAAAACAAAGAAACAAAAACAACCCACTTTACAGAATTCATAAAACCAAAAAACAAACAAATAGATCAACAAAACTCATTATCTAAACAAAACATCAACAAAATAGAACAAAGATATGAATTTAAGCTTAAAATCACAGGGGTAGCAGTAGGGGCCCATTACAGTCTCTCAACAATTAATCTATATCGCTATGACAGAATTTCTAAAGCAATTAATCTATATCGCTTCTGTTGCTAATCAATCTATAGTCAGTTAGTCATAGAAGCAACTAAAGCTTAACAACCCATGATATTTATCACGTTATCCAGACTAAAGCAACATAAACAACTAAAGCAACAGTCAACAGATTATGAGTTTTTGGGTAGCCAATTAAAGCAATACATACAAAATAAATTAAGTACGCAACAGATTATTTGAAATGTAAAGAAATATATACGGAATAAAAGAAGTATGCAACAAAAATTTACCTTGCTGTTGTTTCTCTAATGAAGACGGTTTATGCAGAAGCAAAGAGAGAATAAAGATGGAATTAAATGCTGAAGCCTGAAAGATGGAGATAGTTTCTGAGAAAGATGAAGATGAAGATGAAATAGACTTAGAATAGAGTCAATAGACTTTCAAACCCACTAAACAAAAATGAGGATGGAATTTACCTTGATGTCGTTGCTCAAATGAAGACGGTTTCTAGGAAAGGAAGATTGGGAATCAATTATCAAGGAAGATTGTGAATTTTCTCTGGGAAGTGGGAAGGAAGGAGACGGCTTTGTGAGATGAGATGAGAATGAGATGTCAGGGAGGGAGGCCGATTAGGTTAAATTAAGTATTTATACTCCATTTTTTTAATTCTTTAATGGGTCCGGTTTGGTTTGGCCCGGTTTCTGGGTCAAAACTGAAACTGAACTGGACCTGTTAACATTTATGGTTTTTTAAATTGATTTAATTGGTTTTTCATTTCGGTTCGGTTTGTTCGGATAATTTTTCTTCAGTCTTATCGGTTTTCTCGGTTAATCTGTTATTTTGAACACCCCTAACAAATACGATTCATCTTATTGAGGTGGATTCATTTTAAACCAATAGACATCATTTGTTAGAAAAACACAACATAACTTTAGTAATAATCAAACAAATAAATAATGTAATTTCCTTTAAATAGAGTATATTAGGGGTGTTCTGTGTACACCTCCAAACCTGATCTAGAAAGACAGTCGTCATGACATTGTACATTGCGATAGAAGAAGTAATTTATGTTTTATTAGAATTACATGTTTTAAAGGATACAGTTATTGTAAAAATAAAAATAAAATTATAACTCTGCCCTAATTCACTTATCTACGTGTTTCGTCCTTTAAGGTCATGGGTTTTTAATCTTGTACTGAAGGACATAGAAGAAGGAACGAACGATATTTTATGGCAGCCTGCATACAACAAGCAAATCAGTCCATAAAAAAGGCGGCCCAAACCACAACTATTAGTTCGCCCAATTCCCTGAATAAGCCCGTGACGATTAGTAAAAATGAACTAACAAAATGGCTTCTAGATACTCGTATTAGGATTTTATATATATATATATATTATTTCTTGTTGAATAATATATAGCACTTGAATAATGAATATTCCCACCTCATGAATATCTAAATTTTTAACTAATAAATAATAAATGAGATATGTATATAGTAAAAGCTCATTTGGTGTCCTTCCTTTTGTTTTAAGGCATGACATTAACAATCCATGTCCAGGGAAATTGAAAAATTGAAAAATCAATATATATATATATATATATATATTGTGTATTTATTAAATAACTTATAATTTCCAAAACCAAAACTAACTTATAAATAAATTACAAGTTTGTAACATGATTTTGTTGAGAAACACATAAAGTTTGTAGTTAATTATTATTTGATCCTTGTGTTTTCAGTGAAATAACTACTAAATCATTTTGGATTATGAAACCCAATATAATTTTTTATATTTTCATATTTATTTGTAATTTACCTATTTGTTAGTTTTTCATAACAATGTAATAGTGTTTTTTTTTTTTTCTTTCTAAATAAAGTCTTTCAATCTGACATACGTACGGGACCAAATTAAAAATTAAAATTATAATAGTAAACTTTCATCAAGTAAATAACTTATAATTTTCAAAACCAAAACTAACTTATAAGATTATAAAAACACGCAAGGTAGCAAAGCCATCGTGCATACCAAAGGTTTCAACTATGGAAGAAGAAGAAGAAGAAAAAAACAACTCCGCATTTTTTTGCGGTTGATGGTTTCCTTAATTCTTCCCATTTTTATCATGTTTTTGTTCAATACCATATCCTATGGGATCTCTTCATGTTAGACCTAAAATATACTTGGGCTCCCCCTAGGTTATAGCCTGCCATGGTAGTCTAGCCCCCACCGGCCGTTGATCACACCTGGTCTGCCATATCACCTTTCTGCCCACTACTTTCTTGAAGAAAATAATTATAAATCGTGGGTCAGGGTTTAAATTATACTGTTCATAAGTTAAATCCACGTTACTTTGTACATCCAATCAAAATCCAGTCAGATTTTATTTTTTTATATTTTCAATCAAATTTTCATTTAAGATTTTCCCAAGTTTTGTATCGGGTCATGAACGTTACTAACTTTGCTCTCGTCTCATCTCCGCCCTCCATTGAATCTAGCATGAAGGTGTAATGCTGTAATTTTTTTTTTGGTGTCAATAATGACGATTAGACAAACAAGCATAATTAATTATTTAAAGTAGCTGAGATACTGATTTAATAACCTAGAGATGTATGTTTTCATGGGCTTTTTATCGTCTTGTTAGGCACCTTTAGGCTTTGTTTTTAGTTAATCATAAGATGATGCCCTAGAAATTAGAAAAGACAAATAATAGATCATTTTCATGATAAGTATATCTTTAGGGACAAGGAAATTAGATCGTAGGCATTAGCTACCTCTTTTCTCATCTCTCTCCACATCTGAAGTGGAAGTGTAATGTTGTAAGTTGTAACCCTTCAATTGTTGGCTTCAATAATGACAACCAGAAAAACAAGCTTTGATTAGTTAAAGTGGCTGAAATTTGACTAAATAATCCATGGTTTTATGCTTCATGAGCTTATTCTCGTCTTGTTAGGCAACATTTAAGTTTTGCTTTTAGTCAAGAATAAGAGCATGCCCTAGAATTTAGAAAAGCCAATTTAATTATAGATATTTTCATGACATACACTTCTTTGTCCCACCGGGCCAAAATATGCTGTTTAATAAGTATATCTTTAGGGACAAGAATTAAATTAAGTCTTGTTTTACTGATCAAACTAGATTTCTCTTTTAAGAAAAAATAATAAAAAATGTCATTTTTAAGAGGAAGAGAAACAATTTTTTTTTTATATTAAAAGGGTTAAACATGCCAAGAAATAAGTTTATCAAGTGGAAATGATTTTTTTTGGCTTGTCCAATATTTAAATTAGAATTCTCTAATTTAAAGTTACTAAAGCTATTATGTTATAAAGGGGAAGGAGAATAACTTTTTTTTTTTTTATTAACATGGATGACGTCTAGGTCAGTTTGTGCGCACCTCGACTAATCCCACGGGTCTTGAAGTTAACGATCATGTAAGCCTCCAATGATTATAAGGTTTGTGGAACTCGAACTGATGATCTTTAGAGAGTAAATTTAGAGTCTGACCAGTTGAGCTATACCTCTTAAAATTAGAAGAAGAATTTTTTTAGCCTTAAATGTTGAGGATCATTTATGTTTCTTGTATTCATCCTCCTAATATTTATTTTATTTTATTAAACAGTGATTAATTAAAGTGGCCGAAACACTAACTCATTAACCAAAGGTGGTATATTTTAATAACTTTATAATCGTCTTGTTAGTCACCATTTAGGTTTTGCTTTTAATTAATTATGTCAAAACTCGTTTTTGGTCCCCTTACCAACATATTTTAAAAAAGTAAAAACAAGAAATTGGAAAAATTAAAGAAAGAAAAAACAAGAAAAAAAAATTAGGGAGTGACGTGATTAATTATTAAAGAAAAAGAGAACCAAAATTAAAATAAGATTTTAAGTACCTTTTTACCACAACTATAGGATAGATAAGATAGGAGACCGAGAGATTGAAAGATAAGAATAAAATGGAATAAGTGATAAAGAATAGGTGAAAGGATAAACAAGGAAGAGCATGTAAATAGATTAGACAAATATATAAAGAAGAAGGAATATAAAAGATTCATGAGAGAAAACTAAAGAAGTATTTTCACACACGTATATATGATTAAAAAAGACTACATAAAGAAAAATTTAACAAAAAAAAGAGTGAAAAAAAGAGTACATATGCACGTTTTAATCACACGCCACCACTACTGCTATCCTTATTTGTTCTAGCAATTTCAGCCAAATTTCAATTGATTTTGGCAACCTAGTAGGTTAATCTCAAATCCAAATGAATTTTTTTTTTATAATATTTAATGTGATCTTTTATGTGAATATTTTATTTATGTGTTGATATTCATGTATGCAGGTGTTTGATTGCCATGTGTAGAGGATCTCGGTGTGGTTTTGATTTTTTTATGTAGGCACATTAAGTATGGATGTTTTTATTGTTTGATTTTTAATGATTTTCTTAAGAAAAAAAATGGTAGGAGTATTTTCACACACATATATAAAGGTTTGTGCAAATTCTTATCGAAAGATCACCCCCCTTTGCTAAATTCTCAAATGAGTCATGGATGTTAAAACTTTGTTATTTTTCTAAAAAAAAAAAAAGTTCTTTATTTGCTCTATATGATTTTTGTTCAACCTAGGGCCATGATCCTTAAACAAGTCATATCCTATGAAATTTGGAAAAATAGATATGTTTTTAAAAGGTGTGTGTGTGTGAGAGAGAGATTTTTTTTTCACTTTTCTATTATACAATAAACCACTATCCTTCAATAAAATCATCTTCAAGGTGACAACATTGTTTTTTTTTTAATACACATACAATGTGAATGTTGTTTTCTATTTATAAATATTTTTATCAATATATACAAATACTTGTTTCTATTTTTTCATGCGTTATGATATTTTCATTAAATTCTATAGTGAAGGTGCTTCGGCTCATTTTAGACATAATCAAGAAAAACAAGCCTAAAACCTAATTTACCATTCACAATCCTGTTAGATCAAACACCTTTATTCTAAAAAAACGGATTGAGCTTTATTATCAGTTCCGGACCCCAAATCATTTTCATAGATTTTGGTAGTTTTTTTTATTTTTAATAACAAACACATATATATTAGTTTAGGCAAACTTTAGAAATAACATAATAAGTACTTTTATTATATATAAAAAAAGTGACAATGCAACTTATTTTAGAAAAGATGAATTAGGTGATAACTATCTCTCATATTACATAACTAACCCCTTACTTAGAACTCTGAAGACTAGTTCGTGTTTCTAGTTACCATAAAACTAGATGGTGATTTCTATTTTTATTTTTTCCTGTAGTTCTCTAAGATGTCCCCTGTGAAAAATTATAGGAGTTTGTCTAAGAAATTAGAGAAACCAAATTATAGAGGCATCATTTAGGTTTTGCTTGTAGTCAATCACTAGTTTACTAGCTCGCGCTACACTTGCGGGTTGAATCAAACAAACTTTTAACGTAACAAAATATATTCAGGTTGTAGAGAACTATTTTATAATTTTATTAAACCTAGCCCTACGAGGCAACCTTGAACCTTCTAATCTGACTCCTTACCTAGAACTTATTTAAAATTAAATCTTGTGAAAGTTTTTTTGATGTGGCCCAGTTGACTTGACATGTCCAAAGGTTACCCGCTAACCGAAAAAGAAAAGTTTGAGAATAAAATTGACAGAAAAAACCTCTCGACCAAATTTCTTGCCTAGTCTAGGTTTAAAATTAAATTATGTGAAAGTTGGCTTAACCTGAACTTGTTGAATTGGTTGGTCCCAAGAAAACTCAGCTAACTGGTAAAAAAAAATCTAAGGAGGAAATTGAGAAAAAGACAAAAAGAAATTGATAGAAAAAACCTTTCAACCTGATTTATTGCCTAACTTAAGTTTAAATTTAAATTATGTACGTGAAAGTTGTTTTAATGTGATTCAATTGACTTGGCTACCCCAAAAGTAACAAAGACGACTGTTAAAAAAAGCTAAGAATAAAATTGAAAAAAATGGACTAAATTGAAAAAAAGAGGGAGAATAGAAAAAAAAAATGTGAATTGAAAAATAAAAAAAGAAACTTTATTGTTCATATAAACACTAAAGCTCGAGAAAGATTCTCATATTATTTAGTATAAAAGGTAATAAGAGCATGTTTAAAAAATTAGAAGCTAAATTGTAGATTAATTTCATGACATATCTCTTTGTCCCAACATGGGAAATTTTTTGTTTAATAAATATATCATTAGGGAAAAGAAATAAATAAGTTTTGTTTCAATAATCAAACTAATTTTTTTAAAAAAAAACAAGATTCAAATATATCATTTTTTAAAGGGAAGGGAGCCAATTTTTTATATTTAAAGGGTTAAACATGTCAATAAAGAAGTTTTTCAAGGGCAAACGATTAAATGTTTTGCTTGTCTAAGGATTAGATTAGACTTTTTCTAAATAAAAATGACAAAATCTACTATATTTTAAAAGGAAAGGGGAGAACTTTTTTAACCTTGAAGGGTTGAGGGCTACTTGTGTTCATCCTTCTAATGTTTATTTATTTATTTTAACATTTACACAATATCAATGATTATTTAAATTGGCTAAGATACTGACACAATAATCAATGTCATGAGCTTATTATCTTGTTGTTAGGTACCATTTAAGTTTTGGTTTTAGTGAATCATAGGAGCACACCAAGAAATAAGAGAAGTCAAATTATAGATCATTTTCATGTCATACTTCTTTATCCTAGCGTGGCAAAATTATTTTGTTTATTAAGTATATATTTAGGGACAAGAAATAAATAGGTTTTGTTTTAAGGATCAAACTAGTTTTTTTTTTGTTGAGAAAAAGTAGTTAAATATGTCATTTTTAAGGCGAAAATAGCTAATTTTCTACATTTAAAGTGTTAAACATGTCAAGAAAGAAGTCTTGAAAAATGAATAATTGTTTGTCCAA
>Ga0325404_1008579_pt1 | contig 10501 bp, 9 predicted proteins | sample PopdelMetagenome_18_FD_205664 | JGI IMG/M metagenome (GOLD analysis project Ga0325404, IMG submission 205664) | Populus deltoides microbial communities from Bellville, Georgia, United States - Xylem-Control-R1 | ecosystem: Host-associated > Plants > Phyllosphere > Stem > Wood/Secondary xylem...
ACATCCAGAACGAGTGTAAATTTTTGGTACACGAGAATAAAACATGCAAGGAAGCAGGAATAGATTACAAATAACTTCACCCATCATAGATAGCAATCAAAGATGCTGTTACAGTTCAAAAAGATCTGTTCCTATAATACATGAAGCGAATTGCTTCATTATTCCTGCAAGTCAAGTGTACAGCAGAGTCAGGCGTAATCAGAGTTCTCTAAGGGGGCAAGCCGCGACAAGCCAAAAACATGCCAACTCTGATAGAAATGTCCTTCAAGCACATCCCCTTTGGCCCTTATGGTCTGTAGGGATGAGGAAAGCAAATTAATTTATCTTTTATTAAAAGATGTAGACAAGTCTAAAAGATAAATAACATGAGCAACGTGACAAAGGGATGTACCTTCAATTAGACTGAGCGCGCACATCCACAACTCCGACAATTCTTCTTCCTAATTTGATTCTTCATCACCATCAGTGACAAAACAGAGCTCAAAACAGAGCTCTTGTCCAGTAATACTAGTTGATCTGCCAAGCCCTTGAGCTTCTTCATCCTTCACCACATGGAAGAAGCCTCAAGCAAAACCGAGACTGGTGGAATGGATCACTGGGATGTTCATGAGAAATATTGCCCGCTCCAATCCAGCTCAGTTCTCTATGCCTGCACTCCTGCCAATTCAGATATGATGAGCAGCTGTATCAGCTCATCAATATTTCAAACTAAAGTTCTGGCTGGCAGGGTGCAGGCATGGCCCAAGCCCCTCAACGGGGCCGGGCTAAACCAAAACTTGCATCAGGTTGCTGTTGATGAGACTGTACAAGCACATAAATGGCAAAAGGAAATCAATACCATAACCAAAATCAAACAATTGAAAACAGAAGCTGCACTAATCGCATTCAATGCAAGTCACCAAACCAATTTTACTTTTTGAGACATATTTATCATTAATGATACAAACTTCCCCCACTTTCTTTCTTTGGGAGGGAAGAGAGGATATTTCAGGCACCCTGCATAAGTTGCAGAAGGCATCTTTTTGGTCAAGCAGGATGATCAGAAATATCACAAGTAATGGAAAATAGGGAAATTATTAGGTGAACCTGGTCCATCACTGACCAACCAATTGTGAGGGACATATATCTAGCCATATCAAGAAACAAAATAGTTTCTCTCCTCTTGATAAAAAAATCTTTTTTTTTTAAATAGCCATGGTTATTGTTTGTTTATTTTAAAGTTGATGACCTGGCTAAATAGAATGATAAGTCCTTTCAATTGGTTGGCCCACAGTTTCAAGTAGTGACCTAGTGTCACGCTGTAATTTCTCTTGAAAATACTATCAATGAGTAGAAAGTTGAATGTAGGGAGCCTAAGATCATCAAACTTGAGAAATATCTTACAAGTTCGATGATAAATATTCCTCTTACTATCGTACTGAAAAACACCTTTCACAGAAAAAAGAAAAGATTACTTCAATTAATGGCAGGAAAATAAAGCCACCCTAACTGGCACACCTGTGAAAAAGGCTGGACATGTTCATGGGGATGGATAAAAGGCATTCCTGGGTGTTGACATGGATACTGAGAGGAATGCAGATAAATGGCAGATGCAGAACGTGCACCAACATGATTCGGATTAAATGGTGGTATATGAGTATCAGGATGACCATATCCAATCCCTGCAGGGGTTGATGGTGCAACCCAGGGTCCTGGTACGTGTTGAGGGTGAGGCCGAGGTTGGTGTTCTGTAGATATCTGAGGCCTGTGGGTGGATCCAAGTTGTGGAAATTCAGTGTTGTAATTCAGTGCAGGAGTGTACATAGGCTGAATGGCATAAGGTCCTCCCCCATTGAATCCAAAACCAGGATCAAATCTTTGCATATACCTGCAAGAACATTTCATCATAATTTTGCTTACTCAACAAAGACAGATCAAGTTCATAGCTGTAGTAAGCTAATCAACATCGCAAGAACAATAAATTCGTTTTCAGACTAGACACAGTAATTCCCAACCTCCAACTGTGGGCACTCAGGTTACTGACTTGAGCTATAAGGGATATAAACACACTTAATGCTAAAAATGTATATGTTATTAGGTATCCCTTGCTCTCATTTACAGTACCACAGTTGGATTAGCTAGCTATCCTCATTTTAATTGGCCACAAGCCACTAATTCTATCAAAACATTGCAAAGGGTGAAACTCCCATCAAACAGCAAACAGAAAACAATCCACAGACACTGAGCACTTAAACATGGAAAAGAAAAGGAAAATTCAACCTACCACAGTATAAAGCCAAAATTAGTGAAGAGATGGCACATCTAAATAAGTGCAATACCGATTAACTTTTTTGGAGAAACTAATCCACTGTCAAATTTCTGGCACAATTAGCAGCATTGTTTTACCCTCTTTGGACATGTACCTATTTCTCATCAATTTTCTATGTTCAAATGGTCTTTATTATTAATTTTTACCCTTTTTTTTCTTCACATTCCTTCCTTTTCTCATTTAGGTTTACGTATGAAGTTTAACAACCAGACTTGCACAAAGAAAGTGGTGGACACCAACCCAGGGCCTCAAGCAAACAAAGTAACAGGTGAGGTGACAGATTCCTCGCCAAAGAAGAAGATTAAAAAATGCCACACTAAGAGGAATAGAACAAGATTTGGGAACTTATCCTGACTAAATAAAGCTAACTAAGAGAGATGGCAGAAGAAAAGCAAGGACAGAATACCTGTCATAGCTTCGATCAAAGTCGGGGTCCTTACGCTCAACCTCACGGTCCCGAAAAATGGCCACTCTGTTGTTTGGTCTGTACCTACCAATTGGCTCCTTCTCCATCCTAGTCCTAGCTGATCTACCACTGCTTGTGGATGATTCAATTAAACCCCGCCCAGAATTTAAATCAGAAATCGCTGGAGCAGATTTCTCTTCTGACTTTGATATGCCAAATGAACCATGCTGGGAACCATCCTGCAATCTTGGTTCACCTTCTGGTTTCCCAGTAGAACCACTGCTGGAACTGCTAGAGTTAAATATCCGTGCCCGTGCCCTGTTGTACTCCTCTTTTCTTTCCTCCACACTTTTGGAACTATTTGACTTCGTCGAATTTGAATTTGAATTGTTGGCAATTTGAGAGCGTTTCTGTGGTCTCTGCTTAATTGCAACCTTAACAACATCTCCATCTTCCGATGGCAAACTCAAGGGGATGTCAGCCAGGCGAATCAAGGGAAGGCTACAGTCAGAAGTTTTGCGGACAATAATTCTGGAACCAGAGCCATCAGGTAAACTATTGTCTAACAAAACCATTGATTGCAGTGAGTAATGCTGTGCCACACGATGTGCTGCTAGCCTTAAATATGAAGTAGGCAACTGCTGAAATTCTAATTGTTGTTGGTTTGGATCACGGATAAACTTTTCTACATCTTGTTCCATCCGCAAAACTGAATAGAAGATATACATGAATTTACTCATATGAAAAAGCAGGATATATAAAATACTTAAATCACATAAAGAAAACAAAAACAATGTGAATGGTGATAACTAGCAGGTCATCCCTACAGTTCTCATAATAATGATTTTTGCAAAAAGAGAAACTGGGAACTCATAAGATCATTATCAACTGCATCTAAAAAAATGTAAATTCCTGATAAAACCCAATTCAAAAAATAACTGCAGGCCCCAAATTTGGGCTGAAACCAACTTAACATTCTACTGAAAACCCCAGCCCATCTCCTCTGCACCCCTCCCTCCCAAAATAAAAACGGGATGGCAACAACAACAACAGACCAAAAATAAATAAATAATAAATAAATAAATACACAAACACACAGACCAAAAAAAAGCAGTCCATAGGTCAGCCACGCCCCTTCTTACCAAGTCAAAACCAAGACTTCTTTTATTGAATCCAGTTTACTTGCTTTCCATTGCAAATACTCATAAATCTTTCCTACACGTCAGTTTGATTATTATGAAAAGCATCCACCCAAATCTCCTCTCTCAAGCAATCTGACTAAAACTACCTGAAAATTTCTAAGCACAAACGTCTCCAAGCTTTGTAGTAGAATATCTTCCCATTCTTATATCCCCGCCATCATCATACCTCTAGAAGCATTGCCCTCTTCAAAGGTACGACATTCAATTTCCATCTCATCCATAATCATCCACAAGTGAAATTCACACATTAACCACGTTACAACCAGTAAAAAACACCATCACTCACGAAATACCCAGCAAAATCAACACCACCCCATCCATTAAAAACCAACTGCAGCTAAATCACCACCTAATTTAACTAAATCACTCGCTACTCTACCCATTAACATGCATAAACAAAAAGAAAAATCTCACACAGCTCTCATACAAAACTAACGTATGAAACAGTTAACACATGTTAATCAAAATTAGAAAAAAAAAACTCACTTGAGAGCCGTTCGCGAGGGTTTTGCAAGGCCTCACGAAGAAACTGATCAACCTGATTGATGACATCATCGGTTACTTTCTCACCCGAACCGAGAGAACCCGAACCCGAACGAGCGAGCTGGTCTTGAGGCTGTTGCTTTTGCTGTTTAGAGTCTTTATTAAGCAACAAACGACTCATCGTCTCGTCCAAATCAGCCACCTCCCATGACTCGGGGGCTCCGAGATCATCCACCACCACAGAGCCCTCCATGACAACAACAAATAGACCCAAAAAGTGAGAGAGAGAGAGAGAGAGAGAGAGAGAGAGAGAGATAAGTAACAATTGTTAGAGTTTGGGTGACTGGATTGTCAGAATCATCAAATTAGGGTTCGATTGGGAATCTATTAGGTTTTGTTTGGGAATCAGTTGATTTCATGTGTGTTAGTGTTAGTGTTAGGGTTTGTGTTTTGGGGAATATTTTTGGACAGAATTTTTGATCGAGAAAGAGAGATAGATGATAGGGTTTGACGATTGCGTGTGATTTTAGTGCATATTGTGGGTCACACGTGGCGTTTAGATATCGGTGAAGAGAATTTTACGTTGCGTGCGTTTACATGTTTTTATTTATATTTGTTCCCAGTTATGCTTCATCTGAGCGGTTCTGTTTGGCTTCGAGTTTGAAAATAACAATGCTTGATATTGTACTTGTGGCAGTGATTTAAAAAAACATTTAATTTTTTTTTATAAATTATAGTTTTTTTATTAGTTAAGGTTTTTTTTAAAAAAAATTTAATGGAATTTATATAAAAGTATTGTATATTTTAATTAACCATATATATTTAAAATTGTATTTAAAGTAAAACACAATTTTAGTTTCATTGTATCCATTGCATTGGGGAAAAATTGAACTAAATTTTCAGCTAATAATGTAGTTATTATATTCAATTCAAGGACCGGGAGAATATGGGTCACCACAAAAATAAATAATTTTATTGAAAAATGTTATTTAACTATTTTCAACTATTTTCCATTAAAACCACACCTACAAAAATAACATATTTTCTTAAAAAAATCTCATAAGAAATTAAATTAGTAGATTTCTAGTGCACCATTAGAAAGATGTTGATCCTGAGGGACTAAAATAGTAGATTTCAATAAACATAAGGATCAAACCACACCACCAAATTTTCAATATATAATCTCAAAATCGACGGTCCAAAACCACCCAATTCCCTGCCTCCAAAGCTGTTGATCTTTACCTGCTTTCAATTTATCTACCCTTACTCCTCGACTTTATTACGAATACACCATCACCACTAAAAAGCTCGAAGCTTTGCCTCTCCTGCATCCATTTCACATTCAAAGCGAACCTACAAGAGAGAAATAATGAAGGGTTTTGGCAGATTAATATCGCGAGCTCTATCAAACCAAAAAAGTTTCGGACTTTGCAGAGAAATCAACACTACATGTCGTTTGACTCCTCGCCGCTTTATACATGTTTCATCAGCAACGACAGCGTTTTGGCACAGCAGCGGTGGTGCTTTCCCTGATTCGAAAAAGTTGGCTTCTTCTTTGCATCCTGAGAAATTGACCGTTTTGACAGGTTGTTCTATTATGATTGGAATTATTGTTATTTTATGTTATTTTTACCTTGTGGTTTGAGTTTTTATGTTTTATGTTAATATTTGTTTTAAGATATGTAAAGGGTCTTTTTTTTTAATAATGTTGTTGTAATGTGGTAATAAAACGGTTTGTTAGAGATTTTGACGAGTTAAGGAAGGAATTGAATTAATATCTGTATTTTATTGGTTAGTTAGCTTAGTTACTTGCAGTTATTGGGAAATAACAACACTTAGATTATTGATTTTACATAAGAATTATGGGGTATGCTGTAAAGATATGAACTTTAGAGGTTATAGTGTTTTTCTAATTCTGTGTTGATTAAAGATTGGTGAAGTTCAGTAAGCTGAGGTGTGATGGTTTTGCACAGGGCAGAGGAGGACCATGTTTATACAAACTCAATCCACACCAAATCCATCATCCCTTATGTTTTATCCTGGGAAGCCGGTGATGGATGTAGGAAGTGCGGATTTCCCAAATGCACGTTCAGCTATGAATTCTCCATTGGCTAAAGCTATTTATGGAATCGATGGTAAGATTGAACTGGTTTTGTTCTTGGGTAAACGTAATGCTATGATTGTTTATATTTTTTTAACCTGTACCCTGTATTGTTTTTTCACAGGTATCAATCGAGTTTTCTTTGGACCTGATTTTATCACCATAACAAAGTCAGATGATGCTACTTGGGAATTCCTAAAGCCTGAAATATTTGCAGCTATCATGGACTTCTATTCTTCTGGAGAACCATTGTTTCTAGACTCGCAAACTGCTGCAGCGAAGGACACGGCTATTAGTGAGGTATATCTTTAGTTTACTGATTTTTCAGCTGTCCACAAAAAATGAAGCTTGCTTCTTAGGATTATGCTTGCATTTCATATTGGGTGGTCCTTGGCATGTACTTATGCATTTAAAGTTCTCCTTGGGCATTAACTTATAGTAAAGGTGTACTCATGTTCACTTTTCTATTTCCCCCCTCTCTCAATTCGCTTTTTAATGAATTTAGCTCAGGAGTAGTGCTGGTTTGTATCTGTTGAGAAAATCCAGATGTTTGATATAAGAGGTTCTATCAACATCGATGTATTATGTTATGCAGTTTTTTGCCACCCATATCCCAAATATCAGAGTTATGAGTAATTGAACGGTGCTTTTCATCCCTTCTGTACTCTTCTGCTGTGAAGTTCAACAGATATTTGCTGATGTTGATTACTGTAAAGTAGCTGAATATAGTTTAGGTTATCACTGGAGAGAGAACTGAGATTTTGGAGGATTTTTTTGGTTATTCTCTAATCATCTTAAACTAATTTCAATAGAGCATTAAGCACTCAATGTGAAAATATCAACTCCTGCTAATGCAGGATGACTCAGAAACTGTTGCAATGATTAAAGAGCTGTTGGAGACTCGTATTCGACCAGCAGTGCAGGACGATGGTGGAGATATTGAGTATCAGGGTTTTGATGAGTAGGTTTCTCTTCTCTTGGTTAAACATGTTCATAGAACATTGAATGAACAAGTTATTTTGTTACTTATCATTAATTGAAATCTGTATGTTTGCCCTCTACAGGGAAACTGGAATAGTCAAATTGAAAATGCAAGGAGCATGCAGTGGCTGTCCGAGCTCATCTGTCACTTTGAAATCTGGAATAGAGAATATGCTGATGCATTATGTACCAGAGGTAAAAAGTGAAAATCATCTTTGAGATTTCTAAACTATGCAAAATTACACCTTTTGTCTGACATTGTAGAGGGTTCTGCACTAAAGTTCAAAATTTGGTATATGGAAATCCACCACCAGCCAAATAATAATTCACTTTGGTCTGCATGTCTGTAATTTGTGTCTGTGAGTTTACTACACATTAACTTAAGCATGTAGGGACAGTAATTAAGAACGAAGCCCATTGAGAATTAGTGCAATGACAAATTGCATATTTTCAAAAGTTAATAGCACTTACCAGCAGGCTAATGCTCGTTTGGCAGGAGCATTAAAACCTGATTATAAAGCTTTAGGATAATAGAAAAAGACCATGGCATAAATCGATTCTTGACTAGTTCTTGAAGATATTTGGTGGTGCAGGTCACTAACTGTGTTCTCCTGTGTTAAGTACAGAATTTTGTTGATGCTTCTATTTCTGATGTGTTCTGGATATATTATTGTGCTCTAAAGTGCATGCTGACAAGTAATTAACGTGTATACACGTCTGTGCATGTCCTCTCTATACAGATTGGCAGCTAAGGGATTCCTCTTCTTCCAGTCTCTCTCTATACAGGAACATATGTATACACATCTGTGCATGTCCTCCTTAATCTCTGTGCTTCCAAACTGCTAGCTTCCTTGCTTGTTAAGCTCTTGAGTTCCATATTCACCCCACTGTTGCCACCTCCATTGCTTTATTACAGGCTCCTCTCTGCATTCCTGTTATATTTACTCAAGAAAATCTTATGCATGCAGGTGAAAGGTGTGGAACAAGAATTAGATGCTGAAGATGATGAAGTAGCATTGACCAGTCAGATGGAGTAGTCGAAGCCCCCATTTTTTTCCTCTCATAACATGGTTGTACACATGGCGAGCCAAGAGAACTTCTAGTATGCTTCTGTACAGGAGCAAATTAAGTTCATGGGTTCAAATTAACTCGATATCGGTAGAGTTTATGTTTTGTTTTCATGTAAACTAAATATAATTATAGCGCAAGAGTAAAGAACGTGAGAGCTGTATGAGCCTTGTACATCTTGCGTAACTGTTCACTACCCACTCTTGTTTCTGTCATTCAATTTGTGCTTCTGCAACAATGCAAAGATTTTTGTACTCTACTCCTATTCTTTCAATTTTCCACTACCATTGATATCAATAAATTTATTGCATAAAGCAGTTGAGGGATGGTTTGAATTGCTTGCTGGTCATGTTAGCTAAGCTAATTGTTTCTGGCTTGTTCTTGAGTCTGTCTATAAGGGCCTGGTGGAAAAACTCCATCTGCTCCTGTTCATTGTTTGATTGCAATAATAACTCAACTTCAAGACGATAAGCTACTCAATCGGTGAAGCGACTTGCTCATCTAAAGACAAATTATATGCCATCAGCCAACTAAGGAAGTGATGCTTCACCACCAACTACCGGGATATTTTGACCTCTAAAATAAAATCTGAGGCAGGAACGGACTCTTCCCCTCAAGGCAACAAATTATTGATGTATTAACTCTTGGATAATATGATAACATGAGAATCAAGAAACCGTAAACAAGTAACGACGAGCAAACCATGTTTGCCATCAGCATGATAGGCTGTGGTTGCCTTCTTCCTTTTCCTGGACAATGGATAAAAGAAAACAAAGAACTATCCAGGACAAAAACAAAAAAGCTAAGATGCTTTATCGTGCTTGAGCATCTGGCTTATGAATATAAAAATGGGTTGACTCAAACTAAAATTATTCTAATACACACAACACTGAACTGTCAACTTCATTAAAGCCCCTAACCCTTATAGGTTACAAGGGGACCAGGAAGTAACCTATCATGAATCATGCTTCATTGGTGTCCTTTTTTTAGCACAATCATCGTCAATTTATATAAAAGGTTATTTTTGTTCATTATTACAAGACATGAAAAATATATGTAAAATAGATGAAAATATATTTGTTTAATTAAAAAGATAAAAACAAATATAAAATAATAGATTTATCTCGTAGATTTATAATAAAGGTCCGTCTTCATTGTTTTATACTTTTCTATTTCAAGAATGTTATCTATATATTTTTTGAGTATGTAGTTTTTTTATTGTAATAATGATTGATTCAATAAATAAATGTTCAATGACACTAAAGAGTGAAAATAGTCACTGCTATATATTGGATCTTCCCCTCCTAAAGGAAGATTTTTTCCCCTATCAAATAACATGGAAAAAAAAATTCTCGTAAATTTATGAATATATTTCAAGGTCAAATGCCTAGTAAGGGTCAGGTTGGCTGATCTATGGTCATATCACCACACCAGCACTCCATCGTCAATCACAAGCAAACTAGCCCTTAACACACGACAACCTTAATCCAGCACGAGAATTCTTGTTGTTAGCACAAGAACCCCTGCTTTACTGCGTTTGTCACCCCATAAATACCACGAGGACTAATCCCTTTTCTCTGCCATAAGTCAAAAACATCATTGTCAACTTCCACTTTCTTTGATCTCCAACACTGATCGGACATCAATTATCCATCCCACCACTTCTGGTAGTATTTCTTTTGTTTCTTGCAAGAAAAGTGCTTAGTTCTTGAAATATTAGTAATGGTGTTTAAGGATTGTTTAGTTGGGTTCAAAGAGCTTAGGCCTTTAGTACACTTGTTGTTGCCACTATTTTTTCATTGGATTGCTGAGGAAATGACTGTTTCTGTTCTTGTTGATGTTCTTACTTCTGCTTTATGTCCTGGTCAAACTACTTGCTCTGAGGTTATTTATATCAGTGGTCTCCAACAAACGGTAAACATAGGAAATTCTTGCTTTGCTTATTTTTTTTT
>Ga0325404_1008580_pt1 | contig 10500 bp, 3 predicted proteins | sample PopdelMetagenome_18_FD_205664 | JGI IMG/M metagenome (GOLD analysis project Ga0325404, IMG submission 205664) | Populus deltoides microbial communities from Bellville, Georgia, United States - Xylem-Control-R1 | ecosystem: Host-associated > Plants > Phyllosphere > Stem > Wood/Secondary xylem...
TATCAAAATTCCAACCTCTCGTCTGCCTCGGATAAAATTCAAAGTGTAGATTTTGAATGCGAGGCCAACCATAGAAGAAAGTCTTACTCAGCAAATCCATCTAGAGGGCTACTGTAAATGAACCCTCTATATTTTCTATTTTATTTTAGGGGAAGCACATTTATCTGTCCCCAGTCTAAGCTCATTTTGATTGTCTGAATTCAAGCAATTTGGGGCATTTATTGATTATGTTTGTTTTTAATTTACACAACAGATGTCTGCAGTTCTGCCAGGCCATTCTATCTTGGGCCTTAGCGATGGATATATTGATCAGGGGGCATTAGTTAGAAGAAATGTGAGGTTTGAATATTACAAGTAAGAAACGCTAACATGAAAAGTGATAACTTTTTTTGAAAGGTTTGTTGCTATGAAGCGAAATATTAGGCCATTGGACCTGGAAGATCAAACAAATATTATCACGACCTCTCTCATCTAACATGAAAGAGATACCAGCATGATTTTAATACCCAAGAAGGGTAAAGGGGAAGATGCTTAAAGATTTATGTAATGAGTTTACTATATTTTGAACAAGTGATGATAATAGATCTTGATTAATTTAATCTATATATTACTACTTTATTGGCTAAGTAATTTTTGTTGTTAGCGGTTTATGTTTTATAATGTACACTTTAATAAGTTTTAATTGGACTGTTGAATTGAGCTGAAATTTTATTAGAAATTTTTAGAGGTCTTGTTTTATATTAGATTAAATTTTTAAGACAATCGAATATTGAAAAGGTTTTATGATAAGGTTCAGAAGCTATTGTACGATAATTATATTAGTTTTCTAGTTGATTTAACATTTTTTTTATTTTATTTAGAACTCTTTTAATATTTTTTCAGTATTATTTATGATATTTTTATTTATTATAAATAAGGTTATTTAGCTTGTATTTAAGTTTTTTTTTTTATACTTTTGATTTTAACAATTATTATTGTGTGAGGTTTTGCTTATGCTTTTAGTTATTCATTGAACTACTTTGACTTATCAAAGAATTGACATAGTTTCATAGCGACTTCTATACTTCTCGTTCGCATCTCTTTATAGGCGTTGGTTGGAGGTTTGATTACTTATAGTCTTAGTGTCTTGGTATAAATTATCATTGTGTCAAATTTAATTACAAGTTTAAATTTAGTTTTCTTGAGAAGGTTGATTTAATTATGAATTCTTGAATTTTTATATCCATTGGGTTCCATTAGTTGGGATTCTATTTGGGAGCTAAAGAAAGCATTGCGTAACTCGTTAGGAAAGCAAATAATTATAAAGAGAGATGAGCATTTTCGATTCGATTTGATTTTCACTTAAAAAAATAACTAGAACAATGCTTTTTAATTCAAAGCCAATACCAAATCAAAACCAGTTTAAATCAACCGGTTTCAGTTTGTTTATGTTGTTAAAAAAACAAAAAACTTATTTAATTTTTATTGGTCATTTTATGACTTTATATGAGCTTTTTAAAGCCTTGTAATTGATGTACAAAAATCTATTCAATTGTATACTTTTTAATGTTTTTTAATTGGGTTTCTTTTTATTTTTTTAATTGGGTTTCTTTTTGTGACTTTCTATGGGTTTTTAAAAGCTGGTGACTAGTGATAGATTTCTCCACCTTGAATACATTTCACTAGTAACTGGATCTCTCAAATTATATGATTCCTTTTTGACCAATACCACAACCTTTCAGTCTTGCTTGATATTTTCCACATCTTTCAAAGTAGATTGGTCCTTGAATAATTCAGAGAATTGGGATATCCTGGCTGTCCTTGACACATGCTGTATGCCCCTAAGTTGACGTACAACCAAAACGGATGCGTAGCTGATATATCCAACTACTCCAATCAGAGGCACTCATCGTCTTTACCCAGAACTTATTAAACAATTTGTTGCTCTCATCTATAAGGCTTTCCACTTCACTTCTCCTTACAGGATTCCTTGCAATTTTACTTTTAAGTTTTTCTGGTTTAGGTCCTTCCATTTATCTTTTTTAATTATCTCCAATGGTCTTTGACTAAACTACCAGAAGTTGTTAAATACTTACCTTTTTGGTTTCTATATGGCTAAGAAGCCACATGCACAACAACTGTTCACAACATCTTATTGATTCATTGTCATCCCTCCTACAATGGTTGAACATTAAGATAGTTTCTGCTAATATCATTGTAGTAGGATTTATCTGAGTGTTTATATATATATATATATATATATATATATATATATATATATATATATATAAAGCTATAGTTACCTCTAAACTAATTATTCCAGTGAGGTTTGGAAATAACGCTACCCTAAAAATTCCTGAAGCAAGTATTCTGCCTTTTCTTTAACAAATATAAAGTCATTCTTCCTCCATTCAAATACCTCATCGATTAACTTTCATTTTAGGCTAGTAACACTTTTCTCCAATATCTTATGGAGATTTGAAACTTTAATGAATTTGACTAATTCAGTTAGCACTTTGTCGTGCTTTTGGTGGAAGTAGACTTTATATAGATTTCGATGGAATTCGGTCAATAAACCATACTCTTTCAAAGTATGACACGTGTCTATATTCCCAAAAGTGAAGCACTAGTACTTGAGGTCCCAAAAATACATCAAGGCTTTAATTGTTGAATTTTGCATGTACTCCTTCGTGATTTTCTATATCGTCCCATATTTATTTAAAAACCCATCCTCACGGATGCTTTTCAAGTGTGAGATGACCTTCTTCAAGTTGTTTCTAGAGCAACTCACATTTTTTATGGGTGACAATTTACTATCATTCAGTCTCAAACAATCACCTTCTAATAGCTGTAGGGATTCAGAATCCAACCTGTATTCAACAAAGGTCATCTCTTTAATGGTGGCTATTTTATCAGCCACAAGTCTCGCAATTCAAGATGCTTTTTAGGGTTTAGCATGTCTTAATGCAATAAAGTTTATTTGTGGAACATACATCATAAAAGCAGGTTCTATGTCTTTTTACGTGAAACATAGAGGTAAGCACTATCTAGTCTCAAAAGGGTATCTTATTGTCCTAGTGATTACCCTCATGGAGGTGATATGTGGGCTCAATAGGTAGTGAGATGGTATGCATATCAATCATTACCAGTTCAAGCATTTAACAAATAGTCGGATGGTTTTACGAACTTAAACCCTAACTGAAAGTAATAAGGTAAGTCATTACTCCCTTACTTAACTTGGAGTTTCCCGTGTGTGCATTTCAAAGCGATATATCACAAATAAACTATTGATGCATGACAAAATTTGTCCATATCCAACATACAAGCATGAGTAGGATAAAACATGCTAAAGCATAAATAAAAAGAGGTAAGACAAATGCAAAAATTTAAACACATCAAATCACATAAACCATATAAAACACATAAAACCTAGTCCAATATGGTAAAAAACAGAAGTTTTCCAGTGGAGTCGCCATTCTATCTCACGAGCAGCATGACGGGATGTCAGGGTCAAGGAGTCGCCACCTAATAATTTAGTTCAGGGTCACCAAAAGACTCGAGTGGACTGGTCTTATATGAATTATAGAGTAAGAGACTGATTGTGGTTAAGGAAAGTATTAACACTCCTAACACACCTTACTTGAGGTAAGCTGCACTGTGTGGTTTAGATGTGGCTTAAAGGTAGTGATGAGTTCTTAACCGATAGTTCATCCATTGCTTAGAATAAATATTTATTCTTATGAATAAATTTGACGTTTCAAATTCATTATGGGCTCATATCCCCAAATAAATTCTTGTGGGAAGAATCCATGTAGGTGCCTTAATAAAGTTCACCTATCTTGGAAGGTGAAAAAGTTCTCCACAACTCGGTTGTGGTGAAAAAATCTTCCGATTAAAATTAGTGAATACTGAAATTAATTTTGGGAATTTTAAAGTCAAATTCTAGTGTTTAAATGCCAACCTACTTGTAGGTCCAACATTTATACCAAAATGTTGATCATTAATTCTCTTGAATTAAAATTTTTAAGGTATATTGAAATATTGGCTAGTTCTTATGGATTCAATTAATTGATTATTAAATAAAAAAATACATGTAATATTTTTTTGAATTCTTTTGTATATATAAAAAATGTTAAATCATACCATATGTTTATATATTGTTGTTCAATAAGATATGATTTTTTTTAATCTTTTGAGAGACTTGGTCAAATGTACACCAAATAAAATACATTTTTGTATTTTTTAAATGAGATTTTTTTTTGAAAATTTGGAAAATTTTGGGATTTCGACGAAAAGCGAGTATTTTAATACCAAGTCAGTATCTTACAATGTAAGTCTACAGTCCCGATATTAAATAAAATTGCTAGAAAAATGTGTGAGGGAGCCAAAATATTTTAAAATTGTTCTTGATTTTTTTTAAAGAATTTTTAGGAATTTATTTGGGGTCTGTTTGACAAAAAATACATTTTTATTTAAAACAAAACTGTCAAAATAGGCCTAAAGGTGTGTTTGCCAAACAACCTTTTAGGCTAACAATTCCTCAATAAAAAAAGTAACCAACCAAACAAAGCCTGAACAAAACCAATCAGGTTGACTCGAAAACACTGGTTCAACCCTTAACCAAACCGAAAACAATGATTTGACCTGAAACTAAAGCAAAACAAACAATTAAACCAAAAACAGATCAAAACTAAAAAAAAAATAAAAAAACATATATTTTTTTTTATAAAAACAGATCAAACACCAAGAACGTGAAGAATACGATTAAACCTTCAAATTGAAACCCAACAAACACAAATCACAAACCAGATAAGTTTTTATGCAATCAAGGGTAAAGTTTTATTCGTAATCATGCATAGATCAAGAATAATGCATTCATTTTTTTCGATTAACACTCAAAAGTCATGATTTGATCAAAATATATTTGGGTAGTTGAAAGAGCCCTAGAATGTATGCATGAATACGTGTTATTGATGCGTTTTAACCCTAGATTATTGTTAAAGATGACAAGCTAACATGTGTATGTGCCTCTAAAAAAGAAATTGAAGAACTTTTGCCAAAACCTAGTTTTGGCCATCTAGGTCTCTAAACACACTGCTTTTGGTCATCACAAACTATATTACCAATACCAAGCATAATTGACTACAAATAACTAACAAATAATATCAAATCATCAATAACATGTATGAAGTTTCAATTTCTAAAACTGTCAAATTTTATCCAGCCTACAAATCTATACAATTTGGATTCAAATTTAGTTCCCTAAAATTATTTTGGTCTTGAACAAGCCTTGTAAATTCATGATCAATAATATTGCTCACAATGCATTAACTAAACTAAACTAAACTAAACAAAATGAAAAAAAACATTGTTTTTATCAAAACTAACCTAATTAGAAAGTCTTTGTCACATTAAACAATCAAACACACCCTAAAAACAAACATAAAACCGTATAATTAAAATCACAAAAAAAAAACACAGCCCTCTTTGTAAATATAAATATAGACCAAATGACAACCAAAATCTCCTTATATAAGCCACATGGACTCTACTTTTAGGTTATAAAATATACCTTCGAAACCATGAAACAACTACTGTATTTGTTTGCTCTCATTTGTAAAGTTTTACTTCCACAAACTTTGTGCCCTTTCAAAACTGAATAAACTCCTGTGCTAGGCTCATAAACCTTCACAACTAAGATATTTTCTTAATATTTATGTCCTCATTCTTAGCTTTGATTTTCATGGGTTATTTATAGGGTTTTGCTAGGGTTTTTTTTTGTTATTGGATTCAATCAAAGATTGATTATGATTGATCAATCTTAGCCTTTTGATTAGAATGGAAGGGTTTTAGACACAAAAAAAAAAAAAAAACAATTGAAAGCTTTGTACTAGGCTGGTTTTGCAATGGTGGTTTTGATTTTGAGAATTTTAGTGGTTTTGCCAAACTTGAAGACCAGAGAAATACGACCAACTCTTGATAAGAATCTATTGAGAAAGTTTTAAGTGTGAACACATGAAAAAGTCAGTGGTTTTTTTAAAATGAGTGTCACAGTCATGGCTGATTGAATTGACCACTTTCAAAGCCTTGTCAGAGCAACTTTAATTTCAACATTGTCAGAGATCACCTAAAATTGGTAGAGAAGGTGCACACCTTTCATTTGGATCCAATTTTGCTCAATTTGAAAGTCTATAGTTTCACATTCATTCGGCCAAAGGTGTCAACTCGATCAACCAAAAATTTGAAAATCCAAGGAAAACTGATTGGGGACAAGATGTTGGAGACTTCTATGGAAGAATTGAGATGTAAATGTCTAATTTCATGGGCATGGGGTTGTAGAGGGGGTGTTTCTCAATTAAATGATGCTAATTACAACTCCTAAGATGGTTAAAAACGCCACATTCATTCACTTGAAGATGTCTATTTAGCCAGTCAAAATTGCTAAATCAGAAGATGAATAATGGGTGAACGACACATTGTTTAAGTTAAACCGAAGAAATCAGGGTTTTTTAATTTGAGATTTGGCCAATTTTAATTTAGTCCTTACTCTTCCATTTCTTTTTAATTGCACCCATAATTATCTCCTAACTTATAATTACATGCAATTGCACCCCCATAAAATTCAAATATCAGCCTCAAAGTTCAGTGACTTTTATAAACGAGTTCTTGGTTTTAATTTGTTCAATTTCATCCTTAATTGACTACCAAAATTTCAATTCCTTTCAATTTGACCCCTGATTTCACCAATTTCTACCCTCGAAAATGTGCGCCACTTACAAGTTTGTCTTTGGTCTTGGAAATTTACAATTAAGTCTTTAAATGATCTATAAACTTTTATTTTTTGACAAATAAGCCCTTAATTTAACCAATTAAACCTTTCAAAGTCTAATTTAAATCTCCAAACTTCAATTTCTTCCAATTAACACCTAAATTGACTCCAAATTAAACCTTTCAAAGTCTAATTTAAATCTCCAAACTTCAATTTCTTCCAATTAACACCTAAATTGACTCCAAAAATTAATTTTTCTTGTAATTAAGTCCTCAATAAAATTAATTAAGCCTTCCAAAATTCTCATTGAGTCCTTAACCACCAAAATTTGTGTTTCTTTACCCTAGATAAAAATATTTTCACCAATTAGGACTTTTGTCAGTCATAATTGGGTTGTCAATTTTGCCCATTTTATACATTTTAGTTCTCCAACATTTCCATTTGTCATCTTGATCCTCCACCACTATATAGTAAAAAATGGGCAACAACAAAGATGAATGATGTATGGAATATGACATAAAAAACCATATGGACAAAGATATATACAAGAACATATAACACATAAATCATAAATAATTAACCCATAGTAAATAGTTTAGGCAATCCAGCATAAAATATGTACAAAGCACATCAAGCATATTATCCTCAAAATTAAACGAACAAAGCTTAGCTCTAATTCTCAGTGGAGTCGCCATTCTCTCGCATGGATATCTCAACCATCTGATTATGTGAAATACAATAAAAATAAGAAAATAAGTCACCACCTGCTTTTATGGTAACTAGAAGCTCTAACCGGTCTTTTAGAGATTTTTGGGTACGAGACTGATTATGTTAAAAGGAAGATGATAATCATCCTAAAACATCCCATCTTAGGTAAACTACATTATTGCTTGATTTTAATAATAAAAATATCTATGGTGCTAATATTTCACCAAAACTAAATACATGCTTATTAGAGGTAAAAATTAAAAGGATAATGATTTGAGATTTAGGCTTTGCAACAAAACTTAATCCTCAATTTTTTTTATTTTAGGGGGAAAATTTGAAATAATAATAAATGGGGACTTAAGTTTTGAATCGTTTCTTTTAATTACCCAATTTATATGAACCCACCATAAACTAATTATTTCACCAAGCATGACAACCATAATGAACAACAAATATTTGAACCAATCTATTTAATATAAATGAGCATAATCAAATGCGAAAAGAAATCATGAACACATCGTAAATTTATTCAAATCAACATCAAAAAACGTTGCAATTCAAAATTTAACAAACAAATAAAAAGTTGTTATATAAATAAATAAATTACATATTGGGATTCAAAATTAACCTTCACAAGTCACGAGAGTTGGTTGGAACTCGACCAAAGTGGATGGAATTAAAAGAAATAGTGTGCTAAAAAATAGTGTTGGCTTATGTACTGTAAATGAGAAGGACCAGTCAGGATTGCAAGCATCAATTGTCTGTGTCATTAGGTTAAGGAGGCACACGGACCACGCCACAACATGCATGAATCCTTCCTCCTCTTTTTGTGTGGGAAATGTTGACCACCTCCATCAAAACTAGAAGATCAGAAACTGAAAAGTTGTTGATATGCTGATTGTTTTAGGTTGTTATCAGTTTTAAGTTTTTATTGTTTCCTTGTCTTCTTTTATTGTTTGCTTAGGTTTTTCATTTGCAAGAATCTCTCCCTTAATTTTTCTTCGTGTGTCCTCTCCTCTTTATATCTTCATCTCTATTATATTGCATGAGATCCTTTACAAAAAGAAAAAATAATTTTGGCAATCATATTAATTTCTTCTTGACTATCGATTCATAATTAATCAAATTTCATATTCTTATGTATGATCTCTTTCAATAATTTTTCATTTTTGCTTGATCCTTGTATTTATTTATTTTTTACTCTTTTCCATAGTCTTCCATTATTTTTAAGTCTTTAAACACATTAGTCCCATGTTCTCTCTTTCTTTTTATTTCACTCCCCAAATTCTTTTATATATATATATATATATATATCATCATAAAAAAAAATTAAATATAATAATTAGGAGTAAAAAATGGGCCATGACAAAATAAAAAATTTAGAAAACAAATCATGAAGGATTGTAAAAAAAGGGCATTTGTAAAATAATATATATTAATTTTATTTAGAAAGAAAGAAAAATTGAATTATGCTTTATTAAATAAAGTCCCAAATATATTTTTAATTAATTATTTTCAATTAAAAAATTTCAAGACTTGGTTTGATTTTAAAAAATTAATATTTGAAGACAGGTGTCGCTTCACCTTATTTTTTTAAAAATAATTAGACAATCAGATTTGGGATCAAAATGAGAAATCCTAGTGAACCCATGAAACTCGTTACCCTATTAATGGTCTTACTTGGATCATTTTGTTTTCATTTTAGAATCCATAGGAAACACAAAATAGATATTCACAAGCAAGCAATCAAATAAAATCAAAGATAAACAAATAAATTTATTAAGCTTTTTTTATTAAGTTTTTAAGAGTTTTGCCAGCAATTAGAATTGTGACGAATGAAAGAAAAGGCCTAGGGGAGGAGAAGAGACATTGATATAAATTATACCTAGACATTTAGTAAGGAAATTTGTTATATTTAATGGTATATGAACTAAAATAGAGAAGACTAAAAATTTAAACCGGTGGCCCCTAAAATGAAAAAGGACATGCACTTGGGTCTGGAAAGGCAATCTCACACACCTGGATTTTTTATTTTTTCATTGGCTCAAGGATTAACAAAATAGATGATGCATCACCTATAGTGATAAATGATACGTCGTTTGAAAGCGTGGTTTCTGACCATCGAAGAGGTAGTTGAAAAATAAAGTTGGGTTACTTTTGAATAAGAAAAAACAATTTTAAATCTATGTTCACCTAAAAAACCTAATAAATACCCTAATAATCTCAAAAAACCGATCTCTCAACTCAAAACACCCTTAATTGATCGATAAACACAAAATCAAGTCGGGAAAAAAAATATTTATCAACCCTATCTATTTTGTTTTTAGCATAAACACTACCAGAAAATCAGAGAAAACCAACGGAATTACCGACGGACATATTTCCATCTCAAAATCTGTCGGTATATACCGATAGCCTAAACCTGTCAGCGAACCGGTCGGTATATACCGACGGTTTCACCGACAGGGTATACAGTTTGTCTGAAAATATGCAACGGCGTGTTGACGTCAGATGATTTTACCGATGGAAGTACCGATGGATTCAAACTGAGATAGCTGTACAGTGACGTGACACTTTCACTAACGGAATCACCGATGGAATCACCGACGGATTACTGCCGTCGGTGATTCCATCGAAAAAAACCATTATATGCCCACCGATCTGCCGACACTCTCTTCCTCTGTTTCTCCTTCTTCTTCTTTCCCATCCCACCTCTCCCCTCTCAAATTGCAGCTCCCCTCTCAAATTGCAGCTCCCCTCCCAAACTACAACCAAACACCCATCCCAACTCTCCACTATTCTCAACACGAGCACTCAAATTTCTTATATCTTGTACGTGGTCATAATATTCGTTTCTTGTAGATTTTATCATTTTTTTGTAAGTAAATCTATCCTTTTTAGTTTTAATATTTAATTATGAATTTTATTGTTTTAGTATATGTATTTTGTTAACGTTTGTACTTGTTTAATTGTTATTTGTCAAAGAAACTTGTAGTATGAATGTATAATTTTGTAGTTGTTATAGTTTGTTTTAGATTTTGTCA
>Ga0325404_1008581_pt1 | contig 10500 bp, 5 predicted proteins | sample PopdelMetagenome_18_FD_205664 | JGI IMG/M metagenome (GOLD analysis project Ga0325404, IMG submission 205664) | Populus deltoides microbial communities from Bellville, Georgia, United States - Xylem-Control-R1 | ecosystem: Host-associated > Plants > Phyllosphere > Stem > Wood/Secondary xylem...
CATATGCTATCATACCATACATAAACAATGTACCGAAATTTGAAAAATATAATATCATTTTGCTAAAATTTAAATCAAATGTTACCCAATATTTAGACTTATTTAGGGAAGTGATTGCTCTTGCATAGCCTCATATGGATTGGCTTTGAGTTGTGGTACGACAATGTTGAAATTGATTCTATTTTTAATTTTACTATTGTTTTTTTAATGTTTATTAGGAATAGATAACTTACCTGTCATTTTTTCTTCCTAAAAGCCTTTTTTTGTTTTAGCGTTCTCAGCCTTTATCTTTCTATCCTCAATCACATTGTTGCAATCATGTTACCGTTGTGCAACAAGTGAGGCTTTAATGCTCACGTGATCGTATTTAAAACATGATTTATTTATCATCATTTCAAACATTGGTTGGTTTTCAAGCATCTAACACAATTAGAATTTATTATTATGAAAATGAAATACTAAATTGAAAGTAATATTTCATTTCCTGAATAGTACTTTTAATTTAATGTTGAGTGGCTTTTGTCAGAAAACGGAATATTAAATTGAAAGTAATATTTCATTTTCGTAATAGTAAATTGTAATTGTATCAGATGCTTGAAAACCAAACAAGGTTTGAAATGGTGCCAAATAAATCATGTTTTAAATGCAGTCATGTCAACATCAAGACCTCACTTATTGCTCAACGGCAATATGATTGCAGCAAGGTGATTGAGGACAGAAAGATAAAGGCTGAGAACGCCAACGAAAAAAAAGCTTTTAGGAAAAAGAAATGATAGGTAAGTTATTTATCTATGCCAAATAAACATTAAAAAAACAATTGTAACAGAAAAAAAAAAAGAATCAACTTCAACATAGTCGTATCATAACTCCAAGTCAATCCATATAAGGTTATGCAAGAGCAATCACCTTCCTAAGCAAGTCTAGATGTCATGTAGCATTTGATTTAATTTTTAGCAAAATGATGTCATATTAGCCAAACTTCTTTCAGTACATTGCTTATGTATAGTAGCATGTGACTAATAATCAAATACATGAGGTTAAATTAACATAAGTGCTTAGTTTTTTGCTTGTACTAATCAATTGGGAGTTGTCATCAAGGTAGTTGAGACAACAAATTCTATTAACCAACCATGGATGTTGTTTGCCTATTATTTTATTTGAATCAAATAATGGATACGTGTTAATTCTTAGTTGAACCCATAAATGAAAAGTGATAGCTTATGGATTGTATAATTGTGTAGTTGCCTATTAATTTGAAGGGACTGGGGGTATCCATAGAAATAATACAGTATTAACATCCATGAAAAACCTAGTTGGCCTTAAAAATTTATTTTGAATGCAGGTAAGATGCAAGTGGGGAATAACCTAGGTTGAAACATGTATTAGTTTAAAGTCATCACATCTACTAATTAACATGTAATTTCTTTGCTACTGAACTCAATGCAATAACACTTAGGAACTTGCAACTTAATGTACGAGAGGCACAAGCTTTTGGGCCCAATCTAATTGGGCTTCTCCATGACAATTTAGCTCTCTCTTCCCTACAAGATAACTATTAGAACTCTTACTCCTGACTTAATCATCCCATAATATTAGGTTCTTTATAATTAGTTTCGTGACATGCATATATAGCATTATAATAGCGTGCAAGGACCATTAATGAAAGAACCAAAACAAGTTTCTAATATATTATGCAGCTATTGTTTTCTTTAAAAATTAGAAATATAGAAAACAATAAACATATGAAAATTCTTAAAGAGAAATGGTAAATGATCATATAACTTAAACACAAACCTAAAAGTCATGTACTTCAAATTTCTGACACACCAACTAGTAGATTAGAAGCACTACTTTTTGCGAATAGTGGAAAACTAGAGGAATTTGTAAAAAAAAAAAAAAACAAATCTAAAAATTAGATGTTAATTCCAAAACCTTAAGGTTACCAACCAAATACCTTAGCCCAATGACTAATTTAAAAATGAAAACAAATCAAATCAGATCCTAGTCATTGTTGATTTGAATTTGATAGGTTAAAAAAAGAATTCCACGGACATGGAGATTTGAGCATTGCAAAGTTTCGGCTGACATAGGTATCATGAGCAAAAGGGAATACATTTAGCTATTTCTGTTGTGTCGAGATAGCAATATGCCTAAAAAAACTTGCATCTCAAATTTAATTCCTAGGTGATGGAATTGTTTTTAACATTAACAATGGATGTTTTGCATCATCAAATACAAAACAGACAAATTTTGGACAAAATTGAGCAAACACTTGGGCAACCAATGGCTGTTCTTAACCCAACAAAAGTGAAACAGTAACTCTCATAAGGCTACGAGAAATAAAGAAGAATCAAAGCAAAGAAGAATCAATCCTTTTCTCGAGGAGGCACAGGTATTAAAATGCCATCCTTACAATCCAACAGCAATTACCATAGCAATTCTCAGACTATTAACTGTATAAAAAGTGAATCCTTAAAGATATTCTAAATTACTACGGAATACAGATGTACAATGACCTTTTTCTGGTAATATTTCTGGATTCAAATCAATCCAAAGCTCAAGGTTATAAGAACCTCAAACACTTGTCTCAGGGAAACTGATGAGGAAAGAAAACAAACTAATACTGTAAGTCACTTTATTGGTTTGTGGTTAAGTTTCCATCGAAATCTCCCACCTATAATACAAAAGATAAAGAAAAAAGATGACCTAATAGACTATAGGGAAAAAAAAACAATTTTCAATGTTATGCAATTATTGATTTCTCTGAAACAGGTAAATAATTGGAACGTAGGAAAATAAAACGCAGAACTAAACAATACCCAGAAGAGGAAAAGAGACTCGATAAATAAATAAATAAATCTAAGCCTAAAAATCTTCTAAGTCTTGATCTATTCTTGGGGTTGTCTTCCTTTGATCTATCCCTCATCACAAAAAGACAGCAGACAGCCATGAAAACACATCCTTTTCTCCTTTAGTTCTCTTGTAATAAAATCTCAAACTCAAATACAACAATTCAAACCAAAAAAACATGAACATGGGTCCTCCAAATATATGAGATCTTTCTCAAAACAATACTAACAGTGACATCTTTTTGCTTATTTTCTTGCCTCGTAGACAGATCTCTTAAAGACATAATTGGGTTAAAGAAAACATGGTTCATGTAAGATCAGGAAAAGAAAACACGACACAAACCTATACTTCCAGCAGAACTTTTTTACGTCACCCCATGAAAACATGGTTTATAACGTCTGTGTGTGTGTGGCCCAAAGAAATCTAACTGGACAGGTTCGGATCCGGTGAGCGGAGAAAGGCTGCCGAAATAGGTAAGGCTTCGCCGGTCATGATACTGTAGAAACAGATAGGGATGGAGATAGAAAACGGAAAACCAAATAGGTTAAACGAAACAATTATGATGAATTTAAAATTTTTTATTTTTTATTTTAAATTAAATATTTTTAAAATATTTTGATATGTTAATACAAAAAATAAATTTAAAAAATAAAAAATATTTTAAAAAACTACTCGTACTATACTTCTAAAACACGCTTATATACTTTTGATTCTATCTATCTTTCGACTGATATGTGATCTGTTATTTAAATTTTTTTATGTTTCTTTCATAAATTGTTTAGAGGGTCAGTAAAACTCATCCTCATGTAATCAGTCAAATATTTCGAGAATATTATTTTTCACACTAACATTTTTCTTTTTGCTTTTATGCTCAGGCCCAAATACAAGTTGGGTATAAACGTGTTCACACTCAAACCCAAAATTGATGAGAGGCATCCACGCTAACCCTAATTGGGTTTGATGGTGGATGCGTCCACGCCCACATTGGAGTTTGGTGTAGACACCTGCTCGTTCAATTTAGGGTTAGACATGGACGCTTCCAAGCTAATCTTGGAATTTGAACGTAAACATAGACGCGTCCAAATTATTAATTATATTAAAAATAATTATAATACAAATAATATTTTTTTATCATTAAATATTTTTCTTAACAAATGTATAAGGAACAAACACAACTATAACATTGACATTTTAGCTTAATATTTTAGTTATATGCATAATGCCATGAACACTCTTTAAATTCTACTAGTCATGCAATCCGCTCTCCACAGGAATAAAAAACATTTTATACCGAATGAAAAAAAAAACCATATAATATTAGTTTTTTTTTCATTTCTTGTTGTATTTGAAATTTTAGTAGCAATAACAGTTCAAAATATTTTTTATTTAAAAATATATAAAAATAAATTTTTTATTTTTAAAAATTATTTTTTACATTAAAACAATATAAAACTATAAAAATAAATTTTATTTTAAACAATTTGTACCGCGTTAACAAAAACTGCTCATACGGCAGAGCAGCAAAGCATGCACCGAAATACACAAATCAGTGAGTTATAGATCAACGAGAGTACAAACCTTACTGCCAAAGTCTCGCACAGCCTATCCCAGAAGTTCATGATATCAGAAACAGTCGAAACACTGGAACCACCTTCCCTTAAGATATATAAAATCAAAAGCCCATATGGAATGAACATGGTGTTGGTGAACTGTAAAGTTCAACTGGCATTGCCGAATAGTTGGCAAGAAAGGCGAGATCTTGCATAACTGTAGGTATTTTTTCCGTAGTAACTAGTAATAATACATGCCAAGGAGTTTTTGATGGAGTTTCCGTCCTCCAGGATCCTGGGTTATCCCACCATGTATAGTTTTTGACGTTTAAGCTTTGTACCAGTGTTTGTTTGCTTCATTCTAACAAGATTTAGTTCCATCAGCTTTTATTATATATATATATATATATATATCCACGTAGCTTGTACTTTTTGCAATGGACGACCATACACGTTTAAATTTCGATTTTATAAAAGCTAGTGAGTGTTTGTTTTATTATTATAAATTACTTTTCAAATTATTTTTTACATAAAAATATTAAATTAATATTTTGTTTAAATAATTTTTGAATGTTTTTCATTTAATAAAATATAAAATAAAAATAAAATTAGAATTGAGTGTGGACGTCTGCTCACCCACCTCAGGGTTGGGCGTGGACACGTCCAAGCCCACCCTGGGGTTGGGCGTGGATGTCTGCTCGCCCACTACGGGGTTGGGCATGGACACCTCCTCGCTCACCTTGAGGTTGGTGTGGATGCCTCAAACCCAACTTCGGGTGGGCGTGAACGCGCCCGAACTTTTAATTATAATAAAAATAATTATAATACAAATAATATTTTTTTTATCATTAAGTATTTTTCTTAACAAATGTATAAGGAACAAACATGGCTATAACATTGACATTTTAGCTTAATATTTTAGTTACATGTAGAATGCCATAAACACTCCTTAGGCTATGTTTGTTTTTTGGAATTCACTTTCCGGAAAACTACTTTCCAAACTTTTCTGTGTTTATTTGCCATTAAAAAAGTTGGTCAATGAAAAATATTTTCCAGTCAAAGGAAAATTTGATTTGGTTTCCAGAAAAGTGTTTTCCTGAAAAATTTAGGAGGAAAACACTTTCCGGAAGTTGTGAAAAATTTAAAAATATCATATTATTTGTTGATTATATCAAATTTGGTCCTCAAACTTTTAATTGTTATATATATATTTTTTTGAATATTTATTTTTCAATTTCATCTCTTAAAATTTATTTTTTATATTAACTTTGGTCCTCATTTTTATAATTGTTATTTGCTTTTTCCTTATCATTTTTTTATTGAAATTTTTAATGTATCAAATTTAGTCCTCATTCTTTTGATTATTACTTATTTTATTTGAAATAATTTATGAAATATTAATTATCATTATTTTAATTTCTTCATCTTTCATTTTTTTATTTTTTAGATTTTATCTCTGTTGTTTTGATTATTATTTATTTTATTTGAGATAATTTATGAAATTATATTTTTTTCAATTTAATTATTATTCAAATTTTTAATTTGTAAGATTTGTTTCTTATTATTTTAATAAACTTGAGAAAAATAAAATATTAATAAGTTATTTTACAGCTCATTTTCCATGACATAACCAAACACTGGAAAGTGTTTTCCAACTTATTTTTCATTACACTACCAAACATCAGAAAATAATTTATTTTTTAAAATTCACTTTTTAAAAAAAAATACTTTCTAGCAAACAAACAATGCCTTAACATGGAGGATTGCGCAAGGCTAATCAACCTGGGTTTGCTGGACGGTCCAGCCTTCAAGTCATGATGGGTATTTGTATGGTTAAAACATCTTTCAAGGGGCTATAAGAATTTAATATGGGCCATTTGCCGCTTGAGCAGAAGCCCATATTTGGTGCTTCCACTCTCAATGGGCTTGCCACACGTTACCTTGGCGCGCTGCTGCACTCTTTTCCATACAAACCCAAGTAAACGTCTACTGCGAGGGAATATTCTGATTTGCACGTTGAATATTTGAATGGGCTCTCTGACCACTGACGTTGTGACGTGACCCCAGCCACCGACGCATTTCCACTCCTTTTCTTTAGGTGGCTTTTGAAAAACGTGTAAAAAAGGCGATGATTGTGCAGATGTTAAATTTGCAAATTTCTTTGTCTTCAGTCTTACTTTTCATTAACTCCGATGGCAAAGGCGGGAATTGATTTTAAATCGGATAAGTCAGATAATTAGCACACAAAATATAAATAAATAAACGGTGAGTTAATATTAGATAAAAAAAATTGATGAAATAGTATGGTTTTAAAATATTATAGTTTAGAAAATGTTATATTTTAATAATATTATGATTATAAATCATGATATCAGTTATAATTTTATCACCATTTTAAAACATAATATTTAATTAGCAATAATTATACAGCATTTAATGTTAAAGAAAATTCATCAATAATTAAACATAATTCATGGAACAAAATTTGATTGAATTTTCCATGCTAAATTGTATTAAATCAAACTTGAATTCATAAAAAATTAATATAATTCAAAAAAATATTAAATTCTTTAACTTATCAGTAATTTAATGTAACGTGTAATTCGTCACGCAAGTACCACATTCATGCTCTTTTGCATTAAATCATTAAATGTGGTTAATTGTATTATTAGTTGATTCCAATAATATAAATAAAATCCCTAATTCAACAGCTTATCATCCATTAAACGCAATACATAATTAACTCAAATAACTAATTCATGATTAATTTAACTTGTTGTCGTATTCAATTATATAAAATCAACCATAATTGATGATATTCTTTAATTTAACATTTTTCAACAAATTCTAAAATTCATCATGAACCATAAATTTAACCTAAACAATTATTTTATCTTAACCAAATCAAACACAAATTCATAAATAACATAGTATGTCTACCTTGCTCGTGGAACTATAAAAAGAGTTAGGGTGGCGATAGTACCAAAGGCGGTGGCAATAAAGGTGACGATAGATTTTTAACACAAAAACATCAAAGGATGCTAAGAGGCCATGATAGGTTTAATTTTTTTTGTTGCTTTAATGGAAAATCTAAGTGTTTGGTAGGCTTTTTAGAGGAAAATTAAAGGTGTCCATTGTATTTTAAGAGAGAAAGAGACAATGTATATATGTTGTTGTTTTTCAATCTGAAAAGTTTAGATTTTAATTGATATTGCACTTCTAAAGTGCGACATCTTGAGTTGTTATATTTCAAAAACGCTATATTTGACAATGTTGCATTTTTTATTAACAATATTTATCAAAAGTCTGTTTTTTAAAGTAAGATATGATCAAGCTGTATTATTTCACCAAATTTTTTTGAAATGATGTTCTTTTATTAATTTTACAAAAAAAATAATCTTTTTAATCCATGGTTATGACTCTGCTTGGCTATGCGTTTGTGCTTTTGCAAATATTTTTGCTTCAAATTAATATTTTTTTTTTGTTTTTTTAGTTTTATATTGTTTTGATGTGGTAATATTAAAAAAAAATTTTAAAAATTATATATATTATTTTAATATATTTTCAATAAAAAAACACTTTAAAAAATAATCGATTTTATAATATTAAACACACCCACAACCTCCTCATAGTTAGGTAGATCTAGGAAATTTGGGACTTGGAGACTGCTGGCTTTTGTTTTGATGGAAAAATTATTCTCACAGCTTTTGTTTGTCCGCACTAATTCCTGCACATTATTTCTTTTTAGATTTTAATTTTGTAAAAGTTAAAATATTTTATTTATTTATTTATTTTACATATAAAAATTAATTTTACAATAATTTTAATCAAATACATGTTTTTAAAACTTATCCTTTTAAAATCACAACTAAAAATTATTTTTTTTCTTAAACTCGCTTCTTTTAAATCATAATTACAAGAAATATACATATAGAGTATACCTGTCTATGCGATGCCTGGCAAAAACAAGTATGATTCTAGTGTTGAATCCATATCAAATTTAAATTGAATAAAAAATATATTAACTTGGTAAAGCTAGTTAATTAAACTAGGTCTTTAAGATTCAATTAACTCGATTAAAGTTGATTATAAAATGATAGGGTTAATTTCTAAAAACATTTTAAAAAAACAAAATAATGTTTTTAATGAAAATAATTTATTCAAATTTACCTATAATTCACGGTCATTTTCGGTGAATGAAAGCGCTGTCTTCAAGGTATGGCCTTTGGTTAGTAATTGTACAGACTACAGAGTACACTACAAAACAAAAACCTTGAAATAAAACCAAAGAAAGATAGATGTCGTTTTTCGTGAGGAAGTGTCGAGAACGGCATCGCTTGCTTTCTGCAGGATCTTTAATTTAGTATTCTGGCAGTTCGCAGAAGAGTCGGAGCAGAGAGTGAAAGGGAAAGTGATTCCCCTTTCATTTTTCGTTTTCAACCGAGATATTTTTCACTTTTATATTTTACCAAAACAAATCGCCTTAACTTGTATTATTTTAAGGGTGTTATTTAATTGATCAGATTTTAAATTTGTTTTTTAAAAATTATTAATTTAAGTTTTATAAATTTTAAGAACACTGAAGTTTTATATAATTATTAATTTCAGAACCCGTAAAATTAGTTAAGATATGTACAAACTAACTTGAACATTCATGTTAATCTTTAGAAGAAAAAAAACTCATGATACGAGATTTCTATTAATTTTAAGAGAATAATTTCCCCTAAACCCATGTAAAAAAATTATAATTCGAATTAGATAACGGTGAAAAATTTATAAGAAAAAAATATTTTTTTTTTACAGATTGAATAGCTGAAAAATTCCGAAAGTTAAAATATTGTATCTGGACATTAAATTCTGATTTTTCGTTTTATGATTCTATTTGTTTTTTTTTAATAAAATATTATTTTATTTCTGAACAATACTTAATTATTTTCAATTTTTTTATTATGGAAAAGCAAAGCTAACCATTTTTTTTTTCTGTTTATGTTTTGAACTTCGGTTTTTAAAAAAACTTAAAACGAAATTCATATCAAACCTCCCTTCAACTAACAAAACACTGTCACCAAGAATAACATCAACCTGACATTTTTTTTTTTATTATTTTTTTGTCAGAAAGGAGATTTGAATTATTGCAAATCTGAAAAGTGATTCTTTTTAATGGAAGTTAAAAAAGCTGCTAATCAGATCCTAACCTCACCAGGCTTCTGTTTTCCCTTTTTGTTTCTACCCCACCTCCCCCAAGTACAAACCTTTTGGCCCACTACACTAAACCTAAATTTCCACTCGAAGCCTTCAAATTATTTTGTTGTTTTAAATTATTTATTTTTTATTTTTTTATATTGTTTTGATAGGTTGATATGAAAAATAAATTTTAAAAAATAAAAAAATTATTTTAATATAATTCCAAAAAAAACACTATTAAATGACATGTAAGGGTGTTTGAGATTATGATGTAAATAGTTTTTTAAAAATATTTTTTTATTAAACATATATTAAAATAATTATATATATTATTAATATAGATATTCCAATGTATTTCAATTAATTTTATGTATTTTAAATTTAATTATATATATATAAATCAAAAATAAATTTAAAAAGCACCTAAATATGAGGCTATGCAAAACACCCCCTGGCAGTCCTGGGTGTGGTCCATGTTCTTTTCTGGCCCTTCCTTTTCTCCTCATCTTTTTCACAGGTGAATCATTTGACCAAGCATGGAAACTTTCAAAATATAATACAAAGCTAAGTAGTTTTTTTAAAAGTATTTTTGAAAAGAATTTAAGAATTTTTTGTTTTTTAAAATTATTTTATTATGTTTTTAAAATATTTATTCATATTATGCCCAGTTAAAAGAGTAGTTGGATGATAGTTAGCTACCAACCTCGACCGACTCAATTTTAAAAAACAAATTATTAATATAAGGATAAAAGAAAATAAATAAAGCCATTATTTGTGTACCAGAATCATGCCATTGATTCACTCCACTCCAAAAACAATGCCCGTTCGTGTGTCACTTTCATGTACGTATCACAACAAGAAGAAAGCAAGCTACCTAGCTGTAGATCTAACGCCCATGAAACCACCACGACCACGT
>Ga0325404_1008582_pt1 | contig 10500 bp, 9 predicted proteins | sample PopdelMetagenome_18_FD_205664 | JGI IMG/M metagenome (GOLD analysis project Ga0325404, IMG submission 205664) | Populus deltoides microbial communities from Bellville, Georgia, United States - Xylem-Control-R1 | ecosystem: Host-associated > Plants > Phyllosphere > Stem > Wood/Secondary xylem...
ATTAAAAAAGTTGATTAATATAAAACATTTTTTGATCAAAGAAAAATTTAGTTTGGTTTCCAAAAAAGTGTTTTCCTGAAAAATTTGGACGGAAACACTTTCTAGAAGTTGTAAAAAATTTAAAAATATCATATTATTTGCTTATTTTATCAAATTTGATCCTCAAAATTTTAATTGCTATATATATATATATATTGTTTTGAATATTTATCTAATTTTTATATTAATTTTGATTCCCATTTTTATAATTATTATTTTTTTTCCCTTATCATTTTTTATTAAAATTTTTTATCTATCAAATTTGATTCTCATTCTTTTGATTAATACTTATTTTATTTCAAATAATTTATGAAATGATAATTATTATTATTTTAATTTCTTCATCTTTTATGTTTTTTAGATTTGATCTTTATTATTTTGATTATTATTTATTTTATTTGAGATAATTTATAAAATTATATTTTTTTTCAATTTCATTCTCATTCAACTTTTTAAATTGTAAGATTTGTTTCTCATTATTTTAATAAATTTAAGAAAAATAAAACATTAATAAGTTATTTTCCAGCTCATTTTCCATGACATAACCAAACACTGGAAAATATTTTCCAACTTATTTTTCATTACACTACCAAATATCAAAAAATAATTTATTTTTCTAAAATTTACTTTTCCGGAATTTATTTTCAAAAAAAAACTAATTTCCAGTAAAAAAATAGATAAAAATAATAATTCATTTTAATGTGCTTTGCACGGGTATGAAAGACTGGATTCAAAGCTAAGGCAATGGAGGAGAGGTTGTCACACCACAATTGAGGAATTGTTGTTGGAACTTTCTGTCTGCGAGGAGCATACGCAACCAGGTAACTTCAGCTGCTAGCTACTTGGGCAAAGGCACGATACTCTGCTTCAATGGAGCTACGAGCAACTAATGTAACTTGCTTTTTTGCACTCCAGATAATTGGAATAGAGCCAGGAAACACACAATAACCACTTACAGACCTTCGTTCAATAGGATCACCCACCTAGACGTCTGAATCATCGCAGGCATTGGTGGTGAGTGACCCAGGAGAAAATGCCAGACCATGAGATATTGTGCCTTTGATGTAACGTAAAATACGTTCTACACATCTTGGGAGTGAGAAGTACAGGTTGCATGCATAGATTAACTAGCTCTGTTGACAGAGCGGTTAGGCACTAGAGACCACCCACATTGCTGCTATAGAGAGTTGCATTTGCGAGAGGTGGATCATCTTAGACAATTCTACTGTTTGGTTTAGAGGATCTTTAGGTTTTTAATACATTAAAATAATTCTTTTATATATTTTAAAAATTATTTTTAATATCTGTATATCAAAATAATTTTAAAACATAAAAATATTAAATTTAAACAAGAATAAAACTTTTTTTTTATAAAATACAATTTGAATTTTTAAATTTGCACCGCGAGAGTAAAAAAAGGTGCTATGAGCAACAAAGACATTGGAAACTTGTAAATTTTTACTTGAGAAGAAGCATTACAACATCGAATTTCATTGTCTTTACAACAGTAGATGGAACTAACAAAATAGCATTTTTACTTCTAGCCACTACCGATCATTCTCCTTTATCTTCACAGGGAATTTCAAGCCATCAGAACTGCTATCCTCCTAGACTCACACAAATTATCCTGCCCCCAACAATCAACAGCTCCACCCTCCAACGGGTTTTATTGGATTATTGCACAGACATCAGCTGACTTAAATCCCACCAAGCGCAAGCAATTTGATGTTCAGGGTGATGGCAGGATTTTTCCAGAGCATGTGCCAAACCCCACTTTGTAACCGTCTCCCTGCAATGAATTAAATTTCAAGGGATGTTTTGCATTTGACATGATACAAAGAAATGAAATGCGGTCAATAGGAGTGTGATGAGAGAAACAAAACACACAACCAAGCTCATAAACCTGCCAGCTTGCTTAAAATAAGGCTAACTAGATAAGTTCCAAGAACCTAATTTTGCTCACGCGTAAAATATATTTGATCATAGATACTTAACGGGAAATCTCTACCAAGCCAAAAGAGTAACAAGAAAGGGTTTTGTAATTGTTCAATAGATGACGAGATTATAAGGCACAAATGTATAAGTTCCTTGTGTAAGGATGTGAGTGTTTGTTTCGGAAAATGCTTTAGGAAAGTGAACAAGGAAATAACCTTGGAACATCCACTGAACACGACTTCATCTCCATCTTCAAGGAATTTCCTTGTTGTTCCATTTAGTGAGAGTGACTTTTGTCCATTCCATGTCAGCTCTAACAAGCATCCATAAGATTCTGGCTCCTGTTTGGCAACACAAGGGGCAGCAAATGATAGGAGGCAAGAAAACTGGAATTTCAGGCATCTCTACTATATCAAAATTTCACAAGATTGAAGCCCTACAGGTCCACTGATCGTCCCACTTCCAAGTAGATCCCCTGGCCTTAAGTTGCAACCATTTATTGTATGGTGTGCAAGCTGTTGAGTCACTGTCCAATACCTGTTGTGCAAATAAATGTCAGCAAACTCAAAACATAATTAGAAACAAGAATACAGACACGATATCTTTGCTTAAATAATATGAGTTCTTATTTGATGGATAAACAGTGTGATATGTTTTTAGTGTTTTAGGATGACTGATCGATTATTCACTATACAGGTAATGACATCTAAAAAGGAGATGATATGAATGCCATTTATCCAAGAAACAGATCTCATTTGAAGGCACATGCACTTCATCATGATGCAAATACAAAAGGATTCAAGAGGCCTTACAAGTGATTGAAGTTGCTTCTTGTGACCACACATGAATCTTCTTGACCAGCTGGTTTGATTTGAACCTTAGAACAGAAGGCATAATAATCACTCTCTTAGAAGGAAACAAGTTTCAAAGTTCCCAGTTTAACATAGAATTAGAATCCTGTAAGGCCTAAAATGAGATTAATGCATGTGCTTATCAGGGGAAAAGAGGCCATTAGTGAGACAAAACAATGCATTTTCATGAACGCTGAAATACCATTAAAAAAATGTCCAAAGGCTGCGATGTGATACCTCTAATGAAATGTCATAGTTTTTCGATATCTTTTCAGCCAGATATGGTAAGGGCTGGGGATCCTGCAATTCACAGGATATGTCATAAAGCATGCAAGTGCAGCATAAAATTCAGATCAAACTTATCAACTAAAATGGTGTTATGCTCTGTAACCAACTGAAATAAGCTACCTGTTTTGGGGCATCGCAAGCAAATGGCTCTAAAGCATCAAGTGTCACAATCCAAGGGGATAATGTTGTACCTATTTATCAGGTAAGAAAAAATAAGGCCAAAAAACAACACAAAAAAAGCAAATTATACATGCATCGAATGGTTAATAGTCAAAGTTTCATATCCCAAACCCAAAATCAGACAAAATGCATTCAAGAGGTGGAAAAGTTAGGTTTCCAGCCTTACCGAAACTCTTTCCAAGAAAAGGCCCAAGAGGCACGTATTCCCATGCTTGAATATCTCTAGCTGTCAAAGCCAACTTCTTATGATATAGTGATATCGCAAAAATAAATAAATAAATTGCAGACAGAAGAGCATGGTTAAGAATCAATACCACTCCAATCATTCATCAATACAAGTCCAAAAATATGATCTCCAGCTTCATTAACATCCACAGGTTTACCCAATTCATTTCCAGGACCAACTACAGCAGCCTGCCAGCAACAGGACAGCCAGTATAAACAACAAAAAAATTTGTACCATATTGTAGAACTACATAAAAAGGTAAATAGTATTGACATAACAACAGATAAAGATTTAGGGGAAAGTAATGATAAACATGTCATCATATAATAAAAGGCTAGGTGGCTAACCATTTCTAATTCAAAGTCTAGCTTCCTTGAAGGTCCAAAATATGGTGGGGAGTTTCCACTTGGATGGCCTTGACCTCTAGAAAAACAAAAATGCACAAACGCAATTAGGGAAAAAAGAAAAAACCCTTGATCAAGCACAGTGATACTGATGCGTAAACAGTAAATAAAGTAGAGTAAATAAATAAATTCTCTTACCTTGGTCGAATAATATCCGTCCCAGATACAACAATAGACGAAGATCGTCCATGATATGCAATGGGAAGCTGGAACCTGAAAATCAAGCATGATCCATAAACTTGAATGCCTAGGGCAAAATGAACATACTAATAAATCATAACCAAAAAACTTATTTCCCATCTCTACAAAAACCAACACACCAGTTAGGATTAATCGCATTCTCTGGCCCTCGAAACATTATTCCGCAATTCCTCGCATGATGCATTGATGAAAAGAAATCCGTATAATCCCCTATCGCAATTGGAAGTAGCATTTCCACTTTGCTCTATAAATTCTCAAACAAAACCAACATTACAGAAACAACAATCTCCTCACAACTAATCACACATTCAACTCTTTACTTATCTTACCATCGGAACAAGCGATTTCTCCCTCAGACTCGGATTATCACGCAACTTAGCCTCATCAGCTACATCATAAAATAACAAAAAAAAAATACATAATTAAACCAAATAAAAAGAAACTCAGATTAAACATAATTAAACATTTACAAATAATAAGCATGCCTGATAATAAGTTTTGAAGCGTCGCCCGTGCTTCCTTCCACGCTGGCCTTCCCAACGCTAGGAACTTGTTCAAATTTGGCTATTAATAAATCACCAAAAAACTCACAATCATAATTATCCAATAATAATTATTATATGATCGTAATAAACGCATTGTGTTCTTCAATTGCTCGAAAAGATTAAGCAAAAAAGACTAAAAATTGTATGATTAATAAAAAAAAAACAGAGCTACAAACGACGTCGTTAATTAAAGGAAGCAAAAGAGACGGACCTGGAGGAAGCAATCGGAGCCGGAGAGAAACGGACCGTCAAAGAGGCCGGAAACAGAGATGGTGGACAAGTCCAACACGTAATCGCCGATCGCTACGCCGGGTCTAGGAGGCGAAGTGGGTTCAGGCTTGAAGATACCGAACGGAAGGTTCTGGATAGGGAAGTGAGAGTCAGGGCCGACTTCGATGAAGGATTTCAAAGCCATCGCGATGCCTAAACGGTGGCGTGTTGAGCTTGACAGTAATGACTAATTATTAGCAGTGAAATAGTGAGAGTTGCAGGGTAGAGAAGAGAGGGTGAAGTGGAGGATTTATTTATAATTTTGTACGGACTCATTTTCCCTTATTTACAGTCAGTTCCCAAAGTTTCTCAATAGATACCTTACTTTTATTATTAACCAATTGGATCCAACATTATATCTTTCTGTCAACTTGGGTCCCCAAAATATGGAATAGCCTGGAAATATTTGTTTATAAAAGGATAAAATTTAGAATTAACCGACAAATTAGAGAGTTAGCCCCGTTTGGGATTGCTTCCCCCATAACAATTGGCTAAAATTCAAGATTTTTTTGTTTTATTTAAAATTATTTTTTTAATTTTTTTAATATGATGATATCATCAATAAATAAAAATATTATTTTGATGTATTTCTGAATAAAAAACACTTTAAAAAACAACCACTACCCACTCTTAAATACTTTGTTAATAAGTTAAAAAAATATAGATTGAGACCTAATTAAGAAAACAGTTTAGAAAGGGGACTGGTATGAATTTATCCCTTTTTAATTTTATCTTGGGGTTTGGTGGCTAGAAGAGGTAGTTGGGATTAACGGCTAGGAGGGCGCGCGGCAGCTGTAGCTGCGAGTCACGAGGGTAGATGGTACCAAATTCTTAGCTGGGGTTAATGCCCTCACCATCTTTTTCCAACGCCAAGATTGTAGCCTGCAAAATTTCCAATTTGGAACCCGTTTGTCCACCCAGGAAATGTGGCCTTTCAAATTGTTGTTTAAAATTAAAAACATTGTTTTACCTATTTTTTATTTAAATTATAATTTGAAACGCAACCTACCAGTTACCAAGTAAACAGACAACTATAAATCACATAACTATATTTAAGTTTATTAAATATCCTCTCGTCAATGATATGATTTATTTTATTATAAGATAATGTTTTGAATTCAAGATTTTTTTAAAATACTTGGGATTATTAAAATTGAAAAATTAAAGTGTTTTTCCTCATATTTTTCCTTATTTATTATATATCATTGACAAATAAATCTAATTAATATAATATCAACCCAATCATAAATCTAGAGTAAAAAATGAAAACTTTAATTTATTAATCAATTTCTTACACAAGGATAAAATTGAGATGCGGATCAAGCCAATGATCCAATGATTTAATAACTCGGTCACATTAGGTCCGGACCGGGTTTTGGGTTTCAAAACCATTCGCGCTTCGAATGAACTTGACATTTTTTTTTTCTAGGGTCCATGTATTTCTTGCAGGGGTTAGCCCACATGGGTTTAAAGCCCATAGGGAGCATAAGGAAGCAAAGCGACGCCGTTTCTCTCTCACCTCTCTATACATCACCTCTCCCTGTCACCTATTGTTTCTCAGTCTGGTCAAAGCTTGAAAAAATTAACGAACACAAAAAAAAAAAAAATCAATCGATCTCTAAAGAATTAAAGATGTTTTAACTTTATGATTAAATAATTTTAAAAAGCCCTAAAGATTTTATCAATTTTCATTTTTCCGTTTGTTTCTTGAGAAAAGAAGTTGAAAAACCTAATTTTTTTGAAGGATTAGTAAGAGAAATGTCGTTCGATCTTCAGTTACAGCCGTCGTGTAGTGGCTGTGGCAGCACCACAGATTTGTACGGAAGCAATTGCAAGCATATGACGTTGTGCTTGACTTGTGGCAAAACAATGGCGGAGAATCGCGGCAAATGCTTTGATTGTGGCGCTATCGTTACTCGCCTGATTCGAGTTCAGTTTCTCTCTCTATTTGATTTTGTTGATTTTTTTTTTAATTTGTTGTGATTTTTTTTTTGGGTGGATTTTTAGGAGTATAATGTGAGGGCGAGTACGAGTAGCGAAAAGAATTATTTTATTGGAAGATTTGTGACTGGATTGCCAGGTTTTTCGAAGAAAAAAAATGCCGAGAATAAATGGTCTTTGCTGAAAGAAGGAATTCATGGTCGCCAAATTACTGATACTCTGCGGGTAATCATAGTTTTTTTTTTATATTGTTTTGGCTTAATCTCAGCTGTTTTTGGAACTCTAATTAAGTGATTTGGATTGTATAGGAGAAGTTTAAGAATAAGCCATGGCTTTTGGAGGATGAAACTGGGCAGTTTCAGTATCAGGGTCATCTTGAAGGGTCGCAATCGGCGACTTATTATCTGTTGATGATGTCTGGGAAAGAGTTTGTTGCTATTCCTGCTGGTTCTTGGTAGGGGTGAAGTGTTTTACGAATCTCGTGTTTAGTGATTTGGGGTAGTTGTAAAATGTTTGATTTTTTGGCTTCGTGAATGTAAATGTACGGGTGTATGCAATGTGTTTTGAGGGATGATTACTTTTGTAATCATATGGGTTGCTTGTTGTGTTCTATATAGGTACAACTTTAACAAGGTTGCGCACTATAAGCAACTTACCTTGGAGGAAGCGGAAGAGAAGATGAAGAATAGGAGGAAGACTGCAGATGGATATGAAAGGTGGATGATGAAAGCTGCACATAATGGAGCTGCTGCATTTGGTGAGGTGGAGAAGCCAGATGATAAGGATGGTGTTTCAGCTGGTGGAAGGGGAGGTCGGAAAAAAGCAAACGGTGATGATGATGAGGGCAATGTGTCTGACAAGGGAGAGGAAGACGAGGAGGAAGAGGCGGGAAGGAAGAGTAGGCTTGGACTCAATAAAGGGGGTGGTGATGATGATGAAGAAGGTCCAAGAGGAGGTGATCTTGATATGGATGATGATGATATTGAGAAGGGTGAGTGTTTCTCCCAATGCCATGTTGTGGGTGCCAATCTCTTGCATAATTGTTCTTCCTCTACTTTCTTTTAATTGCTGGTAGTCTTTTTTCTGCCTTCTTGTGATCAATATTTTCTTCCTTATGATGCACACAAGATGTGGTGCATTGCTTTATTTTTTTCCTGGCTAGCAATGAACTTCATGTATGCTGAATTTTACATCGGGTTTTTTTTTGTTGGTAAACCGTACTTGGCAATTTAGTTTTTCTAGCAATTCCTACCTCAGGCACGTGTTTTTATTGTTTTAGGCGATGATTGGGAGCACGAAGAAATTTTCACTGATGATGATGAAGCTGTTGCCATTGATCCTGAGGAACGGGAAGATTTAGCCCCTGAAGTTCCTGCTCCTCCTGAAATCAAGCAGGTATGTATTAGCTAACTGTCTTGGTGCTAATCTAAACTACTTGTTTTGATGCCTCAACTTATATATGTTCTTTTTGAACGTGTTGACTTCTTGTTTTTTGCTTGATATGTTACAAGTGTTCTTTTCTGTTCTCCTGGTGCTGGTTACACTAGTTTGGTTTTTTGGGAGTAATTACAAAATGTGGGAACTTTTAGTTACATAGGGATTTTAAAAAAAAATAAATAAATGAGAAGGAGGACATATTATTGAGAAGCACCCAGGATTTTTCTTATTTGTAGTGCTGATTGTAACAATAAGGTTTTTGCATGTTCTTGCAGGATGAAGAGGACGAGGATGAGGAGAATGAGGAGGGAGGACTGAGCAAATCTGGGAAAGAGTTGAAGAAGCTACTTGGGAAAGCAAATGGTCTGAATGAGTCAGATGCAGAAGATGATGATGACGATGATGACGTGAGTTTTTGTGATGGTTGATTGTGTGCACGTTGAATTGGCAACCTAAGAGTGTTTTTAAAATTGCATTGCTTTACTTGTTTTCTATTTGCTAATCTTTTGCTTCTGTTTTTCTGGTGCAATATGAAAGTGCATTGTGTGATCAGATGTGGAATTAATTTTTTTCCTGAGATAATGGGGAATCAATTTATATGATGCCTGAATTGACATGTTAGTTTATGAAGCTTGCTTTGGCAGCATGGTTTATGTCTGTATCTTTTGTTTACAGTGCTCTTGTTTGGTCTTATCAGATGGATGATGATATTTCTCCTGTACTGGCTCCAAAGCAGAAGGATGCTGTGCCAAAGGAGGAACCTGCTGACAATAGTCCTGCAAAACCAACGCCACCTGGTTCTGCTAAGGGAACCCCTTCTACCTCCAAGTCAGCTAAGGGGAAAAGAAAACTGAATGCTGATGATGCAAAAACTTCTAATGGTGCACCTGTGAAGAAGGTGAAGACAGAAAATGTATGATGTTTCTTTAAATATATATCTAAAACAGCGTGCTATGCTGTTGAATGTGTATAACAACCAATTTTCCTATTAACATTGTTCTTTGGAAGCAGGAAGTAAAACCTACCGTGAAAGAAGAAAGCTCTCCTGCTACTAAAGGTTCTGCAACTCCTAAAACAATGCCATCATCGTCAAAAACCGGGCCAACATCAGGGCCAACTGGCCCTGTCACCGAGGAAGAGATTAGGGCTGTTTTGTTGCAAAATGGACCCGTAACTACACAGGATCTGGTGGCTAGGTTTAAATCACGACTAAGGACTCCTGAGGTATGCTCTGCTTTGGCTTTGTGCAAGCCTGCTTCACGTTACCTTGCTGTCACTTGAAATTACTTGTTCTGTTCGTTTTGCTGTTGCAAGATTATCCATGGAACTCTATTTTCAGCCAGTACCATGCCATCTTTTTCCAAAACAGTTTCTTTTTATGCTCATCATCAGTGAACTTCACCGTCCAGTGCTTCTAGTGCTGGTTACTCTTATTCATGCTCTTAGAAGCTCTATGTTGTGCATGATGGGATGAGCGCATTCTAAAGTTGAAAAAACATGTCATGTTTAGAAGACAACTGTAATGGGATGTTTGAATGCCATGCCAATGATTTTTCGGGTCATCAAGGGGTGGGGGGTGGCTAAGTTCCACTACCATAGGAATCATATGAACTTGAGACCACATGTTTAAAGTGTGGGGCCTCACGGGAGATTAAAATAAATGTTTTGGATGCTCCCCCCCCCCCCCCTGTTCTCTCTAACTGGTGGAAGCTCATTGATGCAGGACAAGAAGGCTTTTGCGGATATTCTAAGGAGAATTTCTAAGATTCAGAAGACCAGTGGATCTAACTTTGTTGTGTTGAGGGACAAACGATAACTCTTTCTGTGTTCTGACTCTGGCACAGAATTGCCCTCGACACCGCATATTTATCCTATAACTCTTGTTAAAAGAAAAGAAAAAAAAAATCACATTACAGTGCTCTATAACGTTTGTGCTTATGCGAGCTCGTCCATGTAACTTGTGTTCTAACCATTATCCATATAATTTTGTTATAGCAATTCGATGATGAAAAAATATACTTGTAAAATTTCCTCTGTAGTAAAATATATTTGAAAAATTTTCTGTATGATGAGTGTGTTGTTGTTTTGAGGATTCTGGATGTATGGATGCTGGGAATCAGCACCCTTGGTCGCGATGATTTTTCCAGTTGATAGTAGTTGGATGGTGGCCAAGAGCTTGGGAT
>Ga0325404_1008591_pt1 | contig 10497 bp, 3 predicted proteins | sample PopdelMetagenome_18_FD_205664 | JGI IMG/M metagenome (GOLD analysis project Ga0325404, IMG submission 205664) | Populus deltoides microbial communities from Bellville, Georgia, United States - Xylem-Control-R1 | ecosystem: Host-associated > Plants > Phyllosphere > Stem > Wood/Secondary xylem...
ATCATTTTTATCTCAATTTTGTTCTCAAATGTTTTTTACTCGTTTGTTGGGATGCCTTTTGATCAACCAATTTACTAGGTCATGCCAGGATAACCCACACACTATTTGATTTTAAACCAGAGCCAAGTAAAAAGTTTAGTTGAGAGGGTTTTTGTTTTTGTCAATTTTATCCCCACACTTTTTTTACCGAACATTCAAGTAGCCTTTGGAACAACCAAATTGATTGGGTTATATCGAGACAACTCCTATGCAATTTAATTTTAAACTCGGGCTAGATAAGAAATTAGATTAAGAGGTTTCAAGGTTGATCCGCTAGGTAGGGTCTAATAACAATATCAAATAGTTCTTTGCATCTTATATATCTTTTGTTACTTCAAAAAAATAGATATGAGTGTGGACCTGTAAACTAGTATATGCTAAAAGGTTTCAGTTTTTTTCTAAGTGCTTCATTGTTCGTATGAACAGTAAAGTAACTAATTTTTTTTCAAATTTTAAAATTATTTTTATTTTATTTAAATCCTTTTATAGTCTAATTAGATGAAATTAGGCTTTAAGACTATGATTAAAATAAAAAAATAAAAGAAAGAGGATTAAAATGTAAAAAATAAAGAAAATATAATTGTGGTGGACAACAAAAAAATAAATATGGCTCAGGTACATGGGCCTACCCAAGGGTCGCACAACTGGTCTATTATAAAAGACCGAGATGCCCTAGGCTGCCCAGCTTCGTCCTGTGTGTTTGGACTTTTTTTTTTTTTTTTGCCTTGTTTTTTCCAATTCCACTATTTAACATTGAATTGTTATTCATTTTTTTATTTTTATTTTTATCCTTAAATATTTGGTTTATTTTTAATTTGTCTTAATAGTTCGTTTCAATTTGCTTTTTATGAGGTTATTGTTGTCGCAAATAAATATCGTGATATTTGGCTGGTGCTTGATTTTTAGAGTGTCTATTTTTTATCATGTAATTAAGTCAAAACTAATTTAAAAAAAGAAGTTATTAAACCTAGTAGAATCCATGACCCGAGTCATAAATTTGACAAGTTAAGCCACAAAAACCAAGTCAATCCAATATGTCAACGTCTCAATACTTAAAAAAAAAGAAGATGTCATCTTGATTTTTTTTAAGTTAAACCATGTTTTCACTAGTCTTCTAGGTTTTCTTTGGACCTGACAAGTCTACTAGATCATGTCGGGGCAACTCTTACATATTTTGATTTGAAACTCGAGCTAAATAAGAAGCCGTGTCAAAAAATTTTAGGTTCGACCTACTAGATCAAGTTTAATACCCAATAGTTCTTAACGACTTTAAAACTATTCTTTACATTAAAGATTTTTTTGGTACGACCCATAACATAACATGTGCAGTAACCTAATTATAGAAAACACTTAGTTGTATGGTGTTTTTCTTGTAGCACCTTCATTATAGACACATATGCATGCACTAAGTATTTTTTTTTCACCCTTTTTCCTTTTCTTTTCTTTTCAATTTTGTCATTTCAAAGCCAGTTTAAGTTAAAATGTTAAGGAATAACAAAATTAAAAGATAGAGGATCAAACTAAAAAAATAAAAAATAAGTAAAATGGGTGCGATTTCAAAGTTTGCAATCACTCTTTTACTTTCCCAATTATACCTTTTCAATTTCTAAATATTTTTGAAATTCAATTTTAGTACACAACTTTATTTTCCTTATTTTTCAACACCTGGTTAGAGAGATGAGAAAGAAAAGTTGGCCGAATTCTGGTAATAGAAAAGGAAAGTTCTTGTTAGCACTAATTTCAGCCATTAAAAAGGTTAATCTTGGTGTCCATAGGTTCTATTCAACATGAGAAGTATAACTTGAGTGTTATTTCACCTTGAAATGTTTTGAAAAGTAGATTTGATCTTGAAAACGTTTCGGGTCTGAGTTAATTTCTTTTTTTTAGACAAATATTTTGGTTGTTTTAAGGCACTAAGAGGTTTAGGTGGGTCTTTATGATGTTTTTAGGTAAAAAAAGATTGAAAGGAATTAGTCCATAGCCAAACTTTGAGCTCCTCTTAAAAGGGCTTTACTTCAATTTTTTTTCTTTTTTAACTTCATCTAAATAGAAATCAAAGAGTTTATTTTTGTAAAGAATAATGTATCAATAATTGTTTTTAGATTATGACAAGATTTTCCAATGATATAAGTGTTGTCGAAAACTGAAAAGGTAAACAACGATCATTTGTGTTGTTTATATAAAAACAACATTGGCTAGGTAGGGAAAAAAACCAAATGGGCTAGTGCGTTGGCCTGCTCTTTTAGGTATGGGTTGTGCCTACCTTTATTTCCATTAGGCCCAGACTCAAAGGTTCTTCTTGGAGGGGCTTTCATTCATTTTTTTTAACTTCATCTAAATAAATATCAAAAAATATTATTTTTGTAAAGAATAATGCATCAATGCTTTTTTTAGATTATGACAAGATAAATATTTTTTTCACTTAAATTTTTTTTAAAGCATAAATTTTCCTATGAAACTATCCCGATCTCATGATCCAAGTTGTGAATTTGACAAGTTAACCTAGTTGACTTAAGATTTTTTTTAAAAAATTGATTTTTGTTTTCAATTTCATATTTCAACAATGAGTTGGTTATGAATTGTCCTTTGTATTGTTTCTTTCTTGTCACAAGTGTGGCTTTTTTTTTCTAATTGATTTTTTTTTCATTTTTATCCTTCAATATTTGATTGAATGAAATTGGGTTTCCTAATTTGTGTCAATTTGTGTTTTATAAAGTTATCACGATCTCATTACTCGAGTAACATGTTGGTCCGAATCAATCTAATATTTTATTTTCTTAATTTTTTTAAATATGTCATATGATATGTTACAATCTCAACGTTTTAGAAGTGTATCATCCAATATGCATTTGATTTTAAGTTTCTTAACATATTTTATATTTTTTATGGTTAGAAAAAAAAATTGAGCTGACGTAGGGTGTGTCAAAAAGCTAGTATATACTAAATGATTTGAGGTATAACCCTAACTAGTGAAGTGGTTGAATTTTTTTCCATTTGTGATTTTTTTTTTCAACCGAATCCTTTGATAGGTCTAATTAGATAGAATTAGGCTTAAAATTATGGTAAACGGATTAAATTGAAAGAAACAAAATTGAAATGTTAAACACAAAGAAAAAGTATACATAATCCCACATTATCGATAATTTTCATGTAGGTCTAAAAGTTTATTCTGTTCATTTTTAATCTCTGGCTTTGAGAGAGGAAAGAGAGACGTCTGAAAATAGTGACAAGAGAAAAAATCATTGGTTAGGCCTTTTTTTGGTGAACTTATTATTTTTAGTGTTAATGAGTTTCATTCGATGAGAAGAGTTTGATGATAATGATTTTTTCTCTAAACATCTATGAAAAAAGAGATCAATCTTAATTTAAAGATTTTTATTCGATTCATTTTTATTTTTAGGTGATTTTAAAGGCTATTAGTTGGTTTGGATGGTTTTAATATATGAAAATTCCTTGAAAAATGATTCTTCAACCCAAAAAAGCCTTATCTTGTTTTTTAAACCATTTTAGTAATGGTTGGAATTTGAGTCTGTAAGGCAACAGAGAACACGTCCTTGTTATTTTTTCAATAAAATAAAAGGAGAATGTCTTTTAGTCCATACCTTAAAAACAAAAACAAAAACAAAAAGTATGGCCTAGGTGCACGGACCTTTCTTAGGCCCAAGTGCATGGGCTTTTTTATTTCCCAGACATGCTAGGCCACCCAGGCCCGTGCATCTAACCTAGCTTTTTGGTTTTGTTTTTTTTTTTTCTAATTTATCATTCAAATTGGGTTTTTGTTGAGCTTTTTTTAATTATATCATTCAATATTTGGTTGATTTTTAATTTCTCTTTATATTTTGTTATCATATAATATAATAAAAAATATTATTGAACCCAATGAAGTCCATAACCTGGGTCACAGGCTTGGTGGGTTATCCCGGGTTGACTCAAGTCAATCTAATATGTCTCCACCTCAGTGTTTAAAAAAAATTCATTCTAGGATATTTTAGTAACAACGACAAAAAATTCCCCACCACTTGTATATTTGTTTTATGTTTAGACAAAATTCACTCTGACCTAACATGGCCGGTCATCTAGTCTTACCTAAACATCTTACTTTTTATGATATTTAGTTGCATTTTAATATGGAAAGAATTTATTTTATAATATGATAGAAAGTAATTTTTTTGAAAAAGCTCAAACGCATTAAACATACATTATAATAAAACAACCTTAATTTTAGATTTAACTATTAAATGTCTGTTTGAGAATGTGGTTGCGGTTGTTTTTCAAAATGTTTTTTATGTCGAAATGCATCAAAACAATATTTTTTTTATTTTTTAAAATTATTTTTGATATCAGTACATCAAAACGATCCAAAACATACAAAAAAAATAAATTTTTTATAAAAAAATTTGATTTTTTTAGAAACACGGGTTGACCCGCGTTTCCAAATACTTTATAAATTAAGCTCAAATTTAGTAAGAAGATTCTACATGCCTAGTTCTTTAATAGATTATCTTGTTGTAATCATCAAAAATCGAGAAGCCCTTCAAATTAGACCATGAAATTGTTGTTTTATATGTTTTAATTATTTTCATAGTTTATTTTGGATTCTTACTAATCTATTTTTTTTTTAAGTTCTTTTGGTTATCTTGGTTTTTATCTTTATATAATCAGTTCGTGTGTTATTTTTTTTATATCAAATTATTGAATTAAAAGATTTTTTAAAATATATAAGAGTTTTTAATTATTAATTTCTCTACAATTTAGAACTTTAACCTGAAAATTTGAGAACCCTATTGTTTATTAACTAAGCATTACTTTATTTTATCAAGAAAAACAGAAAAAGAAATATTAAAAAAGAAATTTGTTTTTAAATGATGTGTTTTTACAAATAAAAAAAGGAAAAGAAAAGGAAAAACAGAAAAAGAAAATATGAAAAAAATAAATTTGTGTTTTTACAAATTAAAGAAAAAAGAAAAGGAGTTTCTCTATTTTTTCAAGACAAACCTTTAAGTTGGAAAACATGGAAAAGTTGTTTTCCAAATTTCCTCATTCTTTTGACTGGGCTGGAAAACACGTTTCACTAAGTTTTTTTATCTTAATAATTGTTTTGACCCTTTTTCATCTTATTATAATTATACCATCTGTATATTCTCACCCTTTTTTCATACGTAGTCGTTCTTCTCCTCCTCCTTTCTCCATCCATCGACCAAAAGCACTCAGCAGCAATGCCTCCACCACCACCGTCAACATCGCTTTCAGCAGCAGCAGCAGCAGCAGCAACATCGCTTTCAATTCCGTTGTAAAGTTGGCAGGTCACTGCTGTGTACGAGAACCATGTCAAAGGTCAGACATGGGTCATGTTGTGGATGTTCTTTGTTCTCTGGTAAAAGAGATCTACTCCACCGCATTTATTTTCAAAAATTAATTTAACCATCGTTATTGAATTCAATTCCAACAAAATTACTAATTAGGTTAAACCATGGTTGAAAAAAAGTTAATATAAGTTTCAAAACATAAATAAAACATGTCCTAGGAAAATATTTAAAAATTAGTTAATTTTTCATTTGAGGATTTTTTAGGGTTTTCAAGAAAACATTAGTGATTGTTTTTCCACTGGCCAAAACCCATTTGGGATTTTGAATACCGAAGCTTGAACAAAAATAATAATAATGAATTTTTAGGGTTTTAAGCTCCAATATCTATGAGTTACAATTTTAGGCATTCTTTAATATAATATAATATAATATAAGCAATTATTTTTCCATATAAGTTGACCCAAGAATCTGGAAAAGCCATTTAAATAACATGCTCTGTTCCATTGATTTATGTATTTATTTGGGTATATTTATTTCAGGAGATTTATGCATTTACCAATTTGACTCATTTTTGTTATGGATTAGTTTCATTGCAGGATGTAAAGCATGGATTTAAAATAATAGATTTTTTATGTTTTATTTTGTTTTATTCATTATAAATTAAACTATATATATATATATATATATATATATATATTATGCACGATTATAAATACAATTTATTTTCATCTTCTGTTCTATCTTTTCTCTTTCTTTATTTTTCAATTTATTTTATCTTGAGATAATAACTAATAATTAAGATAATTAGATTCATTATCCAAATTAGTTCAGCCCTATTTTTTTTTGCTAAAAAAACAACAAGCATCATAGTTTTAAAACCCAGTTTGACTTGGCGAGTCAATCCTCGTCAGGTTTAATGAAAAAAAAAGATTGAGTGATCTGATAAAAAACTCAAGTTGATCCAGTTAATACCCGATTGCAATTTATTGACTATTTATTTATTTATATAAAAAAATAATATTATTTTGATATATATATATATATATATATATATATATATATATATATATATATATATATATATATATAAAAGGTTAATGATGACCTGGTTAAAATTTATGATATAGTTTAAGAACTCTAGTGTATATGTGCACGAGAAATAATAAGATTTCAATTGAGAGTGGAAACCAAATTTGCTTGTATAATTTTGGAATTCATTTCAAGTTCTAAATAGTCGTGAATCATATTATTGGATTTACAATTTTTACGTAAAGAATGTTATATAAGCAAATATGAACTTTTTAATTAAAAAACAAAAATGATGTTATTAAAATATATATATATTGATAAACCATGAGAGAATTGTTAAAGATAATTAAATACTATTTCTTTTAAAAATAAAAAATTAAGAGCTTATCATGCAAATATTCAACCTTAAATTTTCTTTAATTTATGTATTCTTGTTTTTATTATTTTTTTAATCTTAGAGGTTATTTCTTCTTACCAAGAAAAAATAATTTATAAATAAAAAAGATCTAATATGCCATCATCTCTATATTAAAAGGAAAGATATCATCTTGAAATTTTTTTATTAAAGTCAAACACGGTTTTTACTGGTATTTCGTGTTATTTTTTAACTCGTCAAGTTGACTGAGGCACGTTAAGACAACTCTCACGTGAGTTAATTTTAAATTTAGGATAAGTAAAGAGTCTGATTGAGAGGTTTCAAGATTAACTTGCTAGGTTGAGCTCATTTTTTTTAATTATATCTTGCAATTTTATTTTTTTCAATTGAATCCTTTCTTACTCTTTTTTTTTTTTTATCAAATTTCATCTTTTAATATTTGATTGACTTTGAATTGGTTTTTCTAATTTGTTTTGGTTTAGTTTTTATAAGGTATTATAGTTTCAAATAAACATCCTGATATTTTGTTGGTGCTTAATTTTACAAGCGCTAATTTTTGCTATCATATGATTATGTAAACAATAGTTAAAAAAAAAAACAAAGATGGAGTCTATCACGGGTTTGACGGGTTTGACTTTAAAATCTAGATCGATTTAATATTTCATTATGATAACAATAATTACAGGTTTTTCGTGTTGTTTTTGAATCCGCTAAGTCAACTAAGTCACGTTAAAGGTAACTTCCATGCGGGTTAATTTTAAACTCAAGATAGATAATGAGTTGAGTTAAGAGGTTTCAAGGTTGACCTAATGGGTTAGACTTTTTTTTTATTTCCTGTTTTTTTTTTATTCCATCTTCCATTTTTTTTTTCAATTAAATCCTTTCTGCCCTTTTTTTTTTCTTTCCAATTTCATCTTATAACATTTTGCATATTTTGAATTGGTCTTTATAATTTGTTTTGGTATACTTTCTATGAGGTCTAAAAAAACATCTTGATATTTTGTTGGTGCTTAATTTTACAAACGCTTTTTTTTTTATATCATATTATTAAGTAAAACGTAGTTAAAAAAATATTTAAACTGAGTGGAGTCTACTATCGAGATCATGAGTTTTGGTGGGCTAAGCTGCAAAGTTTAGGTCGATATAATATGTTGTAGTGTTAATATTAAAAAAAAGATTTCATCTTGAAATTTTTTATAAAGCCAAACCATGTTTTTTATTGGTTGTCCTTATTGTCTTTAAACCCGCCAAGCCAATCGGGTTACGTCTAGGCAAATTTTATGAAGGTTAATCTTAAACCCAAGCTAGACATTAAATCGAATTTAGAGGTTTTAAGGTTGACCCGTTGTGTAGGGCTCTGTTTTTCCTGTTTTTTTTAATTCAATCTTCCAATTTCTATTTTCTTTTAATTAAATTCTTTTTGTTTTTCTTTTCAATTTCATCTTTCAACATTGGTTGATTTTGAATTAATTTGTATTTGTTTACTCTTTAGTAGGTATCATCATCTCAAATAAACATAGTTACTTTTGGTTGATGCTCAATTGTACGAGCGTTTATTTTTATTATCATATCATTAAGTAAAAAAAAAAAAAAACTTGTGAAACCAAGTGGAGTCCATGATTTGGATTGCAGGTTTGATAGGTGAAGCCACGAAGCCCGGGTTGATCCTATATGTCACCCTTTCAATATTAAAAAAAAATGTTATTTTTAAGTTTTTTAAAGTCAAATAATATTTTTACTAGTCATCCAATGCGTTTTTAACCTATCAAATCAATTGGATCATATCAAGACGACTTCCATGTGAATTTATTTTAAACCTAGGCTAGATAAGGAATTAAATCAAGAAGTTATCAGGTTGAACTGTTGGGTCGAGGCTTTTTTTCTTTTCTTTTAAATTCAATCTTCCAATTTCTTTCTTTTGAATGAATTCTTTTTACTTTATTTTTTTAATTTTATCATTCAGTATTTGGTTGATTTTAAATTGGTCTTCATTTTTTGTTTTGTTTTGCTTTCAATGAGGTTATTATAGTCTTAAACAAATATTCTGGTATTTTATTGGTGTTTAATTTTTCTAGTGTCTATTTTTTTTGCTATCATATAATTAAGTAAAAAAAATAGTTTTTTTAAAAAATAATTTATTAAACCCCGTGGAGTTCATGATCTGGGTCATGAGTTTGGAGGGTTAGTCGTGAAATTTGGATAAATCCAATATGTCATTGTCATAATTTAAAAAAAAAACATCATCTTGAATTTTTTTTTAAAGTTAAACGACGCTTTTTAATTACCGATCATCTTGGTTTCTTTTGAGTTTTCCAAGTCGACGGTATCATATCATGACAATTTTCACGCAAGTTAATTTTAAACACGAGTTAAGTAAGAAGTTAGAGTAGACTGCTAATTCAGGTTTAATTATAATGTCAAATAGTTTCTTGCGCTTGAACTTTTTTTTTTCATGTTCAAAATAACTTTAATCTGACCAGCAGCATAACGCGTGCCAATAAATTAGTATGAGCTAAATTAATCTATAATATAATTAATCCAGGTAAATATAAGAGTAATCTTATTACTTTGGGAAATTTTATGGTGCTTAGAGCAACTCAAGGAATGTGCTAAATGGAAAGCTAAAAATAAATAAAAAATATTATTTTGACTTTTCCATGCTTGTTTTACATGCTTTAAAGGGAATGCAAAACAAAATGTCAAAATATCTTTTCTCTTCCAAAAATATTATTTCTACATATCTTTTAAAAAAAGCTAAAACCAACAAAGTAAGGCTAACAAAAATATAAACCAATTAAATGTAGCCATATGAAAAAAAATGATATTAAACTCATTAAAGAAAAAATAAAACATTTATTTCTTCCACTTCAATACAATTGACTTTTCAAATGACTTTTTTTCATTGGAGTATACATAATAATAAAAAAAACATATTTATATCATTCAAAATACTATTTTATCAATTTAAATCTTTAAAATAATATTTTTTCATGGAGATATATTCATAGAGTAATTAATAGCTTCCTATTAATTACTCTTTGAAGTCACCATAAAGAAAGAAACAAACTTAAAGAAGAGATATAAAATGAAACTCATGACCTACTAAAAGTAATGATAATATCTATACCTATAATTTTTTTTTCTATTTATATTTATTTTTTAAAAAGAAATATAACAACTAATTAATAAAATATCACTAATTATTCTTTAAATACCGTAAGATTCTATAAATTATAAAGCATAACCAAAACTAACCTAAAAAAATAGGAGAATAATAATATATAGAGCAAACAAATACAACCAAAAACCAAGATTAAAACCAAAGAGGTGCAAAAAAGTTGAAAAAAATAACTATGCAAATCCTTGAAAAAATATATAAGTTGTGAAGCTTCTGAAATATAAGTTTGTATTTGTTTTTGTGATTTAATCATGATTTTTTTAAAAAAGTTAATTCCTTAAGAAAAATTGAATTTTTTTATTTTTAAATTATTTTAATGTGTTAATATAAAAAAATTAAAAAATATATTTTTAAATAAAAATAACTGTGTGCCCCCGGTATATTCTGTCCTTCTTTTCATCTATCAGGGACTATTTAGCCAAACACGTAAAAGACCAACAATATGACTCTACGACAACAGCTGCAAAAGCAACTGCATGATCAATATTTTCTTGTCACTCTTTAATCATACCAATATCAACCCATCTAGACCTAGACCGAGACCCAGTCTTTTTAGTTTTCCTTCTTTT
>Ga0325404_1008593_pt1 | contig 10496 bp, 8 predicted proteins | sample PopdelMetagenome_18_FD_205664 | JGI IMG/M metagenome (GOLD analysis project Ga0325404, IMG submission 205664) | Populus deltoides microbial communities from Bellville, Georgia, United States - Xylem-Control-R1 | ecosystem: Host-associated > Plants > Phyllosphere > Stem > Wood/Secondary xylem...
TTAGATAAAATATTATCAGGAATAAAATTGATTTGATATTACAGTGCGAGTGAATTTAATTCACTCTACACTAGTTTTTCGGGAAAAAATATTATTTACATGACAATGCGAGTAAATTTAATTCATTATAAACTAATTTTTTTAAAAAAAAATACAAAAACTAAACACACTGAAAAAAAAAAAAAAGGTTCACGCAACAGTGCAAGTGAATTGCACTGTGCACGTAAACACAGGATTTTGCAAAGCAGCTATGAGCTGCTTTGCAAAATTCACGTCCAAAACGTGAAATTGTATGGGACCCACTAGAATTAAATTGCGTTTTCAGTGGAACCAAACATTATGTTTGCTGTGGTTGCTTCAAACGCAGAAGCAACCACGCAAACAAACGGGCTCTTAAAGGGTAAGGTGACGCTCGCAACGTGGATTGCATTGGTTACGCCAGTTATTGTTCTCGTTTCATTTTCTTATTCTAATTTATTTTTTTAGTTTACCCTTGTTATTTTATTTTATTAGTTTTTATATTAAATTTAGTTTTTATTATTCTAATTGTTATTTTTAAAACATTTGATGATTTGAGATTTTTTTCTACTTGTTTCTTTTATTTTTGCATTCTACATGATCATCATATTTCATAACCCGAATCATTAGTTTTTAACATTAGCCCAGTTTGATTTTATTTTTTAAAATGTTTTTTTATTCAATTTCATCACTTAATATTGAATATTAGATCTTGAGCTTTTAAATTTTTTTCGCTTTCCTTTCCATGAGGTTATCTCGAGTTGCATTTTAGTTAAGTCAATCCCGGTTGTTTGGGATTTATTTCAATGCTTTTTTAAAAAAAAAATCATCATTTGACATTAGATAATTGGATCTTAAGCTTTTTGCTTTTTTATACCTTTGCTTTCTACATAGCTATCACGGGTTAGTCAGGTTAATCAAGTTAACCAGCAACTCATGTTATTTTTTCATTTATTTACTTAACTTTGATTATTTTTTAAGTTATTTTTCAATTTTTATTTTTAATCTCATGTTACAGTTGACGAGTTAGCGGAGTGGACCAGGTTGGCTATTCATTTTAGTTATCATGTAATTAAATAAAAAAAAATAAAAGGTGCTCATAATACATTATCAAATATTCACATACACATCTATTTCTTCACTTTTTACAATGAACATCAACTTCTCATTCTACTCTTTAATTAACATTTTTTTATGATTTGTCATCTCATGTATTTTTTAATTTATATTATTAAATGAAAAATTTATTTTTCTTGTCCTGGACTTGAAAAAATTATGATACCAGAAAACATAAAACACGTTGATAACATGGCTGCCTTCTTTTCTTGCATTATAAATTAACCTTGAATCATTCACAATCCTCGCAACATTCATATTTTGAAAACTGTGAGAACAAAAAAGAAACCGATCATAAATATCATATTTTTAAATTTCACAGTCATCACAATGAACATTTTAAAAACTTCTAGGCAATGTAAAAAAATTTAACCATGAACAATAGATTTTTAAATTTACAACCGTTAGAATTGTCATTTTAAAAACTCCTAGGTGAAGGAAAAATATCCAATCATAACTAATAAAAAAATAAATTTTACCATCGTCGCAATGGTTGATTTGAAGATTTATTGACAATTTAAATATGATTTACATGAAAATAATTATACTATATTTTAAACACGTATGAGAAAAACATTATGGATGTACTATATACTTAGATTTATTATAATGTGGACTACATTATAAACACAGAGTGTTTGTACTATAAATGACATTGTAGAAATAGAAGGTATTGTCTTTTTTATTTTTGATTCCAAGAGATGTTAGATCACGCTTGATAGCTAAACTCGACGGTATCGGGTTTGGCTGGGCATCGGGTTTGACTAGGCAGCCAGACCTAATAGCATTGGGTCTGATAGCCTAGCTAGACCCAGCAACTCTTAGAAGAAAACACAAAAAATACAATGTCCTCCCATAGTGTCACAGTGTGGTTCACAGTGTAAACACTTTATGTCTGCAATGTAATCCACAGTGCATAATCTAACCGACCAGAAGGTTGTATATAGTGTTTTTGGCTGAGCAACCAGACCCAGATTTTATTTTCAAAGTTGTTAAGTTTGGCTTTCAGAATTGACTTTCACAAATAAACCCTGGTGACAGTTCCTTGCTTTGCTTAATCTAACCGACCATAAGGTTATTTACCAATAGGTGACCAGATAGTTCTCTTTTCTCTGTCTGATAATAGAATTTCTTTATCGACAGAGCAGCCCGAAATCCTATTCTCACTCTAAAAGAAGGTTGTATTATTTAATTTAGTAGGGGAGGAGTTGATCTCATTTCAAAACTGATCGAGTCAGGAAGTGATATTTACTAGAAGGAAGGAAAGTAAAATCAAGTTCTTTTCTTTTATTATTTAGAATTAATATTATTTCAAAAAATTATATTAATTTGTTAAAATTATTTTTTTTTGTCTCCATCAGTCAAATAAAACAGATCATTTATGTGAGATCGAAGAATTTCACTATACTCCCAGCCAGACCCAACGCTATTGTGTCTGCCTGGGCAGTCAGACCTAAGCTTTCTTCCAATGGGCCTAGTTCGACTGCTAGATCCAATATTATTGAGTTTAAAGTTGTAGCTAGATCCGAGACTATTGAGTTTAGCTTGACAGCCATCCTAATGCTCACTGGGTTTGGCCGTTAAAGTAGACCCAATACTATTGGTTTAGTTTAGCCACTAGACCCAAAACTATTGGGTATGATATTGTTTCTAGATTCAAGACACTTAAAAATATTATCTATAATTTTTATATTTTTTTGACATTAAATTTTTTTTTTATTGACTTATTGCCGCACGTTTCAACATGCTAATTTTATTTTAAAACTCCTTGACAAGCAAGAAATTAGCGAACCATTTAATTCATACAGTGATGTAAACATCTCGATAATTAAACATTAATAAATTTAAAAATCTAGTCAATTTAAGATGAGTAAATATTCAACTATCACCAACAATATTTTTCAAAATCTTGCTTTTAATACTATAATCGTAGCATGCGTGGTTGTCAATAACAATTGTCTTGAAAAACTCTGAGGCAATGAAAAAAATATCTAACCATAAATAATGAATTTTAAAATTTTCACGCTTGCACAGCAATCATTTTGAAGATTGCGACGCAACGAAAAAATCCCGGTCATAAATAATAGATTTCAAAAATCTCACAGAACATCATAACAATCATTTTGAAAAATTTTTAGTGCATTTGTGATTATTTTTTAAAATATATTTTTTAAAAAATATATTAAAATAATAAATTTTTTATTTTAAAAATTTATTTTTAATATCAACACATCAAAATAATTTGAAAACATTAAAAAATTATTAATTTAAAAAAAATAAAAAATTAATTTGAAAACACTAAAAAAATATTAATTTTTTTTAAAAAAATTTTGAAACGTAAAAACAATCAAGGTGACATGCAGTAAACAACAGTTTTTTTTTTTTATTAAAAAAAGGATTTCACAGCCATCACAATGGTGATTTTGGAAAAATATCTGATAATAATTAAGGGATTTTTAATTTTCACAATTTTCATTTTGAAAACTTTTAGGCAATGGAAAATCCAACTATAAATAACGAAATGGAAATTTTTACAATCGTCACAACGGTTATTTAAAAAACTGTCATCAACTGAAAAAATACCCAACCATAAATAACAAAAATTCTAATCAACAAAATGACTAGTTTAAAAACTTTCAAGCAAACCAGGATCTTTGTTTTTGCATTTAAAATTATATTTGAATGTGCTTCAAGAATACATTTGGCTTGAAAAAATATCAAATTTATTTTGTTTAATATTTTTTGATAATTTTGATGTACTGACATAAAAATAAAAAGTTTTAAAAAATTATTTTAATATATATATATTTTTTAAAAATACTTTTAAAAAATACCTTACAACACACTACTATATACATACTATATGTGATTTACTTGTCAATATGATTATTTTTTAAAATATTTTTTGCTTGAAAATATATTAAAATAATATATTTTTATTTTTTAAAAAATATTTTGATATCAGCACATCAAAATGATCTGAAAACATAAAAAAATATTAATTTAAAGTAATTATTTTTATTTTTTTAAAAAAATATTTTTAAAATACAAAAATAAATAATTGTAAAAAAGTTCCATCATCGTGGTTGTAAATTTCCTTACAGAATTTGCTATCCGTGTTAGCTATATATGGAAGGGTATCATGAGGAGCGGGAAAAATAAAAGCAAAAAAGGAAAGTCCAAAATTCAAAACACAATCCCCAAGAATCAACACAACAAATCCACGAAAATCCAAAATCCAAAAGCAAGAGCCCCCCACCTCTCTCTCCCCAATTGGACCCCACCTTTTCACCTATAAATACCCACCCAACTACTTCCTTTCGAAAGTCAACAGTATTAAAATCCAGGGAAAAAAAATACCAGACAGTTACGACGCCGTTGCTTTTTAACAAAATGGAACTACCATGCGACGGAGCGGGCATTTGCATGGCCTGCAAAAACAAGCCACCAAATGAAGAAACCCTCAATTGCAAAACATGTGCCACCCCCTGGCACGTCACGTGTCTCGTCTCTCCACCTCAGGAGTTAGCAGATACGCTCCAATGGGAGTGCCCTGACTGCTCCATGACAAATCCGCCTTCCACTTCCGCTGTCGCCGCCGGACGATCGGAGGAGGCCGGAGAACTCATCGCCTCGATTCGGAAGATCGAGGACGATAAGTCCTTGACCGAACAGGAGAAGGCAAAGAAACGGCAGAAGCTTTTGAGTGGCGCCGCCGCAGGTCCGTCGCCATCGGACGGAGATGAAAAGAAAGAGAAGAACGATGTGCTTGATATACTTGACAAGGAGTTAACTTGCTCTTTCTGTATGCAAATGCTGGATAGACCTGTTACGGTATGTGAGATCTATTCACAATCTTATTATTGCGCAACTTGAATTTTATTTTTATAGACGCGTTCTTTTTTTGAACTAATTTTAGTTTTCTTTTAAAAAATAAATTGATCTAGAAAAAAATTGCTCGGAACTGTGTATTTTGTCTGGCCTGTTTTAGCAGTAAAGGTTTCGAGGGTTTTTTTTTGAAAAGTTGAAGGTGGTGTCCTTGGATGCTGCTGTTTGTGTTATTGAAATAAAGTCTATACCTTTTTTGGGGGGTTAAAAGGTGAAAAAAGAATCGTTTACAGGTGCGACCAAATACTGAAAAAAGATTGCTATGATCATCTCACTATCTGTAGCTTTGACTTTATTTTTGGACTTTCTCTGGATTAAGGTCACTTGCGGTGAATAGTCTCTAGAGATTAATCACCGACTCTTATTTCTGTGGATTTGAAGTGGCATTTGACTAACTATGGAGTTTATGTTGTTTTTATGGGAAAATCTGAATTCGTATATTGATTTAGATGATCTAACATGCTTTTTAACATGCCTAGATTCTTAATGCCTCATCCTTTTATTGAATTTCTGCAGTTATTATTTAATTCAGTTTTTTTTATTCATGTCGCTTTCCCTTATTTCATCCATTGTTAGTTTACTGATGGGGAAACTATATAGCATGTATTGGAGTAAACGTCATATAACTCAACGTGCCTACTAATACAAGACTGTGAATAAAGCAAGATTTTGCTAATTGGTTTTTGACAAATGTTTATGATTTCTTTTATTTCTTCTCTTGTTTCAGACACCATGTGGTCATAACTTTTGCCTGAAGTGCTTCCAGAGATGGATTGGACAAGGCAAACGTACTTGTGCATATTGCCGTGTACAAATCCCACCCAGGATGGCAAGCCAACCTCGCATCAATTCCACACTCGTTATTGCCATACGTATGGCAAGGATGTCAAGATCCAGCAATGCTGGGGGGGCTCCAAAGGTATATCATTTTGTCCACAACCAAAACAGGCCGGACAAAGCATACACAACGGAGCGTGCTAAGAGAGCTGGCAAGGCTAATGCTTGTAGCGGGAAGATCTTTGTCACAGTTCCTCCTGATCACTTTGGTCCAATTCCTGCTGAGAACGACCCAGAAAGAAATATGGGTGTTTTGGTGGGAGAGATATGGGAGGATAGGCTGGCATGTAGGCAATGGGGTGCCCATCTCCCCCATGTTGCAGGAATTGCTGGTCAGTCTACTCATGGTTCACAATCAGTGGCTCTCTCTGGAGGTTATTTAGACGACGAGGATCATGGTGAATGGTTCCTTTACACTGGGAGGTATGCTGTCTTATGTGTGTATCTTTGCATTAGTGTTCTTTATCATGTCCTTTTCACTAGTCATGAGTATTTTTGTTTAGCAAAAATGTTAGACTCTGAGTTTTTTGATTTGGGTTGATCTAGCTATAAATACTCAACTAATGTACTTAGAGTGTGACATGAAGGAATGCATTGTGGTGGTCTGTTGTATTTGGCATGCTAAAGCACTGATATGAGTTGAAATTGTTGGGCATAGTATGAATAATGTCAAATTGAGTGGTTGCTTGATTTTTTTTCTTCATTTTCAAAACAGATCGTTTTAACCTTTTAATTTGTGGTTGGCAGTGGAGGAAGGGACCTGAGCGGCAATAAACGTACAAACAAGGATCAATCTTTTGATCAAAAGTTTGACAAGATGAATGAGGCTTTACGAGTAAGCTGCCTAAAGGGCTATCCTGTAAGAGTCGTTAGGTGAGTTGCACTAATAAGTGATGCGATGATCTATTAGTGTGGATTGTGCCTTGGCACCTTTGATGTGACCTTATATTTTCTATTGTTTATTTAAGTTGTGTCAAGGGCTTTCTAAAAATATAAAGCCTGTATGGGTGCAAAAAGGTTCACATTTCAATGTGAGATCAATGCACTTGTACGTAATTAATGAGTGTTCTAATTCGAGAGAGATACTCTGCAGTTGAATGTAGGAAATCAGTTTTTTTTCTTGTGCAGCCTTTAATCTTCAAATGCATTTTTTTCCTAATGCCAAAAGGTGTCTTAGAGTTCAGCTGGTGCTGCTGTTTACTTTCTTTTTTATCATCATAAATCAAGGAATTAATAGTGGTTGTGTTGTGGAGTTGCATGTTTCTTAATTGGTATTGATCACCGCACCCTACCACATGACACGAGAAACTTTCATTTTGTTAAAATATGTCATTATTATAGGTAATATCTGGTAGTATTGTCTGTTTGGTCTCCACATGTAGCCCTCACAGCCCTTCCAGGACAGTGTGTACTAATTCGTCTTTGCTACGTGATGCCCTACTTTATGCTTTGATAAATTTTCTTTTTTCAGTCATGAATTGTGTAGGTTATCTGAGAATGGATGTTTTTAATTAATTTTTTTATTTGAATTTCAATGTGAACTTTCTTTGTTTGCTATCAGGTCTCACAAAGAGAAGCGATCATCTTATGCCCCAGAAACAGGTGTGCGATATGATGGGGTTTATAGAATCGAAAAGTGTTGGCGTAAGAATGGAATACAGGTAAATTCCCAATTACAATCTTCAAATGCATTTAAGGGAACTTATTGGCTTTTGTACTTGATAAATGTGTTTACTTACTATCTCCATTTTCATTGTAGGGCTTTAAAGTTTGTAGGTATCTTTTTGTCAGATGTGACAATGAGCCTGCCCCATGGACCAGGTATGTTCTGCCTCCTTTCCTCCCCCACACCCCCCCTCCCCCCCCTCTGACTTTGCTCGATGAAAATCAAATTGCAGTGATGTTCAAGGGGACCGTCCAAGGGCCCTTCCGGTCATCAAGGAGCTAAAGAATGCAATTGATATAACTGAAAGGAAGGGTTCCCCATCCTGGGACTATGATGTGAGTTCAACTCTTTTACTTCAATGGGCCATTGTAGCAGTGAGCTAATCCATTTTAAAATGTCACAAGATATAAACTTTTGCTTTTCAGGAGGAAAAAAGTTGCTGGATGTGGAAAAAGCCTCCGCCAGTCAGTAAAAAAAGAGTTGCTGATAGTGGAGATCCAGAAGATAGCAAAGTGATGAGGACAATTAAGCGGCAAAGGCAGAATGTATCGGTGAGAGAAAAACTTTTGAAAGGTGTGGTTACCTAATCAAATCCAACTTGAAGCCTTTAATTTGTGAAATGCCTTTTGACCATGATTTGTGACCAATACCAATGGATTAATGGAAATTCTTTTGCTTCTGGGTTATTCATCAAGCAGAGTTTAGTTGTCAAATCTGTCGGAAGGTGATGGTGTGTCCAATTACTACTCCATGCGCGCATAATTTCTGCAAAGCATGTCTAGAGGGTGCCTTTGCTGGCCAAAGTTTCACTAGGCAGAGAGGTCAGGGCAGACGGACACTAAGAGTGCAAAAGAATGTTATGAAATGTCCATCTTGTATCATTGACATAGCTGACTTTCTTCAGAACCCACAGGTAACACATGCATCAATCACATGCATTTTAACATGGAACAGCATTCCTGTGCCAAAACTGTGGGATCCTTTGTTTTGCATCATTTGTCAAAATTGTTTTCTATTAGTATTAGCGGGAGATACAAAGTTTCCTTTTGAGAACTTTGTAAATTTTCTTGGTAGGTGAACCGGGAGTTGATGGGTGTAATAGAATCACTACAACGGCAAGCGGAGGAGGAAAAGATGGACGAAAATTCAGAAGGTTGTAGTGAAGAAATTGATAATGCTATTGAGCAACCAGACCTGGTTTCTGATGCAGTCAATGACCCAATTGCCGAAGAGCCATAGAAAAGAAAAGAAACCGATGGTGATGACAATATGGAACTATCAGACTGTCCAGGGAAGGAGCAAGAAGTAGTAACTACTATTGATGGAGCCAGTCAATAATGGATGCTGGAGCCTGGAACTCAGACCAGAAGCAAGAGAGAGCTGAGATGAAAGCTGCCGTGGGCGTGCAATTGTGTCTTCTGTTGTTACAAATCTTTGTATTGTTACAGAGCTTTTGTTTATATGTATGGGGTTTAATGACAATGACGACCCCCCGAACTTACATAGTGAATGGTGGTGCTCACCCCTCTGTGTCAATTGGCATGGCACAGCCTTGTCCCTTTCATTCCCAAAATTATCATTGCATCCTCTTATGCATGTTTACGATAATGTCATCATCCCTTACCTTGCCCCCACAATTAGGGTTTGCAAAAGGTGATTGCCCCTTGCTGGGTAATTGAGTTTGTGAGGTAACTGTGTTCTCGCATCTGCCATTATTGGAATGTACGCTGGTAGGGATGGGCAATGCTGAAGGTGATGGGCACTACTGCAAATACATCAGACTTCATTTACAAGTTTTAGGAGTGGAGGATTATTCTAGAAATTGACGGAGGCGGTGTCAGTACTCGGTTCTCAGGAGGCACAAAGGGCTTGCCAATAGCGCCACCCTTCAGTGAATCTCATCCTTGTACTATAGTGGTATTATCCTTGTTAATATATGCTCGAGCTTATTCAAATTACTAATGTTTTTTACGTCATTAGTTTTCTTGGCACAGACATTGCATGTCTTTCGTGAGTATGAAAATCCATATATCCTCTCAAATGCAAAGCAAAATAAAATTCTAAATTATCACATCTAAGATTTTAGGCTAACACTAAAAAAAAATGATATAGTTTTTTCTTATAATAATTGTGTGATATGAAAAGGAATACTTTATTTTTTTTTCTTATAATAATTGTCTTTTTAAGAACAAATGTTTTTTTTTTATGATATTTAATGGGACGAGAATTGAGGAAAATATAACTCATTACAAACCCATTCGTTAACATTCCTATTGTTTTCTTGAATTAGTCATAAGATAAAACCTACCTAACAAATTATTAAAACCGATATTGCTTTACAAATCATATAGAAATTTAAAAATTATATAATTTAGTAGATCTTAATGGATAACACGAGATAGGTTTCGCAAAATTTTAATTTGTAAAATCATTATGCAATAACATTGGCCTCATTTGTTTGCTAGAAGTATTTTATTTTTAGAAAATGAATTACTTTTTGAAGTTTGATAGTGTTATGAAAAATAAGTTGGAAAATTATTTACTAATATTTTAATTTTGTTTTTCAAGTTTATCTAACATATATAGAATATTAAATATAACTATTTGACAACTTACAAGAAAATAATAAGATACAAAAAGTACAATAATAAAAAAATTATTATCATATATTTATATATAGTTTACTTTATAAAATGTAACTGGACATATAATATAAATATTTTAAATATAATATTACATACATATAATTATTTTTTAGTCTTCAGAGAAGATTGAAAATAAATTTCTTTTTTACGGTATGTTAATTTTACAACACAATTTATATGATTTAAAATGTATGGTTTTTTTTGTATAATATAACATATTTTGTACTCGAAAGTATTTTTTAGCAATATTATCTAAATTAAAGTATTAATATATGTATATATATCACTTTAGTTCTTGGATCAGAGGTATTTTTCAATCTTTTAAA
>Ga0325404_1008596_pt1 | contig 10493 bp, 10 predicted proteins | sample PopdelMetagenome_18_FD_205664 | JGI IMG/M metagenome (GOLD analysis project Ga0325404, IMG submission 205664) | Populus deltoides microbial communities from Bellville, Georgia, United States - Xylem-Control-R1 | ecosystem: Host-associated > Plants > Phyllosphere > Stem > Wood/Secondary xylem...
TTTAGCTTATTGCTAAGGTATTGCTGTGCCTTGTTATCTACCATGATGGCATCTGAAGGCTATTTTCAACTTGTAAGGTCAAAGCATGATGTATACCATGAAACAAAGTTTTATACTTCAAAGTCTGGTCCCATTAAATCCAGAACTAATGTAAAAAAAAAGAGAGAGATACCAATCTACTATGAAAAAATCACATCAAAAAAAGAGATACCAATCTAGTATGAAAAAATCACATCTTTCTAGTATTTCAAATAGTTCCATAATCGTTGCTCGGAGCAAGAAGACAAACAGATACTTCATATCACTTTTTCACACATCAGCAAAATCTGTACATAATTAAGGATTAAAATCCCAGCTTCAAATCAAGCAGCATTAATCATTTTGAACCCCAAAATATCTTGGTCACAAGCAATTCTCAGGTAATTAAATGCTATGAATTTACAAATCCTTCATGACTCATGACACTTTTCTTCCAAATCCCTAATACCAAGTATATATAAGCCGATTCCTACACAATCTTAATCAAGCTCATTCAATTTACCTACTCCAAACTTCCTCCGTTGGTCCATGACAAACTAATCTTGCACAAAAATGCAACCACTAAAAAAAATGGCAATCCCAAGCATAAACAAAACATACCAAAACCCATCTAAAAATTTAAAATTTAACACCACCAAAACAATCTTACAGAAACCAAACAATCAAAACCCCACAAAAATACAAATACCCATCAAAGAAATAAGCTTTATAATCCAAAAATCAAAGAAAAAGGTAAAGCAAGATGAAACCTTTTGATAACATAACCACAAGGCTTGTAAAGCTTCTGCTTTGCATCAGAAAGTATATGAAGATGACAAAAACTTGTCAAAGCCATAGCCTTTAACTTACACCCAACAAACAAACACCTATGATTACTCTTCAAATCACTAACATTAGTGTTATTTTCACCAATAACTTCTATATTAGCCCCACTCTCTTCATTCTCCCTCTCTAGAACGCCAATCCCACCACCCTGTTTCTGCTGTTCTTGTTTTTGAAGGGTGTTTTGGTCTTCTTTAAAAGGGCTGACACCATATTCCCAATAGTACTCTCTGTACTGAATCTTGAGTTCTTCCATTAATGCCCAGTAATGATCTTTGAAGCATTTTGAGAGTTGTTTTAGCTTGTAAGACCTTCTTTTGAGGAGTTCTTGGCGCGTGATGTGGGTGGCGCGTGACAAAACCTGGTCTTTGAGGGTGGGAGATAGTGGTGATGGATTAGTGGTTGGGTTAGGGTTTTGAGTGATGTTAGGTTGTGGGGTTGTTGTGGTGGTGGTGTTGGGGGTAGAGTGGTGGTTCTTGGGTGGCTTAGAGGAGGAGGGTAGGTGTTTCTTGGTGGCTGCAGTCATGGCTACCTAAAAGGAGAGTTCAGAGAGTGGGGAGAGGAGAGAGGGATTTGTTTTCTTGTATTTCAATTTGACTGACTATTCACAGAATGTCTGAATAGAAAATTGACAATCACAGACGACGTGTAGCTTACAATTGGATGACGGAACTCAAATTACAGTTGGAGATTATTACAGAAATAGCTTGAACAGAAGGATCTTTTACTATGGCACCAGATAATGTCATGCTTTCGTCGTGGATTTGATTGTACATATGAGCAGTTCCTTTTTTTAATTTTAGTCATTGGACTTTTAATTCTTGCAACTTCATCCTCTAAAGTTATATTAATAATCGAAACTAATTTTGTTTGGGCAGAATCATTAGCGTTGTTTACTGGAATAATTTAACAAAGGTTTTATCATTCTCACAAAATTTTTTTTTATTGAACTGACTATCGGAAGATATTGGTGTTTTTTTTTAAGATTTATTAATTATTATTAAATTAATTAAAACTAAATAAGTCATTTTATATTTTAAAAACACAATAAAAAAATTAAAATATCATTTAGAGCAAAAAGTTTTTTATAAAGTAGTGTACACGGTGGATAAGCGTTGGTCGTGCGAAGTTTCACAATTCATTGATATGTCAAATTTAACTTTTATTTTTTTGACTTTTAATTTTTATTTTTGTCATTTTATAAAATCTTGAAATGTTCTCAAATTTCATATATTATTTTTCTAATTTAATTTTTATTTTTTTGATTATTTTGTTTTTTAGTTCTTTTATTAATTAAATTGATTTTTCTTTTTAATTTTACCATTCAAGAAAAAAATTATTTTATTTTTTATTTTAATTTTCATTTTCATTTCTTTTATTGTTTTGTTTTGCCCTTTAGTTAGATTAATTTTTCTTTTTAATTTTACTCTTTAATTAAAAATAATTTTTTTATTTTTATTTTAATCTTCATTCTTTTAATTTTTATATTTTTTTATTAGTTTTTGTGTATAATTAATTTTTTTTAATTTTATTTTTTAATATTTGATTGAAATTTGTATTAATGAATTTGTTTTTTTTAATAGGAGTTCAGTAGAAATTTTCTTATAAAATGCTGAAAAAACAGATTAAGCTCAGCTTAGCTTTTTTATCTTTTTATTCGATCTTAACTCCTCCTTTTAATTTGAAAATGGAACTATTCCTCCAAGCACATGCACACGATAATTCCACAAGTTTTGGTTAAATAAACAACAACTTGCAAACGATAAGTCCACAGGTTTATTTTTTAAAGTATTCAACTATTTGTAACATCAAGCAAAACACCAGACCCAAAACAAGACTTCTTCCCCATCTTGCCATTCACTGTTATGTTAGGACTATAAGCATTACCTTTACTCCACAGTACTCAGCCTCTCCTGGTATCTTGATCTTCATAGTTGAAGCATCTTCTGCTTGGAATGTGTTGTTGTCGTTTAACCAGCTGAATGCAAAGTAGGGTGCTTCTGTTTCCTCTGCAAGACATGTCAAGATCTTATGCATAAACTGATTTGCAGGTGTAGAAGCCAATGATGCCATCGAAAGAAGACAAAAAATAATGAATTATATATATATATATATATATATATATATATATATATATATATATATATATATATATATTATTCATTTTCTGGAAATTGACTTTTTTCTTAAACCACTATCCAATACCAGCAAACAAACGGGTACGTAGTCTACCTCTCAATTGTCTCTCATCCTCTTTATCTTTTTTCTACCAACTACAGAAAACACAAACCTCTCCATTTGTGAAGATATCGCTCTCTAGGCCAGCTCTACTTCTCTCTCGGTCAACTCTGCTCCCTTTTCTTCTCTCGGCCTACTGCTTTCTCTTCTGCTGTTTTGTGGTGGATCGTGCTCTTTCTCATCGTTTGCAAAGTTGGCGTGCAGTCCGCCACACGAGGAGACTGTCATCAGCCACCGCCTACCCCCACGTCTTCACTAGAGAACCACCCCTCGCCGGATCCGCTTCCTGGAAGACCAACAACATGTCCATATGACATCCATGAACGACAGAAATCCATTTTACTTTTTTTCACTGTCATCTGCTTCTCTGACTGTCTGAATCTATCCTTATCCATAACCACACAAGCCATTAAGCTCTATCACTCGTCTCCAACACACTTACTCTTCCCCGTCCATCCACTTTTTTCTGCTTTAATCAAATCATTGGATAACATCTTGCTGCTTCTGCTGCTCAGGTAATTAAGTTTGACTAATTTTACCTCTTATTTCATACCATTTCTTTTCCAACTCATGTAGTTTGATTCTTCTAAGCAAAAAGAAACATACTGGTTTTTAAATTACTGATATGACTAGTTGTAGAATTATTGGGAAAGTAAAAAGAAAAGAACACTTTGATCTTTGGAGCGGTTTAACTTGACTTTGGTTTAGACTGGGAAACACTTGTAATCAATTTTTCTTTTTTATCTTAAACTTAGCTTCTTCTTTTTTCAATTAGTTTAAGTTCCATTTTAATTCAATTTTCTGAAAGTTCTTTGTTATGTCTGTCGGTAGCGACACAGAAGAAAAAATGGTTGGAGGAAGTGATCCATTTCAGAGTTATTTTGAGAAAGTGGATGGTGGTTTATTGAAGTGCATTTTTTGTGAGAAGACATTGGCTGGACGTACTTCCTCTACAAGGATGAAATATCATCTGGCAAGAGTTGGAGGTGGTGGTGTTAAAATTTGTGAAAAAGTAACTCCAGATGTTCGACGAGCAGCGTTTGATAAGCTTCCTGACAGAATGCGTGGGAGTATGCCAAGTTCAAGCAATAATATAACAGTTCCTGCAGATTCAGATCCTGCGCAAGATTTAGATATGCAACAACAAGGACAATCTCTTTTGGATGATTTTTCATGGATGGATGGGATGATTGGGGGAGAGATTGTGCTTACTGAGGAGGCCATGGTTCCTAGCATGCTTATGCCTGATGCACCTGAGACTGGATTGGGAATAGAGCCAGCAGTTCAAGCATTTGAAACGGATATGAATAACATCACATCTTCATTGACGAGGGATGTTGAGTTAAGCAGTGGTATAGAGAGTCGGGAATTGATGCAGGCTGTTACTGAGAGAGGAAGCTGTTCTAAAATGCCTGTAGATAAGAGTGTGCCAAGTTCAAGCAATAACGAGGGAATTAATGCAGCTTCAACTGCTTTGCGGGGCTTAGAAATGGAACAAGAAGAACAACCTCTTTCGGATGAACGAGGACGGAAGGGTTTTCTGATTGGGGGGGAGACTGAGCTTGTCGAGGAACCTAGAGCTCATGTCGTTCTTATGCCAGATGAACCTGAGACTAGACAAAGAACAGAGCAAGCACATCATTCATTTGAAATGAACTTGAATAACTTCTCATCCTCATCAATGAGGGATTTTGAGTTAAGAATTGGTAGACTGACCACGAGTCCAGAATTGATGCAGTCTGTTGTTGAGAGACAGCCGTCTTCTAAAAGGCCTGTACATAAGAAACGTAGGACTGGAAGATATGTATTGCCGACAACAAAGCTAGCGGGCCAAGCTATGGAAAGAAGCATGAAGGATGTCTGGTCTTGGTTGTTGAATGATGAGGTCTCATGCATTGGCATTTGTGGGATGGGGGGGGTGGGAAAGACAGCTTTGGCTACACATATCTATAATCAGCTTCACGAGAAACTAGGCATGTTTCATCCTGTTCGTTGGATTACTATGTCACAAGATTTTAGCATTTATGCATTGCAGGGTCGCATTGCTGAGGTTTTGGATTTAAAACCTTTGGATGAAAATGATGCGATGGTGAGAACTGGGGAGCTTTTGACAGAGTTGAATGTGAAAAAAAAAGGTTTTTTAATTCTTGATAATTTGTGGGGTCATTTTCTTCCTGATCAAGTGGGAATACCTCTTAGAACAGACGGGTGGAAGCTGATTCTCACAACGAGATCACTGGAGATATGTCGAAAAATGGATTGCCAAAGGATAATCAAAGTGGAGCCTCTTTCTAAGGGCGAGGCTTGGGATCTGTTCATAGACAGATCAGGGCATGGTGTTACACTTTGTCCTGAAACGAAACTGATCGCAGAGTCTATTGTGAAGGAGTGTGCTGGTTTGCCTCTTGGAATCATGACAATGGCTCAAAGCATGAAGGGAGTGGTTGCTGAATATCGGTGGAGAGATGCATTGCTAAAACTGAGAAGATCAGAGGTTGGACCAAGTGAAATGGAAACCAACGTATTTCGAGTGTTGGAATTTAGCTATGCCCAGTTGAACAATTCAGCACTGCAAGAGTGCTTCTTACATATCACACTATTTCCAAAAGGCAAGATCATCTTGAGAGACGACGTGATAGAGTATTTGATTGATGAGGGTATAGTCAAAGAAATGTGGAGTAGGCGTGCACAATTTTGTAGGGGCCATACCATGCTTGATCAACTTGAAGATGCCAGCTTATTAGAAGGTTCCAGGGACGATGAAGATTACAGATATGTCAAGATGCATGATTTGATTTGGGATACGGCTTGGAAAATATTGAACGAAAGTGGGAGGGCTATGGTTCAAGCAGGTGCACAACTAACAGAATTACCCGGTGTAAGATGGTGGAGACGGGAACTGTTAAGAGTTTCACTCATGGAAAATAGAATCGAGAATATTCCAACAGACTTTTCACCAATGTGCCCCCGTCTCTCAACATTATTGTTATGCAGAAACTACAAATTGAATTTGGTCGAGGATTCTTTTTTCCAGCACCTCATCGTACTCAAGGTTCTTGATCTTTCCGACACAGATATAGAGAAGTTGCCGGATTCTATTTGTCATCTGACGAGTCTCACTGCATTGTTGCTGGGATGGTGTGCAAAGCTGAGTTATGTACCATCATTAGCAAAGCTCAAGGCAATGGAGAAGTTGGATCTCAGTTACACTGGACTTGAAGATTTGCCCGAGGGAATGGAAAGTCTGAAGGATCTCAGGTATCTTAATCTTGATGGAAGTGGGGTGCGTGTTTTACGGTTGGGTATTTTATCCAAACTCTCCAAATTACAGTTTCTCAAGCTTCATCAGGGATTTGGAGTTGTTCTCTCAGTTAGAGGAGATGAAGTTTTCAGATTATATGATTTGGAAACTTTGGAATGCAACTTCCGTGATCTAGACGATTTCAGATTGTTCCAATCTGGACGGAGATTTTCAAAAATTGCTTGCAAGGTTACTGTGGGACGACCTTCTTTCTCTTCACTTGATGATCTAAATTATACAAGATCGAAGTCTGGGTTAATTAAAGAGGCTTGGTTTTATGACCTCATGATTGACAATGCAGTTTGTCTGTTCCCGTGCTTCATTACAAAAGTAGTTTTTGTGAGTTGTCAAAACATGAGGCGCGTATGTCCATCATATGAAATTGATGGGATTCGAGGGCTTGAGATTCTACACCTTGATGGTTTGATAATCTTAGAAGACCTTTTTGGAACATGGTTAATGCCGCCTGCTCGTGATACTCCCATGGCTGATCTTTTTGTCTCTTGGAATCTCAGAGAGATCGTGATACATAAATGTCATAGGATGAAGGTGCTGCTCCCTCCTTGGTTGTTGTCTGAACTCCGATTGGAAGTGATTGTAGTCGAAGATTGTTACAACATGCAGGAGATAATGGGAAGTGGTGAAGATTTTGTAAATGGAATGGTGCGTTATTCTGGTATTCGACTGAGGGTTTTGGTATTGAAGAAATTACCGAATTTGAAAAGCATTTATTCTGGAAGACTTCAATGCAATTCTCTCGAAGAGATTACCGTGGTTGATTGCCCGCAGCTAACGAGGATCCCGTTCACTATTTCCCGTTCTCTCAAGAAAATTGAAGTAGATCCTGAAAGTTTGCTGAACACAGTTGAGAATGTTTCATGATTTCTAGCCATATGCTATTATTCCGGGGATGAAATTAGGATTTTATGATTTCTAGGGATTGTTTTGTATTTTGGTATCGGAACCTTTACCTAATAGTAAAGGTATGACGTCATGCTATTTATGTAAGGAGTGCTCGGAAGGGTGATAGAAATTAACATTTCAGAATTTTTTTTATTTAAATTTTTTATTATTATTAGTATATTAAAATAATTTAAAAATATTAAAAAAATAGTGAAAATATTAAATTTAGAAATTAACATTTCAGAAGTGATAGCATCCTGTAGATATAGGTTCCTTCCAGCATCAACTTCACTTAAACATTTCATATTTATCCTCGGCAGACAGTCTACAACGCCAGTGCTGATAATGTTTTTTCCAGTTGTAAAGCTTACTAAAAAAACTACAGATCTTTGCAAGAAAAATTACAGATTGTTTTTTCTGTCGATCGTTTTAGGTGCAAAAGGCAAATTTTGCTGCAATTACGGGGCAAAAAAACTTTCAAGCACGCACATGATAACTTGGACTAAAAATCATTGCTTCCCTGGGAGAGAGTAGAGTGGCTTGTGCCTTAAACACTCTATGGAGCATCAACAATTGAAAATTATTTTGGCAAGTCATAATCAAGACCATGTCAATGCAATACTAACTGTATATATTTCCGTGTTTAAAAAATATTTTTAAAACAATTTAAAATTTATTTTTTATTTGTGATATTCTTTTCTAATAAAATTTCAAGATGAATATCTTTCGGATCAAAAAAGGTAAAAAATCTCCCCAAAACTAAGGTCAAATTAACTATTTAGATCACAAATTCTTAATTAACATAGTATTAATAACAAAATTAATTTCATAATATAATTTGATTGTCTTAATATAATATAAATTCCTAATTAACTTCTTGAAATTCTCTTCGTAGATTCAATAAAAAAGACTTGGAGAAATTGTTGATAGATGCATTTATGTTTACCTACAAGTCTGAAAACTCAAATGATAGAATACAAATGAAGACTAAAACTAAAAAAAAGGACTGTAAGATGAGAGGTACATCAGTGATCAGTCATTTGTTGAGAGAGGACGCTCTTCTAGGAAGGCCTGTACACAAGTGGTCTTGGACTAGAAGATACGTATTGCCGGCAGCGAAGCTAGTGGGCCAAGCGTTTGAAAGAAATATGAAGATGATGAAGTTTAAAAATTCAAGAATATAAAATAAAAAGGTATTTGATGTTAGGGATAGTGGTTTATTAATATGTTAAAAATTTTGGATTTTTTAATCTAAAATATTTTAAATTCACCAAGAAGATCTTGGATACCTGTAATAAAATAATTTTAATAAAATACAAGAATATTCTAAAAAGATGCTCTGAAAATATAAATGCACTAGAAAATTGAAGATCGTAAACCTTTGTTATGAAGCTTTCAATATGTATTTATAACCTACAAATCTTGTTCTTTTATAAAAGAAAAGCCCGCAGTGTAATTATCTTAGTAATATTTAATGATGGATAAATATCTCTTACTTGATAGGAATATGGTAGGTCTTTGAAAAACTTTTATACACCTAAAAAGGTGTAGGAAGATTAGAGTTTAAGACATTAAATTTAGCTAAGCCTATAGAGACCGAGTTCTTCCCTGAGGTTAGATCCAAGGAAGGTTGGTCATTCTCCTAGACATGTCAAGGGAGGATAGTCATTATCTTGAACGTGGCTGACTGTCAAGTCTAAACATGCATGCCAGACCCACGTTATCTTGGGTCTCGCATGCGTGTCAGGCTCACGCTACCTATTCATGTTACATTGAGCTCGACTGTTTGCTAAGTTCAAGCGTCTTGGATTTAACATGTATACCAAACTCACGGTATCGTAGACTTGACGCACTATCAAGTCTAAGTGCCTAGAACAATTGCTTTTTTAATCTAGCTCTACTAAGAGACAGCTGAAGGTCCAAAAATTTTAAGAAAAATAAAACAAAACCTACAATAATGCAAGAAATCTGAAACACCCTAAGAAAAATAACAAAATTGGTCCAAACAAGAGTATGCAGGCTTGAAACCTAATTTTGGAAGATCAATCGGTGTAAAAAGGTACACAATCGCTTCTTGTAGAAAAATTATCTTTTTAATCACTTACAAAAATTTTAAGTTTAATTCAAGGACCGGATCTTCAGATATCTCATTTTTAAGATATTAACATAGCCTGAAATAATCAAACCTTCGTTTAAGTTTAGGCTTGTCCTACTTATACATAAAAAAATCTGTTAAACCATATAAGTAGAAGATCAAATCCATACATGAATGCTCATAACCTTTTATTTCTAAAAGCCCGGCTACATTATCCTAACTTGTAATGTGCTGTTGTCGTCTGGCCAACTGATAAATACTCTGTTAAAAACGACGTATCTTTCTAACATCTGGAGGTACAGATTACAGTTTCACCTCAACTGATAAATACTCTACAAAACCAATCCGAATGAATTAAATGTTTTATAAACAGTTATTGTTTGAGTCGGATTTGAGTATAATTAAAAGAACCGATAATGAATACTATACATGTATACAAATTTTAAACTTAAAGGTTGTTTGCTAGTCTCATTCTCAACCGTCTCCATCTGTGAACATACTGCTCTCAAGGTCAACTCTACTGCTTTCTCTTTTCTTGGCCTATTGCTTTCTCTCCATCTGTGGATCGTGCTCTTTCTCATCGTTTGCAATGTTGGCGTGTTGTCCACAGTAAAGAAGGACAACCTCTTTTGGATGATGGATTGGTGCGGATGGATAGGATGATTGGGGGAGAGATTGTGCTTACTGATGAGGAGACCATGGTTCCTAGCTAGCATACTCATGCCTGATGCACCTGAGACTGGATTGGGAACAGAGCCAGCAGGTCAAGCATTTGAAATGGATATGAATAACATCTCATCTTCCTTGATGAAGGATGTTGAGTCGAGCAGTGGTATAGAGAACATGACTTGGGAATTGATGCAGTCTGTTGCTGAGAGAGGAAGCTCTTCTAACAGGCCTGTAGATAAGAGCGTGCCAAGTTCAAGCAATAACGAGGCAATTAATGCAGCTTCAACTCCTGTGCGGTGTTTAGAAATGGAACAAAAAGAACCTCCTCTTTTTGATGAGGGCCTAGGATGGAGGAATATCTGGATCAGGGGGGAGACTGAGATTGTTGAGGAACCTAGAGCTCCTGTTGTACTTATGCCAGATGAA
>Ga0325404_1008598_pt1 | contig 10492 bp, 4 predicted proteins | sample PopdelMetagenome_18_FD_205664 | JGI IMG/M metagenome (GOLD analysis project Ga0325404, IMG submission 205664) | Populus deltoides microbial communities from Bellville, Georgia, United States - Xylem-Control-R1 | ecosystem: Host-associated > Plants > Phyllosphere > Stem > Wood/Secondary xylem...
TAGATAAGTATTAATTTCTATTATCAATAGCTATATTTTTATTACGTGACGTCAAACAAATTAATGAACTCCATCACACACCAGCTTCTTCTCCAATTTGTGCTGGCGTCATACCTCTTTTTTTCTTGAAGAAAAGTTCAAGCTCGATAGGCCTAGAACACAGGGAATGAAAACCACAAATATATTTATTGATTTGAGCATGGGAATTTCAACAGGGACCGGTTTACGGGAGCCACCGAGACCACCCCACCATAGGCCTAGAACACAGCCAATGACCGGCCATTTTTTGTGTAAGGTTTTTTCACCTTGACTTCATCACCTAGCTGGCAAAAACAACTTTTTGAAGCAACAAGTCCATTTCTTTTGATCTGCACAGACGATGAGAACCATAGGATTGAAGGAAAGGGCAAATTGAAAATCCCATGAACTATATTTGTAGCCTACAAACTAACATTAAAAAAAATGATTATTGTTGCTTTATTTTTTATCCTTTCACTTTAAACGGTTCACTCCATTATTTATTGTCAATTTCTTTCTTTTTAGGTCTTTTTAAAAGAATCTTAAATATCAACCCATCAAAATAATATAAAAATATTAATTTAAAATTTAAAAAAAAAAACACGCTGAGCGCAATGCCAAATAGATACCTTCATATTTATTTTCATCCACCTAATTTATTTATTTTTGGCTTCTTTTACCACCTGAGGTAAGTGAGGGTTTGAATTTGGGGCTTTCTTCTAGAGGAGGAGAGGGGTAAGGTGAACGAGGATAAATTCTAGGCTCTGCGACGTCGACGGTGGTGGCTTTTGTCTGCAGTGAACGAGGGTAAGTTTTTTCGTTCTGAATACGATTCCTCTTCGTTTACTGATTTTTATAATATATATATATATATATATATAAACCTTTTTCATAAAGTTGTGAACGTATGACAAACCTAAACAAATTCAATGAAAAGAGGTTTAACTCAAAAATACTGTTAGATCTGCAACGGGAGCAGGGGCTGATATTTGTACTCCCTATGCTATAACCATGCTTCCCGGTCCCCTCTCTCACACAGCCGAACCGACAATTCCACACCTCAAAAGAGCCCTACCTAATATCATTTATTCTGGGTGTCTTCATTGCCTGTGTTAGGAGTGTTAACCGCTGTCCTTTCTTTCTCCTTTACTCCTAAAAGCTCCTCCATCCATAATACACGAAACAGTGCTAAAGCATTAAGAAAGACCCCTCCTGTCTCTTGCTCGCAGAGTGTAAACTCCAATTTCCTTAAATTAATCTGTGCTTTTCTCTATGAATCATGGAGACGGTAACTAGTAGCTAGAATTAACCCAGAAAAAGATAAGGTAGCAGGCAGGAGGCAGTGAGCAGCAAACAGTTTAGCGAGAAAATGCTCGAGAAAAAAAAAGCTGCGAAACTGTTCCTTCCCCACTCGAAAGTGAACCAGTCAAGTCAAAAGGAGACCCTATAACTCGTCCTCAGAATCCAACCTCTTAAAAGTTAAAACATAAATCGATGTTCGAGTTCGGACTTCGGATGGACCTCAGTAACCGAGATCGGAAGCTTGCAAAACAGAAGAAAACATATGAAAAGCTTAACATGTATGCAATTTTTTTTTTTTATGTTTTTGGATTTCAGTTATATTAATTAATATCAAAATAATTTTTAAAAAATAAAGAAAATATTATTTTAATATATAAAAAAAACTTTGAAAAACCAACATTACCGTGCCGAAGTTTCAATGTAAGTCTACAGTCAATGCTGACACCTTCACATGTCTAGAGAATCTGAGGAACCTACTTTTAATCACAATTTCAAAACAGATTAGGAAGAATAATTACGATGATAATGATCACCATTTTGATTCAACTCTTATTAATTACTGAGAATACATATTAAGTTAAGGGATTGTAGAAATGATCAGCACAGCGACATTTCCAACCAAGTGGCCTATAATCTGGGAACCTATTACCTGCAAGATACGAGTCGAAGAACTCATCAATACTGCTAGTTTTAGCTGAACCCATTTGAACTGGTTGGTTTTGACTCGGTAGAGCTGGTACTTGAACTGCTATGCATGGGTGGCAACCATTGCATTTGTTGTGGCAACTTGGTGGGGTCGAACCTAGCCTTGCCTTCTCCTCAAAAGCTATACCCTACTCAAAAGATCATAACTTGTAGCATCAAAACAAACCAGGAGGAGGTAGGGAGGTGAGTTGAGTTGAGGCTTACCTTGCGAGGAGAAGCTGGAGGTTGTAAGTGTTGATCAAAACAAGAGACCGGATAGAGCAGAAAATATATAGAAATTGCAGTAGTTAGCAGTGATCTAGAGGCAGGTAACAGGCGACAAGAACCCATTGTATATGGTCATCAAACAAAGCCTTTCATGCATCGTGACCAAGAAGAAGCCATAGCATTAACTAGCTATATATATATATATATATATATCCCCAACAAAGAAGTTAAATGAAAGGGGTCAGAGTAGTTTGAAGCCCAGTTGGCACTTGGCGGTTTGCTTCTTGTAACTCTCCCTATCACAGTAAGCAACTCAAGAAACAAACAAAGGAAGGGACAGAATCTGGTTAATTTTCGTTCATGGACCTGCATATAGAGAGAAGAGAAGCAAGAGGACAAGAGTGCGTCAATTAAAAGGAGAAGTTGAGTGGTGGGTGGTGACTGAGAGAAAGGGAGAGTACGGACTGAACTTCAGTGTATTATATATTTTTTATTTCTTAAAATTTATTTTTAGCATGAATATATTAAAACAATAAAAAGTACCAAAAGATTAATTTAAAAATAAGAATATGATTGGATTGCAGATGCCAAAACAAGACCTACTAGGGGACAACGACGAGGGTGTGGCAAACAGTGAAAGGAAATATTCATAGCTATCACATGCAGCACAGTGCAATTTAATGGATTAATTTGCTTTTCCAACAGTACTACAGCCCCCTGACTGAAAAATATATATTTAAATTTACTGAGGATATGTTTAAATTTATGAACTAGATGACACAAATTACGTAACACACCTCTGACCCAAACGTAAAAATATATATTTAAGTTTACATTATTAGTAACAGCGTAATAAATAGATTACAGTGTTTTGAACAGCATAACCTTTTTATTTAAAAAAATAAAAAAACTGAGTTGCGATATTCTCAACAGTGCAACTTTTAGCCGAGATGTTCTCTTAAATATTTTATTTATTTATGATAGTTTATTAAATATTTTTTTAATACATGCTATTTAAAAAAATAAATCTGGAGAATCCACGTCAGAAGTGACGGGCCCTTTGCTAAAATTCTCTTGCCCAGTAAATGAAAACTATAAAATAAAATAAAAAAGAGTGAGTGAATCATACCAGCTGCATCACGAAGAACGCAGAAAAAGAATTCGTAAAGGTACACTTTAATTAATTAGACGGGTATTCTGTGTCTGCTTTCACTTTTTTCCATGTTTTTCCTGATTTGTTGCTCTGATTTCACAGATTCATAGCAGCAAGTGTCGAGCTGCTGGTGGTGAGTGAATTTTAAAATAATTAATTAGTATTGTGTTTTAAAAGCATTTTTTTACATCAAAATATATTAAAATATATATTTTTTAATTTTTTATATAAATTAAAATTATAAAAAAGTACTAAAAAAACCTTAATTTAATATCTTTTTACAACACACATATTTTTTAAAAATATATAAAATAAAAAGTACTGCACTTTCAGCAATAGCAGTGTTTTGGCCATTAATCTTTTCATCGTCTTTCCACATCATTCTCACTTATTTAGAAGCTAACGACATTACTTTTTAAAATATTTTTTTATTTAAAAATATATTAAAATAATATTTTTTAAAAAAATTATTTTTAATATCAACTCATCAAAATAATTAAAAATTTTAAAAAAATTAATTTTTTTAAATATAAAAACAAACATACTCGTGATTTTTTTATACTCAAAGAGTTTAGTGTGAGCACAGCCGGTTGGATATTTACAATGAATTTTAAAAGAACACTAACTGCTATATGGTTAGAAGATACATTGATATGAATATAGTTGAGTTCTAAAACATTTCAATATTTTCTGAATAAAATTAAGAAAAACGAGCTTCTACATGTATTTGGCAATGTAGTTGCCATTGTTTTTTAAATAATTTTTCGTATCAAAATACATGTCAATGATTTTTTTTATTTTTTAAAAATTATTTTTCACATCAGCACATTAAAATAATTTGAAAATACTAAAAATATATTAATTTGAAATTAATAAAAAAATAAAAAAATTTAAATTTTATCAAAAATACTTTTAAAATACAGAAATAAACAGGCTCGTTGTTTATCCCCGATGCGCATTGAAAAACTAAATTAATATGTTTCTTAGGTTTCAATTCTAAAATTTTTTTTAGAATGTCCCTGCCCAGCACCTGAACCAAGTCTCTTCTCATATAGATCGCAAGTGCACCCAAACCAAGGCCCTACTCCCAGCCAGGTAAGAGCAAGTTTTGTATCGCTGTAGCAAGTAATTATTTTTAAAATATTTTTTATTTAAAAATATTTTAAAACCAGTTTAATTTGAAAAAAAAAACTTGAATAAACTTATCAACCTCAGCCTCTCCGGTTCAAAACCAAACTTTTAACTAGTTGATTTTAAAAAAAATTAGTTGAAACAGCATTGTTTTCATCCTTTTTGAAAAAAGAAAATTAAAAGCTAACTCTCAAGTTAGATTTTATAATTATTTTTTTATAATATTTAACAAAAATTAAGTTGATCATGTATATCTTAGCATGTCTTAAGAGACACATAGATTAAACTTCATCTCTATTAAATTGTGTTACTTTGTTGAATATTTTTTACTATTGCTATATTTCTCAAAAAAAAAAAAAGTTGAAAATATTGTCTTCACTAAAAAGCTAGAATTTTACATGAAACAACTACAAAAATAGTTATTAAACTCAATTTAAAAGTTGAACAAGCCAAAAAAAACTAAATCCCACATTACATTGACGTGGATCAACTTAGAAAAATTAAAAACAATATATTTAAAGTTTTAACATTCTATATAAAAAAATATTAAAAAACAATAAATAATAAAATTTAAAAAATTATTTCAAAATATTTTTTATTTTACATTGAAAAAATATATTTTTCTTTTTAAATTAAAGCATTTAATTCAAAAAAATTTCTTATTTCACATTGAAAAAACACAAATTTCTTTTTGTAAACATATAATATATATTAATAAACTTTCAATCCCACATTAAAAAAATAAAATTTCTTCTAGTAATTATACACTAAACTTTAATATGAACTGGTAATCAAAATAAAAATAAAAATGAGAGGCCAAAAAATAAAAGATTTCACACAGATTGCGCCAAGTCATTACAGGCTTGGGTTTTACCTAGTTTGAACCCGGCTAAGATCCTGGATTAACCTACCAGGTCAAACCGGGTTTGATAAGTATAACTAAGAGTAAAAACTCATGGCAGCTAAAGCTAGACCCGGTTGCCTCATCTGCTGCCAGCAATAGCTCCACAGCCATACAGCCCCTGGGCACCTTCACGCACGCCAAACAAACACCTGTAAATTCTAATTCTTGGCTATCTGAGGGTTTGAATCAAAACACAAAAACTCAACCATAAGTTTTTTGATGTGTGTGTATATATATAAAGTTCGGTACACACAATTAGTGAAGACTTGAGAAATTGCATTGTCTTAATGAAGGCACACACAAGCACTAAATTCAAATGAAGCACGGCATGTAAAAACATCTTGGGACCAAAGGCTTCTAATGCTATTGAGTATTGCGGTGTAGGTTAGGCAGCGACAGCATGTTACGTGTTCTGCATTTAAACCCACAAAGTCAACCAAGAGGTACCACTGATTCAGAATTTAACCAGTTCGATCGATATAATTCTTCATCTACAATCGCAGGCGGTATGTTCCAACTTCCAAGAGGATACCCAGACATCTTCCCACCTAATTGAATGGAGAACAAATCACATCAGCAGAAAAAAGAGTCATAACTTCATAGGAGTTTTCACTTCAAAGCACACAAAGTACCTTCTTTGGTAGCTTCTTCACATCTCCTCTGGTAATTTGTGGACAGTTGAGGGTCCAGAGTTTTCAATAAACTGCCATACTTCTCTTCCGCTTCAGCAATGTATTTAGCCTGTAAAGGATCAATAGAAAACATTTTCCCCTTAAAAATTACCAGGTAATAGAGTATTTATAGATTGATATTTTAATCAAATTCAATAGATGAATGAATTGACATCAAGGGCTTTCCAAAGATTAAAGTAATATAAATCGTCTGTTTCACCAGTCCATGCTTCTAATATCATCATTATTGCCACAAATAAAAAAAAAATGGTACTTTGGTATCAACTGGCATGATCATATCAAGTTTGTGTGCTGATGAGAACACCAAGAAAATTATGTCACTGAAGTAATAAGGACAACCGCTTAAATTTTTAAATCTATTCAGTTACCTTAGCTGAAACTCATACAGACAACATTCACACTCCTACCCCTCACCACTACAAAACTCTCAAGCTCCCACTCCCAAAGAGTACAAGCTTTCTCAATCAAAGAGAAAATTTATGCAGGCAATACCTTTCTATTAAATTTAACAAATAAAATGCTCAGATCACTCACCAGCATGGCTGGGGCCATTGACGGTCCATATATTCTGACAAACATTCGCAAGATATTGAAATTATTCTCTAGCACATCATCCTACATAAAAAACGCATGCTTTTAAAATTAGAGTTGGGCAGATCAAAAGGAACCACAATAAAAATTCCTACCATGGGATATGAACTTACCTCATAGTCAAACCTGCAACATTGCCATGTGAACTCTTCATTTTGGGTAACTGATCATGCTTGGCACATAAATTATAGCAACAACCAAAAAAACCATTATCTCTGTAATAACATAATAAACGAAAGATAGCACAAAAGCAAGAAACAGTGATCACTCTGCACCACTCAGGCAAGCCCATGAGAGGAATGGCAAATACACATTTACACTTAGCCATGCACATGCATCCAAAAGCTAAGCTGAGACATTTCTATAGCATAAAATATGATTTTGTGTCAATTCCACGCCATACAATTTTGTATCTGATTATTTTGCTACAATTGTCGTTTTCAAATAGTGAATGAGTTGGCATACTTTATACAGAATAAGGATAAATTGATAAAAGAAAGAAAATAAGCACTTACAGATCATCAGACACTTCCACTAGAAATTCTGAGATGGATAAGAATTCCATATGCACATCATTTACCTTCAGCAAAACTTCAAGAAAATACATTTAGCCTAATTACATACATCTAACCAAACAACAGGCTACATATTAATCAGTAACTAGCAGGATTGAGAGGTGGAAAAGAAAGGACTGGCCAAATTAATCAGAGTTTGACAGAATTCTCTAAATGAAAATGTGACAGAAATTTGTTTTATGATCTTGACAATGCCTGAAGAAAAAAGGTTAAACTCTTTTAAGATGTATTTTAAAAAGAAGAGAAGGAAATTTTTTGACATGTAAAAAAAGAAGAAGAATAAAATGAGTGAAATCACCAACAGATATGTACCTTTTCCCCTCTTAACTGGTACAGTAGAAGATTCAGAACTCGATAGTCAAAGGATTTCAAATGAATTGCCCTCATTACATCTTCAACTAAAATCTGAAAAGCAAGGTTATGATCAGACATAAACAAATGAACCTTGAGTCAGCCTATGATTCACTGCTAATAAATTAAACCCCTCAAACTCTCTGGAAGAATCTTAGTAAGCTATTTCAAGTGAACTAGTGACCCTTTTGTACTAGTTTCCTCCTATTTAATTCAAAAGGCATGGAACATGAGAATGTGTCAAAAGAACCTTGATTGTGAGCAGTGGGATCCAGTGATATACAATATCTGATATAAAACTAATAAATCAGCCATGCTCAAATTTAACATGGATCCTACTTATGAATCCACAATTGGCCCTGGAGTCATTCATCAAACGTTAATATTACTGATGTTTATGCACTGATCGACTTGATTTCTTCTCTATCTATGAGGTGCTAAAACATAATTTGATGTTTAAAAAAGAAAAATTCTGCAGCACAGTATTTAAACATCTAAATGCTCATAGATCCATCCTATGACATTGTTTTCAAGGTGGACCAGCTGAGGTCAGACTGATAATTCACGTTTCTCTGAAGACTTACAGTGCTACGGTGAGGATATTTTAGGAAATGACACCCGTAGATGAAAAACAAGCCAGCAAGAATAGAATTAATTTAAGAAAAAATGAACCAGATGAATGCGTGTACCTCAGTTTGGTTCACGAGTGCTGAGCATAGCTTTCTTTCCAAATCCCAATACTCTTCTCCAAACCTGAGTTCTTCATTGATCCTTAACCGAATACGCAAAAACAAACAATATAGCTTATATTCAGATTTCAAGCTTCACCTCATTACCCCAACGCCAAAGACAATGATAATAAAAATAATATGAAACAATACCTCTCTGTCAAAAGGCCATGATGTTGAAGCTGACCCACAAGGGGACCAAATGGATCGTTTTTTAACATATCAATAAACTTACCAATCCAGCTTTCACTAACTTCCTGAATGTCAAATTGAAAGGCATTGAAACAAATGAAAATCAACAATAAAACAGTCACAACATTTTCATCATATCTCTTCCAAAGCTCACAGTTCTTACCATGTGAGGTTTTCTTTCTACAGCTCCAACTATATTGGTTTGCATATTGACTATCTTTTCATTTAAACTATCCATCTACATAAAAAAAAAAAAATACAGTTATTAAGGAAAAAAAATTCGAGGAAAAAAACCCCTAGCCGCACAATACAAAAAAAATCCTCAGCTGCAATTCCAATTCCTAACCTGGTAAATGTAACTTTCAGTAAATGAAAGCAGAGGTAAATATTTGAATATCGATTGCGGCTTATTTATGTCCATTTCATGAAACATAAAGTACGATCTGCACTATTAATTCCCAAAAATAAAATAAATAAATAAAACCCCCAGTCAATGCATAAGTTTACAAATAACTAATAATAACAATAATTAAAAAAAAAAACAAATAACTCTGCTTACAAAATCCTCAAGAGTAGAATTTGCGCGTTGCATGGCATCCAAGCCAACCAATGCCATATCTTCCATATCACTATTACTATTAGCAATAAGCTTGCTTTCCGTTTGCAGCACCGCTTCTTCTCGATTAAACAAGAGAGACGCTTCTTCGAGAAAAGAACCCGAAATCTTGCACAAAAAAAAACGATTACAAAAAATCAGCATCATATAAAATGTTTACGTTGACGTGGCAATTGAAATCGAGTAAGAGAGTAATCACTTTTGGAAGGTGTTGGTTGATGAGAGTGAGTTTTTCCTTGAAATCTAGATCGCCGCACTGTTGTATCAGGAGGAGGAAGAGATTAGCGAGGAAGCGATTAGAGTGGTGGTTGTTAGAAGAAGAAGAACAAAGTAAGGCATGCGATTCCATCAGTGTTATCATTCTCTGAGCTTCTTCTAGTTTCTTCAGCTCTTCCATGCTTCACTCACTCCCTCGCTCCAGAGATGTTTTGCAATTTGGGGAAAATGGAAAGAGGGACTGCGAATGTTCAAGTGGAAATTCAGCTTACCGGGATATATAGAAAAAACTGCACGACACCGTTTGAAGTCACATTACGGATCACACCGCAGTTTTCAGTTTTCAGTATTTCAAATAAAAAAATTGAACTGTCCTTAAACAAATTTGTCTGTCAATAACATGAGTTTTGCAAGACATTGAATTTCTTTCATTAATTTCATACTTTTATATATATATATTGGGTTATTTCAATTTTTTGGCATGTTCAAAGTTTAATTTTTTTTCTCTAGTTTTTAAAGTTTTTAATGTTTGTGTAATCTAAGTTTTTATTTAGGATCTCAAATTTCTTTAAACTTTTAAAATTAAATTTTAATATTTTTAGGTTATTACAATTTCTTTTATGGTTTGAGAGGTTGTCTAGAAAATGAAAAAAAAAAAGTAAAAATTTAAAATGTATAATGATTCTTAAAATGACATATTGAAGTAGAAAAAAAAAAGGAAGTAGGTAAATTAATTAATTATTTAAAAATGTTTGTTTTTATGGTCTAAGCTGTTTTTAAAGTAATTTTCAAATGAAAAAACAATAAATTAATATTTTTTTTATTTTTAAAAATAATTTTAATGTGTTTACTTGAAAGAATATCTAAAAAAAAATCATGATGTTTTCAATTTAAAAAAACATTTTTTTTTAAATACCAAGCATGCAGTTACTTTCCTCGTGAAACTTTCATTTTTCTCTTTCGCGCTATCTTCCCATTCCCATGAATTTGCAACTTTGCTCGAGTTCTAGCCCTAATGTCGGAGGAACAGTAAACTAGAATTCAAGCTTATTAAACCCGAATAGGCCAGTAAGTCGATTTGAATCCAGTTGATCTGGTAGCTAAATCGATT
>Ga0325404_1008599_pt1 | contig 10491 bp, 5 predicted proteins | sample PopdelMetagenome_18_FD_205664 | JGI IMG/M metagenome (GOLD analysis project Ga0325404, IMG submission 205664) | Populus deltoides microbial communities from Bellville, Georgia, United States - Xylem-Control-R1 | ecosystem: Host-associated > Plants > Phyllosphere > Stem > Wood/Secondary xylem...
TAAGTATGTTTATTGTGGTGGGTCTCATTGATAAATCATGTGTGATGTTAGATAATAACATGAAAGGGGATTTTTGGCAGGTAGATGGGCTATGTCAGACATGCAACTACCCTCTGTCTCTTCTCGTAAATTCCTGGTCCTGCTGCTTCCTGTCCCTTTTTAATGTTGTCCATTCCTTAAATTACTTTATCTCTTAGTTTATTTACGTTATATTAGTAAGTCTTATTATATGATCAGTTGCATTGATAATACAATAATTCTATCCTATTTAATTAAATTTGAGGATTTAGACTTGTCCTCTAGAAGGTTTGGAAGGAAAAGAGCATACCTTACCCTTACCTAACTCCCTTCTTTTCTTCTCTCTGTCACATTTTTCAGCCTTTCTAATTTCTATGTAAGAAGAGGCTATGGATGGTCTGTGCAATGCTGTATTCTGAAAAGTTTTTTTTTTTTTTTTTTTGGTTATTGCTTCTTTAATTTCTCTCTTGAACAGAGTTTTTGCTCTTTGTTTTAATTGCCACTGTGTTTGGTAAAACAAATATTGAATAATAAAACAAATATAATTTTCATCAAATCATTCTATTTATTTTTTGTGATTCAAAAGTGTTTTTGAAAAAATTTAATATTTTTTTATTTTTTTCTTTGCTTCAAATTAATATTTTGTTGGTGTTTTTAGATTATTTAGATGCGCTGGTATCAAAAATAATTTTTTAAAAATAAAAAATATATATATTATTTTGATACATTTCTAAACGAAAAACACTTTGAAAAGCTACCGCAACCACACTCTCAAACAGGTACCGCAATACCATACAAGATGTTTAGAGATAGAACAGTTTTTTTCTATGTGCTAGTTTAATCTTGAATATGCAAATAAAATATAAATAAACAAAGAATTTAATACGGAATATTATGAGTTTTGCTTCTCTTGAAAAAGAAAAAAAAAAAACTTAAGCAATTAGGTATATCAGAGAAGAAGTGGTGGTTGAGGGACTCGGTATTATCTATGGAAAATTAGTTAATTTTCATGGAAACAAGTTTCCTGGTAGCCATTTGGAAGCCTGTGCAGCTCCGCATTCCTTGATAAATAACTTTCAAAACCATTGTTGAATTGAAAATTATTGAGAAAAAAATAGCTGATGAAGATCACCAAATTAATCAACAAACCTAACTAGCTTTTGGTAAGAACATGTTTGGGATGTTACAAATGGAAAACGTTTATAGGTGGATTAATTTACTACGGAAGGTCATCAACACACTGATACCCAATAATAATAATAATAATTTTTACAAAAATGTAAAAATCATTAAAAAAAACATGAAATTTTTTAAAAAAAATCTCAAGCACTTTTACAATAAGAATAATCCTAGATTACCAAAATATAATAATTATGTGGACATGTTAATGAACCAACTTTCATACACTTATCAAAACATGTGCAAAACATGTATTTAGCATTCCCTAAATCTAACAAAATATAATTTTTAAATAATATTTTCAAAAAAAAATTAGTAAAACTCCTACGTTACAGTAATATATATTAATTAATCAAATATTTTCAAATCTATAATCAAAACAAAAAATAATTTTAATGAAATCTTACCAAACTACGCAATATTCCCTAAATCTAACTTTCGAATCCAAAGTCTACCGCAGGTAGGCCACCCAAGCAAGGTACAAGGGATGCTGATACACGCATTTGGCATAAATTTTCAGCTTCATTCTAAGACCTACCACAAGAAAGTTGTCAATAAAAGACTTAAATTTTTATTTTTTATTAATATGAAGCTCCATATACCTCGACTAATTCTACAGACCTGAAGTTAATAATTATATAAATATCTAATAGCTCTAGATTTATGAAACTCGAACTAATAACCTCTAGAAAACAAATCTAAAGCTTAACCAATTAAAATATACTCCTTAGAATTAAAAGACTAAGTTATTAAAAACCCTACATGTTGTTGTAACCACCCTTGTCAATTGGACATGAAAAGCAGTCTTGGACATGGTATCCAAATTCAATTTTCAATCTTTTCTTCATCATTGATGGAGGGATTAGATCTGAAACTGGGCCATGGCTTCCTTGAAAATATGTTCCAAGGGTAAAGGACTGGTGAAAATTAGAATATCTCTCATAAGCAAAAAGTTCTTGATCACAAAATAATTTTGTTTTTGAAACTATATCCACTATACCATACAATTTCATGACTGCATTCATGAAGAGATTGTCTAGCTGCTCATTATGCATGATTACCCCTAGTAGGGCGGCAAACATGATTTCTTTTACGCGCATGGTCTTCATTATGGTGCTGTGTCCGGCAGGCATAACCATACCAGCAATCTTCCCTGTTAGCTGCTTCTGGCGGAAGGAGCTGTGATGATGCAAACACAAACACAGCATAGTTTCTAAAACTCAAAAATTGAAAAATATTCGTAGGCCACAAGTTTATACACTGCTTAATACTATATACTTACATTTTTAGGCATTGAAATCCGGAACCAGTACAGCAGAAAGGAGATCAATTTGTCATAACAATCACTGCATTCAGAAATAAACCAAACATTTAACATTTATGATTAACCTGCAAGAGTAAAGAACAGCAATAACAGCCACAACCGCAATAATTAACCTTACATTTGTTTAAGCGGGTGTGGAGAGGAATCCACATTAAAAATTGTTCATAAAGATTATATCAATTCAAAACTTGTCAAATGATCTCATCACCATGAATTTTAGTACTAACTAATTCCTCCTCTTGGAAGACTGCGGAGTTTTTGTCACTACACAGTAATTGAAGTACTAACTAATTCCACATCAAATCCTCCATATGAGAAAATAAAAGGTGAGTCCTTACTTGCAAACATGGGTTCCAACAGTTATCATCTCAGCATGATTCAGTGGCATCCTTCTTCGATCTGCAGCAAGAGTTAAAAACCAACCAAAATTCAAATTCCAGTGACATTTTAGCTTGAAAACACACACAAAATCCTCTCTTTCTGCAACAGAGACAACACATCATTACCCATTTCCAACCTTTGTCCTAAAATAACCATAAAAGTATCATGGAACATGAAGTACAAGATACATTCCAAAATACTCCAGAATTTTATTTCAAATTAACAGTACCACTAAAGATATTTATATATGTTGTTGCATCCCCTTCAAAAAAAAACCTTACACAAGGGTAACTGAATTTGGGACCTTACAAACTCAGTTTTTTTAACCATTAAGTTGGGGTAAAAAATCAACCAACACACCAATTTCTCTGTTGTTCAACTTCCCAATCCAATCTGAAATAACATCCTGCAGTGTTTTTCCCATCTGTCCGATACACCTTTCTGTGATCTATAAAACAAAAAATGTGAGTCACTCTTGTCAAACTTTGTAAAGTTGCTACCGATTAACATTTTGGAAAAGAGAAATTCATACATCCTGTTCATGCCGGTTTTTTTCATGTGCCAAAAATGGAATCCTAGAGACAGCATGCTCTGAGATCTGCAAAGCACAAGATTATGGAATATTAACAAAAGCATACAAAGCCTAAAATGTTCACAAACCTGAAGCCTCCAGAAGAAAAGGCATCTTATTGTTATGGAAAAATCACAATAAAACTTTAAAATTATCATGGTTTCCATAGAACAACTAAGGCCAGGCAATTAAAGAAAGCGTAAATAAGGATCACGGAAACGAAATCTAATCACAAATCAAATCAGATTAAATAAAAATAAGTGCTCAAATAATCTAGAAGAAAGAACATTTGTTTGCCAGAAGAGGCAAAAAATATTGAATAGCAAAGAGAAGATATACACACAAGAAAAAAAATTCTGCAAGAAACTCCATATCTGGTGTAATAGATTAAGTCAACAGCATCATCCTCTGTAGCAGAAGGTAGGAACACCAATGAACTACTTATAGACGGGTGCATTAAGTGAATGCCCAAAGTTTTAAAAAAATGAAAAAGAATAGTTAAAAGGTAAGATATATACATGTGAGAAACTGGGATTGTGAGATAGACAAACAATTAAGGGGCTAGGAATATACCATGCAGGTGGAGTAAAATTATATAGAAACGGTTTAGACCAATAGAAATAAGAAACTGACAAATTAAGCAGTGGTTTCATTGTTATGGAGTCGTGTCAAGCAGTAGCTTCGTCTAAATCGTTCTATGTCTTCCCTATCTGGTGCGCTTCGAGGTCTCTCTGGAAGAAGTAAGGGGTTGCACCAAAGAATGAGACAGAGTTGCTCTCCCTCTCCTTGTGCACTTAATTTGGAATGAAAGGAATAAACGTCTATTTGAGCATGTTTCCAAGTTAGTTGGTGCTGTTTTCCGAAAGTTTCAAGTTCAGTTCTTCATGGTTCTTCATTTCCATGAGAATTGTGTTTCTTCTGCTTCATGAATGCATGGCGGTGTCTTGGCCATGCAAGCTCTGCATGAGAGCTATTTATTGCTGTTCCCACCGGTTTGGTCTTGGGGGCTTGTCCCTATCTGGTTTCTCTTTGAGTAAAGCTTGTATTTTCTATGTTTTTTCTAATGGTTTCTTTAGTTGTATTTATTTGGTTAGGCTGGGCAAACCCCCTAGGATCAGGTTCCTACCCTAACCATTTGTTGTTCCATCCCTGGTTTTTTCTTTTGTTTAGGGAGCCTGTTCCCTTTGTTTCATTTTTTGTTTTATATTCTGGTTTCCTATGGGTTCTAGAGTTGTAATTTTTGATCTCTTATATATACTTACATTTGATCCAAAAAAAAAAAGAAACTGACAAATTAGAAGACACTTCTCAAAGAAACATACAGGGAGAGTTGTCCACATGATAGCAATCCTATTGCAAGTGAGAACTGTTTAGAAAGGACTGCAACTAGAAAAGACTAAGAATAAAAGGGCACATACTGGTTTAAAATTCTCATGGCTGCAAATAGAGTGAGTGTCAATTCTGGAAACACCTTGAGCATGCCAATAGGCACCACAAAATACTCTATCACATCCCAAACCTGCAAGAAGGGAGGAATTATATCTACTTGCAGTAAGCTCACAGTTGATAAAATAGTGTTGATCCAATATTATTTATCCTCAAAATTAAATCCATAGACTCAAAAGTAAACCTAAGAATTCATTAATAATTAGAAGCTTTCTCCTAGCTTCAACACCAACTTTAACAGACTTTATTCAAAGGATTGATAAGCATAATATATGGGAAAAAGGGCCTGAATTAGAAAAATAAATAATAGAAACGAAACCCAACACTTCATCCAAGAATAATTATGAAGCACAGGCAAATCATGACACATACAGTGCTGTGGTACTCCAATATCAGCTCGAGAAGGCATCATCCCTCCACAGGCTTGGCACTGTAAGTGAATTGTATTCTGATTGCAGTGGAAGCCACTGTACTCAGTACCTGATTGGTATTATTGAACAATTAGATAAATAATGGATCTAAAACAAAAGGACTGCATATTAGAAACACATCCAAGGCTAACATTCTTATAACCAGTTATTTAAAGTTCAAAATGCAAAAGCATTTATTCACATGAATGACCGCTCTCAAGAATGAAAACATGCATAAGATTATGTAAAAAGCACCACAGTCAAATTAAACAAAGAAAACAAAGAAAAAGAAAAACAATGATGAATAAAATTTCTAACTGAAACTATTTTCCAGCTCTTTGATTAGCAGCACTAGCATCTCATATGCAACATAGAATTCTGTCAAAAATTAAAGATAGAAAAGTAAGTTTTTGTTGTGCAAGAAGCTCCAAGCACCATTCATTTAGTATGGAATTCATTTAGACTCCCACAGCTGATGATATTCCTGTTTGTGAGCACGTTTAATACATCCATGAAAAAGGAACAAGAACAAGAATATCAAGGTGGCTACCACTACTCATGACAGTCGCATCATTGTCACACTAGCATAAATATCAACACCCATCACCATCTTGTGTCAGTTGGTTACAATTCAGTAGAATGTAACAAACTCAGACGTGAAAACAACGGAGCTTTAGTTTTACCTAGGTTTCTTCCCATGTTCAAGAACCCTATGGAGACTCTGTCTAAATTCTCATAACAGATCAGTAAATAGATGCATTTGGAAGGAACCCAGCACAAATTATCTAGAGCACAATGGAGAAGAAGTTGAGAATGATATCAAAATGACCATGACCATGATATCACACACATAAGGAATGATCTTTGATAGATTGATCTACATGAGGATCCAAGCTTCAGCAGTTGTGTGTATGGAACACACTATTTTCCTTCCAAGGGTTCCAGTATTGCCAAACGATCATATTCCAGAAAATGATGTGATTTATAAACAAGTAATTGTAAGAGAAATTAAAACTATTACCACATTGAGGACATGGGAAATCTGCAACTTCATTTTCAGCATCTAAAATTGAGTGTGGCCTCTTTCGACGATGCTTTTTTCCAGTTTGAATGATCTAATGTGCATCAGAAATTAAAAAACTGTAATGATCTGATACTCATCAGAACTTAAGTTAACTAGTTAAAAGCACCATTCTATATACAGAAGATATGCACACCAAAGACAAACAAATAGTGTCCCAACAATTTGAAATAACCATAAAAGAAGCTGCAATGGAAATGGAAATCTATCAATTGAAGATACGAGAAAAAACTATTTGTAATGTGTATTACAAAAATAAATATTACTAAGCATCCATTATCTCAATTAATCAGTAATATTTGGTTAGAAATCATTTTCAGGACAGATAAAGTTTGAGGCAAGCATGCAACTAAGCATCGCATGTCTCAATCCTATATGAGATATATGACATATATTTGTCTCTCATAATTCAATCCCAGACATGACATCAACATTTCATATACTTGTATCAAGTTTCATGGCTTCAGACATAAAATTACTTACAAGATTTGATTTTATTGATGCATAGGAATCCAACAGAATTATTTCTTCATCTGACCGCTTTAGTGAAGAATCGGCTTGCAATACATCCTAAAAAAAGAACAATCAGCAACTTTGTTACTATTACAGTTAAAAGTAATATCCATAAACCTTGAGCATGCTATAAAAAGAAAGGGGCATGCCCTTGAAATTTTAAACTCTCAAACATGTATCAGAAAACAGGCATGAAATGAAGATCCAAGTATGAAGGGTTAAGAGTTTGCAGGATTGGCTAAAAATTGCAAGACGCAATCAATAAATTTTAAATGATGATATATCAGTGTACAAAATTAAGAAAATCAGAGTATATATACATGAACTTGCACAAGAAATTAAATCCTCTAAGCAGTAAAGCTTCGACTTACACTCAATTTTTATGTTATCTATGTTATTGGCTTTCTTTCAGTTAATGCAATTATATCAGGTAACCATAATCATCATCCAGAATCACAGACAAGTAGAATAGCAGAATTATAAACAAAGTAATGCACCATTAGCACTAACATTAGGCAATGAAACTAACAACAAAGTATATAGCAGATATTTTGAAAAATGTGAAAGAAAATCAATAAGAAAAGTTTTCTATATTTCAAGTAATTGCAAAATATGACGCTAAGGCAGCCTAAAACAAATAACTTAATCTACCAACTACAAACAAAAGGGAAATAGACAAACAAAGGGAAATACATGTCTCAATCCATACAGGCACATAAAATGGCTTGCACAGAGATTTAAAATGTTCGCCAAGGAATTGAGTAAAACTTAGGGTATATCACCTCCTCTATACTATGCAGAAAGTGGTTTCTACCAACAAACTGTACTACTGCTCTACACTGAGGACAGAGCACACTTGCATGTCTTTCTTGCGATCTCCTAAGCCATTCTGAAAAGCATCCATTGCTGAGTTGCATAGGACAAGTAGATTATAAATCAACAAGTTGAAAGTACAATTCTATTCTACTAAAAAGAAGCCATAAAATAAATCACAAACCAGAAGTTATGAAGACAAGGAGCAACAGTAACAACATCATGCCATACGTTTAAGCAAATGCTGCATTTTGCATGCTCAGCATCTATACTGACCTGGTGGAGAAAAAACAAAACCAAAGAACATCAGCACACTTGTGGTTGGCAATGGCACACCGGAAGAAATTTAAAGATTCCAAATATGATTAATCATTCACCTTTAACCATCTCGTGAAAGACTCTCGAGGCATTAGTTTAAATCTGTAGCTCAAATATCCTAGAGATGTAAGAAATAAAAAAGCCTTTTTATAAGAGATAGTCAGTATCAAATGGGAAACAATTGCATTCCAGAAGCATATTCTCAACAAAACTCAGCCCTGGATGATTAAATATCCCAATTGGAAGTGCATCTCAAACCTATCCAATTGTCAATTATACCAAGTAAATTTATGCATCCCATAAAAAAACATCAAGATAATGTTGTCGCTAGAGGAAACAGAGATCAAATCACATTATAATGTGACCATATGGAAGAAACTAACCTTATCTCTAATTCTTTTTTAAACAAAAGTAGAATACAATGCTGGGAGGGCTGTTCCAGTTACCATCAAAATAAAAACAATAATACCCAAGTGAGGTTAAACAAAAGTACAGACATGCAATTGAAGTTGCTGTGTTTTCTGAAACTTAGCTCCAGATAAATTGACAATATGAGTAAAAACAATTTTTATTGGCTGCAGTATCTATTCAAGTAAATTATTGTAAAGAAGAAATAATAAAATTAAAACAATGTAAAAAATTTCTGACCTTCTCTGGCAGGGCCAGGAATAATTTCACTTCCGCAATTTATTACTACATCATCTTCATTTGGGACAGTGACCTCATCAACAAGTATTGTATTCGAGCTGTATCAGAAACAACAGACAACAACCAAAGCGACAGAATTTGAGAATCTCTGATCAACTAAAAGATGCATGTATCGGTCAATAGTTATGAGTGATATGATTCATCATTCAGAAAACTAGCATTCAAAATCTCCTATCACCATGGTTGCTACAATAAATTGATTGTCTTTTGGATGATGGAAAAATGATTTGCTAATCGATAGGGCCAAAAGTCATATCACCAGCCTTAATGGACTTAACTATGGTACTAAAGACAGAATGTTAGTAATAACTCAACAAAGACAATGAGCTTAACTCTATAATTGGCTTAAGAATATCTGCAATTAAAAAACAATGCTCAGATCAGTAAAGTAGCTCTTTGTCTCCTACAAGAAGACAACCTTTTGCCTGTGATTTAATCAATTGTCTGGTAATTCAGTCAATAGTATAGAAATTCATGTTTTAGATTCTCAGGTGGGTTATTACTTAATTATACCAATCTCTATAAATAAAATCAACTTATTCATGATATCAGAAAATAAATATAAGTTTTAACTAGTAAATATAAATCACCTCTTATTTTGCATCATTGCAGAACTTTGATCTGAATTCCTTGTTATTTTGCACCATTCATGCTTCTCAAGAGAAAAAGATGTAATCTCTGAGCAGATTACCATCTCATTTGACCTTATCTCAACATCAGAATATCTCGAGTCAGATGGTACTGCAACAAAGAATAAATCAATTAATTTTCAAAATCCCAAATCAGAAAAGTTTGCTGTCAAACCCTGTAGTTTATTCTCTTTGCTTTAAAAGTTTGTGTTGCAAATGATTGAATGTAGCCTTTTCAATAAGAAAAGAACGCATATGATTCTCAGCATCCACATTATCAACCAGAATTGTCTACAAATTGCAGATGCGATGAAAATGCGATCATTTATATAATTGAACAAATCTAAGGCTCCAGTATTGGCAGTTCAAACTTCTAAAGAACCCCAATTCAAAATGGGAACTCTATAGTATTTCATACTATGTTAATCACGGAAAGGCTAATGTTCATAACAAAAAGTGTTGAATTAACCAAAAGGGTTTCTTTTTATCATTCATGATTTATGTTAAAAAAGACTCCCTACTTTCTAATTCCAATGTACTCGCACTACGATCATATTCACTCGCATTCAAGAAAAATACTTAAGAACAGTAACAATCCCTCCACAAACGTGCAAGCACAAATACATTAACAGAAGCATTAAATTGAACTTCCAAAAAAAAATTAGAATGCAACGATGAATTAAGAACCCAAACCCAAGAAAGTTTCTTTCTTTGTTAAATTTCCTGGTTTTCTCTCAATTCAATTTAACTTCCAAAAAAATGTCAGCTTCAACACTAAAATTCACTAAAAACAGTTTCTATAAACATTTTATAGGGAAACAAACAGAGGATAACATATGAAACAACACTTAAACTGTAGAAATAAATATGAGGAAAATACCAAGTTTGGCCCAGACTTCATTGGAGGAGGAGGAATTGGAACCAGAAGAGCATTCACCAAATTCCATTGATTGCTTTCTTTAAAGGGTTTTATTTGTAACTCAAAAGAATGAGTAAAGTTTGTGTCTTTGGAAGAATTTTGATTTCTGGGTTTGGAATTTTGATTTTCAGAATTTATAGAGACGGAAGAGAAGGGAAGAAGCGTGCATAGGAAGGAGATG
>Ga0325404_1008600_pt1 | contig 10490 bp, 13 predicted proteins | sample PopdelMetagenome_18_FD_205664 | JGI IMG/M metagenome (GOLD analysis project Ga0325404, IMG submission 205664) | Populus deltoides microbial communities from Bellville, Georgia, United States - Xylem-Control-R1 | ecosystem: Host-associated > Plants > Phyllosphere > Stem > Wood/Secondary xylem...
ATATATATATATATATATGATAAACCATAAACGAGATTATATACATAATTATATTGATTATAACAACAAAATATTGATACGTGAAAGAAATATTAATAGAATGAATTAAATTATTAAAATGACAAATATTAGATCTTTTTTAGAACTAGGATATAATGCTATATATAGTGCATGAAACCAAATGTAGTCATAATTATAATGTAATTAACTATTTATTAAATTTAATTATAGTGTAGAGTTATTTTCATCAATGTTTCATAGAGTATTTTAAAAATGTCATATATGTTTTAAAAACCTAAAATATTAAATAAGAAATTTTTCTGTTCTTTTATAATGAAATAGAGAAAAGAAAAGAAAAATAGTTTGATGGAAAATATAAACATTAAAAGAAGGAAATCAGTTGTCAATGTATTGATCAATTACTATTTTAATACTATAGGGACTAATTAATTATTCTTAATAAACTACAAGGACTATGAAAAAGTGAGTGACAAATGTTAGAGTATAGCTCAACTTGAACGAACGGATATGTTCATCTAAAAAAGAACAACAATTCAGTTCAGCCATTCCGCTGCTGATTGATAATTTCGCGAACATACTGAATAAGCTTGTTAAGCCACCGTGACTACAAGAAAACGGACAATTCCATGTCCTCTACCACTATCTTCACTACTCCTCCACCACCACCACCACTACCATACGCCAACACAACCCGCTCCTCCACCACTCTGCACAACCCTCCACCAGAAAAAATCGCAATTTTAATCGACAAATCCAAATCCTTAAACCATCTCAACCAAGTCCACGCCTTTCTCTACCGCCACAATCTCCAGGACCACCCAATCCTCAACTTCAAGCTTCAACGTTCTTACTCCTCTCTGGGTCACTTAAACCGCTCTCTTGCACTGTTTAACAAAACCCAAAACCCCAATGTCTTTTTTTATACTTCTATTATTCATGCCCACACTATTCACAATCTACATCACCTAGCACTTCTTTTCTATGTCCAAATGTTGAGTCAAAATGTATTCCCTAATGCATTTACTTTCTCATCGATATTGAAGTCATGCCCGATTGAACCTGCAAAATTGCTACATGGGCAAGCAATAAAATTTGGGTTTGATGCAGACTTGTATGTGAGGACTTGTCTTGTTGACGTATATGCAAGAGGAGGCGATGTTGTTTCTGCGCGTACGCTGTTTGATGCAATGCCTGAGAAGAGTTTAATTTCGTTGACAGCGATGATTACTTGTTATGCTAAGTATGGGATGATTGACGAGGCAAGAGTGTTGTTTGATGGGCTGGAAGAGAGGGATGCCATTTGTTGGAACGTTATGATTGATGGGTACGCGCAACATGGATTACCTAATGAAGGATTGTTGTTGTTTAGACAAATGTTGAATGCCAAAGTGAGACCGAACGAAGTTACTGTGTTGGCTGTTCTTTCTGCTTGTGGGCAAACTGGGGCTTTGGAGACGGGAAGGTGGGTTCATTCATATATTGAGAATAATGGGATTGGGATTAATGTTCGAGTAGGTACGTCTTTGATTGATATGTATAGTAAATGTGGGAGTTTGGAGGATGCGCGGTTGGTTTTTGAGAGGATCAGTAACAAGGATGTTGTTGCTTGGAATTCGATGGTTGTTGGGTATGCAATGCACGGATTTAGCCAAGATGCTCTGCGGTTGTTTAAAGAGATGTGTATGATCGGATACCAACCTACAGATATAACGTTTATTGGTGTATTAAATGCTTGTGGTCATGCTGGTTTGGTCACTGAAGGATGGAAATTTTTCTATTCAATGAAAGATGAACATGGGATTGAACCCAAGGTTGAGCATTATGGGTGTATGGTAAATCTTCTTGGCCGTGCTGGGTATTTAGAAGAAGCGTATGAACTTGTTAAGAACATGGAGATTGATCAGGATCCCGTATTGTGGGGAACTCTGCTTGGGGCTTGCAGGCTCCATGGCAACATTGCCCTGGGAGAGCAAATAGCGGAGTATCTTGTTAGCCAGAATCTTGCAAATTCAGGGACTTATGTTCTTCTTTCTAACATTTATGCAGCAGCTGGCAATTGGGAAGGTGTGGCGAGGGTGAGGACCTTGATGAAAGAGAGTGGGTTTGAGAAGGAGCCTGGTTGTAGCTCGATTGAAGTGAATAACAAGGTGCATGAGTTTTTGGCTGGAGATTTGAGACATCCGAAGAGCAGAGAGATCTATGAAATGTTGGAGGAGATAAATGGCTGGCTTAAAACTCATGGTTATACCCCACAGACAGATATTGTATTACATGACTTGGAGGATGCGCAAAAGGAGCGGTCACTTGGGGTTCACAGTGAGAAGCTTGCCCTAGCTTTTGGGCTTATAACAACCAAACCAGGCACTACAATAAAGATCGTAAAGAATCTGAGGGTCTGCGCGGATTGTCATGCTGTGACAAAGTTGATTTCGAAGATCACCGGACGCAAGGTTGTAATGAGGGATCGAAACCGTTTCCACCACTTTGTAAATGGCTTATGTTCTTGTGGAGACTATTGGTAAATTGTACATCTAGCCTGGGATTGTGAATAAATTTGTGATCCTGTATTGCCGCATAAAGCAGTTATTTCTAAGAAATGTTTTCCAGGCCATCATTATCTCACTGTTTTAATGTACTTGAATATTTCCACAAAAGCCTTTCATATTGAGATCAGATGTGGTTCTCGTTGGCCTGCAGATGACGCAGTCCCGCTGCAAACTGGAATACATGCCAGTCTCGGTAGCAGCACTGCACGTCTTCGATATTCAGTATGCCTACTATACAAGTGCCAATTTCTTTTATGTTTATAGAAAGAAACCACAATTATTCCATTATTGAATGTGTGGGTGCTGGTGCGCACACCAGATGTTCTTCAGTTCTGGGCAGGATATGAAACAGTGGACAACTGAAATTTCAGAAACATGGATGCTTCATAAGAAATAGTAATGTAAACGAAGCTAAAAAGGATCCAATGCAAACAATTCTGTACATAATTGTTCCCGAACCATGTCCTACAGAGCAGATGCCTAGCTAACAAATTGGCTGGGGAGATTCACTTGCGACTTGCAGCAATCTTTGAATTACAAATTAGTAACACCTATAGCTACCAAAAAAATGAAAAACCTACCAAATCGAAGAACTTTTCACATCCCCATAGAAGGAAAGCTCACTTCCACGGGAAACTGAAGACCAGCTAAATAGAATGCTACCACAAGCTCCAAGAAATCCCAGCCGATCCTAGCACCTCACAAGTTTTCACATTCTGAAATCTAAAACACAAACTGTATTGTTCGCAAAACAGGCAGCAATTTTATCACCTTCCTTATTCCAACAAACTTCAAATATTCCCCCGTTGCCAGCATATGTTTTCACAATCTTTCCTTCCCTCAATGACCAAATGTTGATGCATCTATCAAGAGATCCACTTGCCAGGTATTCTCCATTAGGACTAAATGCTACTGAATACACAGGCTCCCTGGAAATTCAATTATAAGACATTCATCAATAATAGCTACAAATAGAGCAGTAACAATTTGATTAATCATAAATTCAATTATCTGTTCAATGACAGGATAACAGAATGAAAATGCATTCCTCTTTAACTAGAGCAGTCCTGAAATTCCAGGGACTAAAGCAAGAGAGGATTGCAGATCCATCTGGCATTGATCAGCCAAACTCAACAAGTATCAGTTTAATATTTGATGTTAATAAAAAAGAAAAGAGGTCAGGAGAAAAATTGGAGCAGAAGTCAAGAATTTTCAAAAGAAAATAACAGGTTGATATCACAGGAAGTCAGATTTCAGAGCAATGAATTAAGATAACTTCAAATATTGGCTCATTTAATCTTCAAGCATTCAACTACCTAGAAGCTGATAATGAAACTAATTTTTTTTCTCCTGATCCTTCAATATGAAGAGAGAGAAAAAGTTAAGTGTATACCTGTGTCCATTCAAACTACAGAGAAGTTTCCCAAATTCCACGTCCCATAACTTCACTGTTGAGTCAAATGATGCACTATACAGAAAGCAGAACCGCATAATATCAGAAAGAAAACATAAAACAATTCATCAAAGTTGACCTGAATCATACAATGTTATACAAGAACTTGATGTTTCATGATCCTATACAAAACTAGGATTAAGACTAACAGGATTTCTTGAAAATTAGCAAGACAAATGTCAGACAGTAACCAGAACTACTTAATTTGTAATGCACGTGTCTGTGCATGCAAGTGAAGATGCACCAATAACATTTAAGTTAAATGCAGTAGTTTTACCTAGCCAGCACTAATGGTTGGTTGGGATTGTTTGTACCAGGTCCAGTGGGGCTCCATCTGATAGTATAAATCTCCTGCAACACGATTAATAAAGATTCATGATAGCAATCCAATGTGCTATATAAAGAGAATGCATCAACACCAACAAATCTTGAACTGCAAAAATAAAAGGTAGGCGGTACCTTAGAATGTTCCCTTAAATCATGAACATACTTCTCCTGCTTCATGCTCCATATCTGCAGTACAATTTCATCAGTTGCCAACCACGAAAATAGCAAGCTAACAAGAAATGAAATAGGACTTCAAAGGGCTCATAAGCAATGATAAATCAGGGGATTATGTTTAAAATAAAAGCACAGAGATTAGTGTAGGGCATTCATGAGTCATAAATGAACAAATATAATACCTGAAAACTAAAATGTAAATCAGTGTATAGATGACATAAAAAAAAGGCACAGATAATAACCTTAGCACTGATATCATCAGAGCAAGATGCCAACCATGAACCTGTAGGATCCCACTTGACACAATTAACCTCGCCCTGAAATTGCAAAAAGGAAAAAATATAAGCAGCATGAAAAGCTTTGATTGTTGCTTGTTGCTCAAGAAAAATTCATTTGACTGCAAAGCTTTAAGTTGAATACTGCAGTTATAACCCACTCAATAAATAGCATCATCAAGTTTTCTATGTAGCGCAGAGAACCACAACAGTGCAACCTGGTGGTTCGTCAGATTAGGCATCCAGGTCAATTAAATAACAATGCAATGCTAGTCAATCATTGATTTGAAGTATGAAATTATTCTATATTTATTTATTTTACCAGATTGGTGGCTTCCTACTAAATTAATCAGACTTGGTCTCGCATTGCCCCATTGATAATATCATACACACACAAGGTTCGGTTGTGGATTCTCAGCCCCTCTAGAATCTGACCCAATTGTTTTAAAAAAAAAATCTGCCAGCTTACTTGAGATATAAAAAGGCTCTGACTAAATTACTTTGGGCACGTTTGAGAAGAACAGCATGAACAATATGCAATTGTAGAAAGATAGTACAAACCTGATGTCCAGCAAAAGTTTTAATAGGGCGCGTTTCTCCAACTTTGCATACATATATCATATTGTCAGTGGAGCTTGTTGCAAATGAAACATTATTGCGCCAGTCAACATCAAGTGTAGGACCTAAAACAAATACCAATATGAAAGCAAATGTAACAATAATCAGTGATTTCTTTCTTCTGACAAAAGACTACTGATTCTAGCAATTTAAGAGCAATTTAAAACCTGAATGAAACTCAAACTGCTGTTTCCATTCCTCAGCCCTCACATCCCACACAATTGCTGTTTTATCACAGCTTCCAGTTAGCAGATAATCCCCCTTCTTGTTCCACTTCAAAGTAAATATGGGTCCTTTATGCTTACTCAATGTAGTCTTTAGTTCACCTGGACAAGGGAAAAGATCCAGAAGATAAGCTAGAGTTCCAAATTGCACAGAAAATCTGAAGTAAAAGCACGATTTCAATCAACAACAGAATAATAACATATGCATACATGTGTGTACACATATTTTTATAAAAAAAAAAACTGCTGTATTGGTTTGTCTAAGTGACAAGTTGATAGTGGCACGCTTGTGTTAATATACCCTACCCCTAAGAGTGAGAAATGAACACTAAAAAAAAACGAGAAAAGATATCTGAGCTCCCTTTATTGTTTATTTTTACATATATGACTTGCTGCTCACTTTCAGCCTGAAATAGAAGGGAATGAAACAGATCATTTGAAATATCTTACCGTCTGTACTCCAAATTCTTGCTTGCCCATCATAAGAGCCAGTTGCAAGTAATGTTCCCTCGCCCTGTACAATAGAAGGTAAAATAGTGATGAGTACTTGTGAGGAAAATAGATTAATTTGACATGTAAAATTAATTTTCTCGATCCTGCAACAAAGGAAACACCCTGCCTATCAGCTTCAGTTCGAGCCCATTTGAAGTTGAGTAAATGATTTGCCATGTTAAGCTTCCTTTTTTCCTTCTCCATTGAAATTACATAATATGATACACAGTCATAAGCCCATCGGAATCAACATAGCTAGCCTCATTCTCAACATAGCCAACATAATTCTTGTCAACTCACGTTATTTATTTCCTTGGGACAGTTTGTTTAACAAGAACCATGGGGTCATATGCAGGTCATTTTTTTTCTCGTAAAGCCTCCATTATGCTAAGAGGGGGAAAGAAAAAAAGGGGAATACCTCAAGAAGTATATTCTTATGACATGAAAATCTTTATGAAGAGTAAATTCATACGGCAACAATATGAAGAAACATTAAAATTACTATTCTCGACAATCAAAGCCTTTAAGAGAACTCACATTCCAATCAAGTGTTGTCACATCTTTGCTTTTCTCATTTGTCCTTCCCTTTACATGCTTCAATACCAGCACATTTAAAGGACCATTCTGAGCAACTGACCTAGAGGTCCCCTCAGCTATTGTCCAAATTCGTGCTGTGGAATCTCCAGAACTAGAAATTATGATAAAAAGAGTGATGTGTGAGATGTAGGGTAAGGAAAGGAAAACCAACAATTTTCTTAGGCTATTATAGATGCCGTGCAATATTACAATTAATCTGCAACTTTAAGAAAGGTTACATTACAGATGCTTGCATAATGTCCAGAAAACCCCGTTACCACTGAAGGCCATTAGTGTTGACACAATCAAAGTAGAAAAATCAAATGGGCAATCTATATACCATCATATCCTCCCATATTGAAATAGAATGTGATAGTGAAATTAAATACCAATTGAAATAGCAGAACTCATAAAGACACTAGATAAAGCAGCACATATACTCACAAGGGAACTGAGGGCAAAGAAATTCTCTACAGTGGATATGATACACATTTCTTTTAAGATAAGAAACTTAAATGATTTGCTCTTATTTTTTCCAAATTGTCCAGCATGTGTATCCTTCATTTAAAAATAATGTAACACATTGTATCAAATCTAAAAGATTATTTAAACTTCATTTCCTAGTTGAAATTAGTTTTACCTATTTGAGGATTATATAACCAATTACCAATAAAACATTCAGCCTGACATACTTTATATTTACAGAAGAATAATAACCTTGCATAGCCTGTTATGTTTAAATAATGTTCTGTCGCTAATAAAGTTAACATAATGACATATCTCATAGAGCAACTTTTACCAAATAACAGAAAACTAAGAATCAAGATACAATAAGTTTTGGCATATAAATCAGAGTTGCAAACACAGAATTATCAACAAAAGAAGAGTCTCAGCCAAAAATTACTGACCCTGATGCAAGAAGTGATCCTGTTGGACTCCATGCACAGGCACAAACCTGAAAGGAAGCAAATGAAAAGAAGCACATGGATGGCAAATGGAGAAAACAAAAAACAAGATATTAATATAAAAAGCAAAAAGGATGGCAAATGTTCCAACCTCAGAAGTATGTCCTTCCAAAATCATCACATCAGAACTAGGAATTTCACATGTCTGAGATGTTGACGCTGTAGAAATATCCATTGGCTCCGGTCCTACTAAATGATAGATTTTCACATTTTAGGAAATATATAACATGAAGGTGAGAAAAAGAGGCAGAGAAAGGGAGTAAGAATGCAATATATTCACTAATTATTCAAGAAAATAACAGAACACTGAAAATTAATAATCACTTATCCATGTCCACTATATAACTAACATTTCACCACATTCCAAGGGAAAAAGGAAAACAAAATGACTTTTAACAGTAGCCTCACCATCCCGACATTGTGACAGCATAGAACTCCAGACTATGGTAAAGCAGTGAAGTAAAATTGTAAGTGAAGATAATCTATATTAGAGCTTAAGCTTAAAAAAACTAGGAAAAGAACAAAGAACAGTAGTATATACAAGAAAGGTCTTAAAATTTAACCATGGCAGTGTTGTCACAAGATGCCAATGCACTCACCTTGGAGGCATGAGGTGAGGCCAAGGTGCCTTGAAAACCTCAAATAAGATGTTAAGATAAAATTCAAGAAACTAAAAATGGCAAAGGGACATAAAAATAAATAAATAAAGCACAGAAGTATATACAAGAAAGGTCTTAAAATTTAACCATGGCAGTGTTGTCACAAGATGCCAATGCACTCACCTTGGAGGCATGAGGTGAGGCCAAGGTGCCTTGAAAACCTCAAATAAGATGTTAAGATAAAATTCAAGAAACTAAAAATGGCAATGGGACATAAAATAAATAAATAAAGCACAGAAGTGAAATTGCCTTCAGAAATCCCATTTTCTTCATGCTTATCTTCTGTATCAGTAATCATTCTGCTATCAGTGTTATCCTCATGCTGCTTGTCTCGCTCTTTTTCCCTTTCTAATCTCTCTCTATCCTTTTCATTCTCCTTTTCCCTTTCATGTCTTTCCTTCTCTCTGACTCGTGCACGTTCTCTTTCATGTTCCCTTTCGAACTCTTTGTCTTTGTCCTTGTCTTTGTCTTTATCTTTATCTTTGTCTTTGTCTTTTTCTTTGTCTTTGTCTTTCTCTTTCTCTCCATCCTTGCGCAAATTTTTCTTCTTCTCTTTTATTATCTGCCGCAATTCATTCACATCTTTTGTGATAAGATCCAAAGGTTGCAAAAATGAGAAATCTTCATCTACATCTGCATCACTCTGGCAAGCTTGAAACAAACCTTGATCAATATATATCCCAAGGCATGTAAAGCAAAAAATGCTAAACAAAAACTAATTTAAAAACCAAAAAATCAGAGAACAAAAGATTTAAACATGCTAACATTACTCAAATTCGCTTCCATTTCCAAGTACTGAAGCCCCTTTTGTACAAAAGTAATGAGAGCACCAGGTGGAACCATATTGCCATCTATGGTGCATTTGTTAATTCCTGCCTCATATCCTAAAACAAAAGCTGAATGCGTAAAACCTGCAGGAACATAAAAAAATCTCAAAAACTATCCTTTAAATTCACAATCGTATCTCATAACCCTTTACCTTCTATCATTACCCAATGTCACTGCTAAAAACAATAACTACCAGAACACATTTACTATTTTGTTTTTCTTTTGCCGGAAACTCAAAAAAATTTAAAAGATTTCTTACATAAATATGGCCTAATGGAGGCTTTCGATTGCATTTAAATCAAATCCCTTACAATTAAAAATGTCATTCAAGGCGGCCCAATCTTTTTCATAAATTTTAAATTGCATCTCCTTACTTCATTTAAATTTCATATTGTAAATTCAGGCAACCAATGAGTATACAAGCTTTTCATGTTCTTAACAAAACACAAAAATATTTAAATAAAACTAAACAAGACTAGAAGAACCAAGTTCACAGATCTACAAGCTCAGGCTCCTTTTTAGTGGAAAATACAGAACAAAACCCCGAAATTACAGATTCTGAACATAGCAAGACTTAAAAATTCTAAATAATTACATTTAAAACCAAACTCTAAAAGCAAAACCCTAACCTTCGTTATTTCACAAAAAAATAAGAATAAAAGCAAAAATATAAACCCTAAATTGCATGAAAACGTTAAAAGGTAAACCGAACCTGATTCTTGAAGGTAACGGAAAACGAGGTAATTCAATTCGACGGAGGTGATTGAAGTCATTGTAACAAAAGTCGCCGGAATTAACGACTGTGATTATAGCTCATATAAATCATATAGGCTAGAGAGAAGGTTGAGAGGCAGCGCCGGTGGAAATGAGGGAGACGGAGTAGCTCTGGAACTGAAAAACCGTTTATGTTATGAAGCGAGATTTTCTGTATTGATATATGATATTGTTTTGGGAAACCTTAATTTAGTCCCATATTTATATTCTATTATCAATTGATTCCTACAAACTCTCACATTTATCAATTAAGTCCTAAACGTTTCAAAATATTTTCAATCAAGTCTTTTTGTTAATAGTTGTCAACATTTTTGTGTACTTTTCTTCAAACTAACGTTGTTTGAGTACATAAATATGCATACTAGATTGAAAATATTAACTTTAATTATTTTTTTCGTCAAATTGATTTAGATTGACATCATTTTAGCATATATATTATGCAAATTAAACTTAAGTTATGAAACAAATTAAAAAAAGGACACGATTGAGAAATATAGGAAATGTGTAGGACTTAATTGATACAATTCATAGGCTTGGGATGTAATTGATAATTTGGCC
>Ga0325404_1008602_pt1 | contig 10488 bp, 9 predicted proteins | sample PopdelMetagenome_18_FD_205664 | JGI IMG/M metagenome (GOLD analysis project Ga0325404, IMG submission 205664) | Populus deltoides microbial communities from Bellville, Georgia, United States - Xylem-Control-R1 | ecosystem: Host-associated > Plants > Phyllosphere > Stem > Wood/Secondary xylem...
AACATTCATAGAAGAATGAAACGGAACCAAAGACCAAGTGCGATTTGAGCGCAAAGCAGCGATCTCATCACACATAGCATTATGCCAAACTGCATACCGGTCAGCATCAGAAAATGCAAAGGGCTCTGTAGAAGGAAAATGCAGTACCCGTGTGGAGGCAGAGATGGCGGCAGCGGAAGCAGCCAGGTTTGCTGTCTTCGGCTGCCACGGTCTGAGAGTCATAAGATGGCTGTTGCGTGCTAGTGGAGACGCAGGGGAAGATGGTGGCAGTGAGGAGACCTGTGGCAGCTGATAAGAAGATAAATCAACCATAAATTGCAGACCTACGGGAGAGGATGATGAAGAAGCAGCCTCCAACATAGGACTGTCAGCAGAGGAGGGGCTGTCGGCAGAGACCGACTGTAGTAATGCTGGCCAGGGTGGGCGAAGCAGAGGAGGGGTTAGAGAGTGCCCCGAGACCATGAGGAGAGGAGATCAATTTACGACCTAAACCTGCATCATAAGGGTTAGATAAACAAGCATGTGATGATGGCCAAGGGATGGTCAGGAGCTGTGGTCGGGTGGCTGTTTGGAGTGGCAGAGCTGTGTGCTATGGGCTGTTTGGGTGGCTGATGGAAGTGGGTGGTGGTGGGTGGTTTAACAAGTTTGTAAGGGTGACAGTAGCAGGTGGGATGGGGGTTGTGGTGGAAACCTTTGCAATCTGTTCAGAATTATCAAAAGGAAACACATGTTCATGGAAACGGACATGATGGGAAATATAAATACGATGAGATGCAATGTCAAAACATCGATAACCAAGATGGGAGGAACTATATCCAAAGAACACACATGGAGAGGAACGAAAATCCAATTTATGATTATTATATGGACGCAGAAAAGGAAAACAGAGACACCCAAAAGTATATAGAAAATGATAATCAGGAGACCGATGAAATAAACAATCAAACGGAGAGCAATGGGCAAGAACAGGAGTAGGCATGCGATTTATAAGATAAACAAAGGTTTCAAAAGCATAATTCCAAAATCAAAAAGGTGTTTTACATTGCCCTAAAAGAGTAAGACCTGTTTCCACAATATGTTTATGACGACGCTCTACTGTGCCATTTTGTTCATGAGTGTGAGGACAAATCAGATGATGATGAATACCAACAGTCTGAAAAAATATGGATAATTTACGGTATTCACAGCCCCAATCAGTTTGAACAGATTTTATTTTTAATGAAAATTGACGTTCAACGAGAGTCTGAAATTGATGAAAAACAGAGTAAACATCAGACTTGGCAACGAGAGGATAATACTATACATATTTAGTATAAGTATCAACAAAGATAACAAAATAACGATAGCCATCTGAAGAAAAAAGAGGAGCAGGGCCCCATATATCACTAAAAATTAATTCAAGCGAAGCAGAAGTTTTGTGACCCTTAGGTCCTAAAGACAAACGTGATGATTTTCCTAAAGGACAACTTTGACATTGAAAATTAAGACGTTTGTTGTTACAAATGATCTTATTTTTTGAGATAAACAATTGAAAAATATGTGTAGTAGGATGACCTAGTCGACGATGCCATAAATCGGCAGAGGTGGAAGTGCATGGAGACCAATAGGCTTGAGGAACTGACGTGGCGGAAGACTTGGTAAGGGCATAGAGACCATCTTTACTCTGACCTGAGAGAAGTATTTCATGGGTGTTTAGATCCTTGACATAAAACACACGAGGGTGAAATTCAAAATAAACATTATTATCAAGACAAAATTTCTGAACAGAAAGCAGAGGTTTCGTAATTGCAGGAACATGAAGAACATTAGATAAGGTGAAAGAACAATGTGGTGTATATATTTTTGTATGATCGAGATGAGATATAGGGAGGCCCTTACCATCACCAACATGCAAATTATCATTACCAAAATACGGTTCTGAAGTAGTCAAGGTGGCAAAATCAGGTGTGACGTGTTGATTGGCACCGGTATCTGGAAACCAATCACCAGAACCGGTTGAGGAGAGATTGCGCTGCACCAGATTAGCAGTAGGCTGTTGGCCATAACCTCGCTGCTGGAATTGAGGGCAATGGGGAGCTATATGGCCAAAATTCTGACACAGTTGGCAGCGTGGATTCTGTCCCCTATTGCACTGCCAAGAGCCCTGCCTATTGCCACCGAAGGAGGAGTTTTGGAAGCTGCGGTGATCAGGTTTAGAGCCAGCAAAACTGTTGCCTCTACTGTTGGACTGGTTGGGACGCCAGCCACCGTTGAAGTCTGGCGCTGCGCAATAAGAGCAGAAGATGGAATGCTGGGTGTGGGCAGTAGAGGAGCATGTATGGCAGCAGAAGATTTGTGAAAAAATTCATGTATGAGGAGATGGCTGTGAAGATCTGCATATGATAAAGGTTCAGCCTTGGTAATAAGACTGGTAACTAAGTCTTTAAACTCTCCCCGAAGACCACGAAACACATATAAATTGAAATCTTCAAGTGAAACTGGCCGACCAACAGCGGCCAATTCATCAAATAAGGCCTTCGCTTTTTGCATAAATTGAGTTACTGATTCATCACCCTGTCGAAGATCCTGAAGAGAGCCGTGAAATTGCATAATACGAGAGTTGGAGGTAGAAGCGAGAGCTCGCTCAAGAGTGCCCCAAGCTGAACAAGAACTTTGACAGCCAACAACAAGATGCAAAACTTCCATAGATAGAGAGGAAAGAAGAGCACTTAGAATGAGTTGGTCCTGTTGTTTCCAGGTTTGAAAAGGCGGATTTACCTGAAGAGAGATACCATCATGGGCAAGAACATGTGTTGATGGACATGTGTTGGAGCCATCAACAAAACCAAAAACTCCTTGGCCTAGGAGATAAGGCAGCATCTGCATACGCTAATATAAATAATTGGTGTTTGTTAATTTGAGGGAGATGACTTGATGAGTGTGAGAAAGGGAGATAATGCTTGCAGCAGTAGAGGCAGCAGAGGCAGCAGACGTGGGCTGCAAGAGGAGGCGTTCACCAGCCATGGTAGAGGAGAATCCAGGCAGTGACACAGCAGAGGAAAGCACAGGAGGCGCTGCAAGAAAAGAGGGTTGCACTGCCGGAGAAGAAGAAAGCTGGACTGCTGGTGCTGCAGAATTTGAAGATGTATGTAGCTTCTGTTTCATTGAAGAAGGGAGGCTGGGAGACTGTGAGAAAAGTAGGTTTAATTTATTTTAGGGTTTTGTAGCTCTGATACCAAGTTGAGAATAATGGAATGTGTTAGGTTGTGCCTTAGTCAACCTTCCTATTTATATAGAGGCAGCAGAACACTGCAGTAACTGTAATGATTACAACATCCTATATTAATTTTCTATTCTGATAGATACATGATATACATTCTATAATAGATATCATATCAAAGAACGATCTCAACCAAATAATTTAAACTATTAGGCGAGATTATAAGATATAATTTATATTATTCTCTAACAACGTACGTATACATAATTGTTAATGTTGATATAATTATGTGGCTATTAATTAACCACAAATTAAGGATATAATTAAGAATGATCATTACCCTCGATAATTAGCAATCCCATTAATATATATGTAAGCATATCACCAGAATCCCTATAAACGAAGGAAAAGCCTGCAGGGCGGAGGAAACCTGGTCTGAGACAGCTGAAGCAGTCGGTTCCTGAAGCTTCGTTACATGTAAACGCAGTAATAGAATATGAATATAAAAGCATGACATGTTGCAGACATTTTGATACACGTAGAAAAGTGTTCGATGTATCAGCCAACTTTTGTCACCGCTTTCCTTCCTCTCTCGTTTAATATAAAAAAGAGAGGTCAGGAGAGGAGAGGAGAGGAGAGGACTCAGTGAGTCAGCCATGTTTCCTTATACGTCATTGTTAATAAATTATTGCACAGTTTCTTGACCGTCTATTTGGATCCTTCCTCTCATTTTCCGATTAAATAATTCTCCGGACTCGACTTCCCATGCATGCCTGCACATGCACTTGCCAAGTTGAAAACCCTAGCCAACTTTTCTTGTCTACCATTAACATTACCGTTTTGACCACTCCTTCGAGAGATTTTCCCATGCAACCATGTTTATTAGTTAATGTATATGCTCTACTAATAGAACGGGCGGATCAAATTATATAATTAGTGATCATGTGAATCGAAAGAATATTCAAATACAGATGTAATTTAATTAATAAATTTAATTAAAAGATTGCAACTTAAATATATTTTTTGAAAAACATGAGCACAGAACGTTATAATAATTTATACTAATGATTTAGTTCAAGGTTATCTCCTCGTGTAGAATCAGAATTACAAACAATACCATTTGTGAGGAAATACTTATACAGGTTGATTAATGAGCAGCATTTGGGGCGATTTTCCAAAATTGTCATACAACATGGAATATCAATATTGATTATATTTTATTAAATAATGTGTTATAATTAATAAATTAATGTAAACAATTTTTGAGATTTATGATTATAACCAACTATATAATAATTAATTTAAAGATATTGCATATTGTGAAAGAACCTTCTCAACCCAACTATATAATAATTTAAAGACATTGCATCTTTTAAAAAAATCATCTCAACCTAATAATTTAAATTGTTAGATGAGATCTTAATATATGATTAATATTCTTTAATACATCTACTCAAGTGAAAGCTGTTTAATTTTTATCAAATAAATAAAAATTATGAGATTTGAATTTGTGACCGCTTAGTTATTAAAATTCTAATATCATATTAAATAATATCTCAATTTATTAAATAAAATATTTCAAGATATAATTTAAAATATAATTTATATTATTTTATAACAAATCCACTTTTTATCTCATTAAATCCTACAATGGAGCACTCTTTGACTACTGATTATATGTTCGAATAAACTAAGTTGGGCGGTTGACTTGGAAGAGAAAGATTAGCATAACATTTTCTAAACCAGGTAAAGTTGTAAATTCAAGCACCGAAGTCCAGTCAAACCAAGGTTGATCACGTAAATTCCCAAAATAACATTCCTTCCGGTTCACCGCTTTATATATACAGCCTCATCTCTCTATGCATTCTGCCTTGTGCTTATGTACTTTCCTTCTCTCCCATATTATTGTTAATTTTTTTATTTTTTTATTTTTTTTGTATCGACAAACATTTCTTTTCTTCATTTCAATACAGTATGGAAGATAATCAAGGCCTAGACCATAACAGTCAAAGCAACCATGGAACTGAAAGAAGGGAGCCAGTGAGGTCAAGGTGGACTCCAAAGCCAGAGCAAATACTGATACTTGAGTCCATCTTTAACAGTGGAATGGTAAATCCACCAAAAAATGAGACTGTGAGAATAAGGAAGCTTCTTGAAAAATTTGGCTCTGTTGGTGATGCAAATGTTTTCTACTGGTTCCAAAACCGACGATCAAGATCCCGCCGCCGGCAACGCCAGATGCAAGCTAGTCTTCTTGCAGGATATCAAAGAAATAATCAACGGGCATACGATAGCGGTGGTGTAATTCAATACGAAGGTGGTGGCACTTCTAATGGGTTTGCAAATTCTCCATCTTCTTATCTTGTTGGTTCCTCTTCTTCTTGTGGCGTTGTTGGTGAAGATCATGGTGGAGAGAGCTTGTTTTCTTTCTCTAACCAGATGGGTTTTCAAGAATTCGAGCAAACCTCTGGTGTAACTTCAATTCTATGCCCATCAGAGACTTCTAGTTTGCATTACCAAACTGCTGGTAAGTGCAAGGCTGAGTAACTTTTTCTTTCTTTCTTTTTTAATTTCTTATTTTCCAAAATGGAAGCCACCAAACTTGTTGAAAGGGATTTCCTCTATCAGTAGCTAACCCCATGTCTCCTCGGTAGCTCTATACATGTTATCGTCTCAGAAAGTTGTGTAGAGGAGGAAATTGTTTTTGCCACCCCATTTAAAATTCAAAGAGTTTTTATCACTTATGTTTAGGTTAATTAATCCAGTGCACAAGATCAGTGCTACAGAAATGGGATAAACTAGATAGAAATTTTTTAATGATATAACTGTAGCTGTATGATTTACTCTTTGAAAGACTTGTTCTGCTTAATTGTTCGTGAAAACCAATGGCCCCCCTCTCCCTGATTCTCTTGCAGTGCCTGGAAAAATTCCACATGAAATCTTAACTTTCGAGGGCTTCAAAATTATTCAGTGTCCTTTTCAAATTTTTTATTTTATTTTTTGTTGCGAAACGCCAAGATTGATTACAAAATCTTCAAGGGGTTCTGCGAGTCGGCAGTCGACTTTTTTTAAAAATAATTTTTTAAATTAATTTTTAAATTTTCTTTAATGTTTTTGGATTTTTTTGATTTGATGGGGTAAAAAATATTTTTTTATAAAAAATATTATTTTAAAATATTTTTAAATAAATGTTTTTTTTAAAAAAAAAACAACTTTTATTACTGTATCAACAACCCTCAGAATTTCTCTATCTCAGTTTAGGAACTTATTGCAGAAATTCAACTTTATTTCTTTCCTTGATTTCTTGTCTTTTGGAACAAACATGCCGTTCATTCTTATCTCCTCTCCCTCTCTCCCTCTTTATCAATTCTCGACATATTTTAAATTTGCATGGTTTGAGAGGCTCCTGATTTTTTTCCCTTTTGAACTGAAAAAAAGAGAGGCTAAACATATAAGCGTGATCATGTGCTCAGTTAATTACTAGAATGGAGCTCTGAAAGCTAGGAATGAGTTGGGAAAATGTTCTTCTAAGAATATATCCTCTCTGTTGTTCAGGATGCATCACAATCTTCATCAATGGGGTTCCAACAGAAGTTCCTCGGGTGCCACTTGACGTGAAAGCAATGTTTGGTCAAGATGTAATGTTGGTGCATTCCTCTGGAGTGCCTGTTCCCACTAATGAATATGGGCTCTTAGTGCAAATCTTGCATCATGGTGAAAGCTATTTCCTGGTAAACATCTCTGCAGTATAACTATACACTTGTGATCACCAGCTCTATGATGTGTGTTTGAGAAGCCTCCAAATTCAATTTGAACTTCTGATCACTGCATTTCTTTCTTCCCTTTGCTTCATCTCCTTCCTCTTTACCTCAGTTGTATATTTTTTTTTAACGTAGATATCCGGGTAAACTTGTACGCATCTCAACTAATCTTACAGGTTCTAAAATTAATAACCATGTAACCTTCAGATAATAAATTTAGAACTTGACCAGTTGCGTTACACCCCTCAGTTATATTGTTTTTTTCTTTTGGTAGAAGCCTGCTACGAAGCAATTTCCAGTTTAGCTATTTAATTAGTAACAACTCTCTCATGTTCAAATTTAGTTAATTGTTCCCTCACCTTTGTTTGTTTGTTTTTTTATTATTATTTTGTTTAACATAGGTAGGAGAGAATTTTTGGATTTCCATGATAGCTCTGATCTCTCCGCGTCAAACTTCATTTTGTATAAATAAGAAGTACAATGTCCATTAACAATGAAAGTACTGTTTACAGTTAGCAATTGCAGTAAAATATTATTTTAAGGTTGTCGTTAGGGTTGCTAAGCAAAGTTTAGCAATGTCCATTAACGAGTTTTAAATTATGTAGAGAGAGTTCCTTCGCTCTCTCTTTCTGTTATATATTCCTTTTTTTTTCTTTTGTTTTTTTCCTTGAATACTTCATGAGGTAACCTTTTTGCCACAGGTTTCAAGAACAGCCTAAATCGTTATTAAAGCTGCATCAAGAAGTGGGAGCTTCCTCTACATGTTGGTGTGCAAAGCAGATGTTTTAGGACAAATATTTTACTATGAGGGACGATTGAAAAACCCAAAAAATTATCTACTAATTAGCATTTAATTAATTATGATGTCTTCATTTGGCTTCTTTTCACTTATATTTTGGTTTTAAATTAATAAACTTTACATATATATCTGACAATTTGTAAATATATATAAAGAAAAAAGAAAAAAGAAATCATAAAGTACCTTAATGCAAGTATTTAGGAACAATTACAACAAGGATATATACGAGAAACTCAAGGGCATCACCCAACAATTAAGATAAAATTAAGCTCATCAACCATCCCTTGTGAAAGCTTCCAAGATAATAACCTTTCTTTACATTCGAGTGTCAAGTCATCGTGACTTCTCATCAAAAGAACTATATATACTATCAAGCTCCATTGAAGGAAGAAGTCATACATATAAAAAAAAATATGATCAATCTCAAACATCAAGATTCAACAACAAGATTTATTATAAAGAAAAAAACTTCAATAATTACCAAAAGCTGTAACCAACTCAAGGTAAAAATCTTGGACCATATAATTCTAGATTTAAGCTTATTTGGGAAAAAAATACATCACATAAAATAACGACTTCTATGCAAAGGATTGTACTGGTCAATCTGGATAGCGCACAACCATTTAATCTGAGTCAAAAATTTCAGATTGGGATGTAATATTTTACCTCACCTTTTATGGGTTGGCCTTTTGGTTGAAGTCATCTGTTAAAAATTTCAGTTACACAGGCTCCGATCTTTTTAGAAATCTTAAATGTATCATGAACTGGACTAATTAGGTGGGGCTATTGTTGCCTCACTCTCTTTATTTTTTTGAATTCTCCCTATAATCTTCCTTAGCTTGCCGCCCTCATCTTTTTAATGAGGACGTTTTATTTATAATATTCTCGATTGCTATAAAAAAAAAAGTAACGACTTATTTTTATTAGTTTACCCAAAACATACTCGATAATAAACACATATTACTTCTTCATCACTTATTAATGTAGTTAAAAGATTCCATCCCATGTGATTTAGATGTGATTTTAATTAAATGTGTAACCAAGGCAACATAAGCTACATAGATTAATCTATAGTGATAAATCACATTAACTTTTTCTCCTTTTCATGAAAATCACTTGCAAAGTCAACAAATTCTTATAATTTCTAGTTTACCACTAACAATGAATGGATTGAGTTATGACATTGTATATTGCTGGTTACGATTGAGAAAAAATTAATAAAATCAAAATATTTTAACTAATAATAAGCTAATATGTTTGGGGATAAATTAAGGTTTTTTATATAAAAAAATATAATAGGAGAATGGAAAAGAAAAGAAAAAAAAATATGACATAAAAAGTCACCAATTGCCAAGGTTTATGTCTTGTGAATGTATATATAGAATAGTTTATGAAAAGAGAAAAATGGTTTCAGCTTTGTATTTATCTAGTACTCAAAGAAATTTGATAGAAATTTGAGCTACTCACAAAGCAATATGAATCTTGTAATAGATATTGGTTTTGTAAATACATTTAGAGTTTAATTAATTAGAATATTGTATAAATATAAAATTGCTAGATGTTCTTAATTGAAAAGATAGTCCACCTCATTTTGATTGGCTCAACACTTCAAAGCTTGGCTCGATCGACTCATAATTTCCAGCTACCATCGACCTGTCTAGATGTATAAGGATCTTTTGTAGCTTTACCTTCATGTAAAGTGAGTTTAGTATTATTTGGTATTGGATTGATGGGCTCTGCATGTATCGTTCTTCCTCTCTTTTTTTCCTAAGGAAAATGGGTAAAAAAACTTGTGTTTTGAAAGAAGAATGCTTAATCCTTGTCTAGTTCTTCATTACTTCAAATTCTAGAAAATACTTTAATTGTTCCAATTCTCTTGGACTGAATTCAGTGGAAAGCGTATGAATGTATGGTTAGAGCTCCTTGTTACTGATGAGAACTGTCTCAATATCCACGTATACTAATGGACGTAACACAAAGCCATTAATCTTACATATGAACAAAGAGGAATATTCAATATTGGAACCAAAAATCCAACTAAAATAAGAAACTAAGTCCATCAAAACCAAGCCTTGAAACCTTGTTTCAATTCATTATTTTTCGAGTTTGTAGGCATAATTTATAGATTACCATTCAGAAATGCTTTAGACATTTGTAGTTTGATAGAGTGACTAAACTATCATTTAAAACTAGCATAAATTAAACTATATTTTATTATATCCTTTAGAGGTAGTTTTAATATATATTTTTTCATATAATTTACTACGTAGGGTGACCAAGAGGTATTCTCTAACATGTCTTGAGAGAATGACACAAGGTAAAAGGAGTTTATTTACAGCACAAAGTATATATATATATATATATATATATATATATATATATATATCAATTAACCAAATAGAAAAACAATTACTTACCTATTACACAAATCCATGATTAGTCATGGAGACAACCAATTACTTCTAATTAACAACCTAACAATAGCAATCACCATAAATTATATACTCTCAAATATGCAATTCAATATATGAGATTGTTTCTAATTTTTAATTTAATTAAATTTTAAATATATCCCTAGCTTAAATGACTATAAAACTCCCTCTAAAAATCACCCAACACTAGAACCATGTTATTACACCCCCTGTTCTACTTATAAAATATTTATTTTTAATAATTAAATACCAAAAATAATTATGTAAAACATATGCCAATTATGGTCCAAAAGTAAT
>Ga0325404_1008605_pt1 | contig 10486 bp, 7 predicted proteins | sample PopdelMetagenome_18_FD_205664 | JGI IMG/M metagenome (GOLD analysis project Ga0325404, IMG submission 205664) | Populus deltoides microbial communities from Bellville, Georgia, United States - Xylem-Control-R1 | ecosystem: Host-associated > Plants > Phyllosphere > Stem > Wood/Secondary xylem...
GTGCAAGTTTAACTTTTTTACCAATTCAGTACTAGCTACATTAGTGCAACTAACACCATCTATAATTAAGCTACATACCTTATTATGAATAAGGCATCTCGTGTGGTGTATATTTTCCATCTTACCTTTTGAATAATCTACCTTGACATACATATTTAGTGTTCTCCCCACTATAAGTGTCACTCCCTCAACTAGATACTCAACTCAAACATCATCAGCATCCTTTAATGGTGACATATTTTTTCTTCATCCTCCCCATCGATATCAATCTTATTATTAGCTTTCATAATCATGACTCTTTTTTTTAGACACTATGAAGCAATATGACCAAAACTCAGAAAATAAAAGCATTTAATGTCATAATTACAACAAGCATGAGTAATATTGTTAGCCTTTCAATTGGGTTTCCAAGGTTTCGAAGGGCCTAATGGTTGGCTTTGCCAAATGGTACCCTTTCATTTAAGTTGTTTCTCCACCTTCAAGGCCGCATGCACCATCTTCTCCAACTCCATATAATGATGCAACCCTACAATATGAGCTATATCATGATTAAAGTCATTCATAAATCTAGCCATAATAGCATTCCTGTCCTCCTTAACATTAGCTCGAATTATAGTAAGTTTCATTTCCTTGAATTATTCATCAATACTCTTTGTATCTTGACTCAAACTCTGCAAAATTTGATACGATTCTCTATAATGCCTAGGCACAAATCTCTTTCTTATAAGGGATTTCATCTCATCCCAAGCATCAACTTGCCTTTTATAATTTCTCCTACGATTTATCACAGACTGATCCCACTACACAATGGTATAGTCAGTAAAAGCAATAATAATAAGCTTGACTTTCTTGGGTTCCAGATAATTGGGACACTAAAAAATCCACTCCACCCTTCTTTCTCTTATTCTATATAAACTTTAAGATCATTCTTCCCTTTAAAAGCTGATATTTTCAGCTTAATTGTATCCAAATCTCCATCAAACTCAGCATTATAGTCTTGATACCTATAATTAACCCCTCGGCCAAAATTATCACCATATATTTCCCCTACAAACTAACAATTTCGTTGTTTTCCAAAACATTCCCCATGTTCCACAGACACATCTTTAAAATCAACATCACTTATATATGCATTATCAGCCACAAACTCATCCACATTAGTGTTAACTTACCTAACAACCCTCTTAACAAGTTGCCTTTCCATCCTATCCAACCTACCTCCAAAATCATTGGCCATCTGGTCCATTCGTTGATTCATGATGCGTAACTGAGTTGTAATTTCATTGTCTCATCTATGTGGTGTCATATTATTGCTTGCTTTCAACATCTTTAAATCTGGAAATTGGTTAGTTAACAAGATATATATATTCCTCGCCCATTCCCTCACGTCTTTACACTCCTCTCATGTTTTACTCAGATATAGGCTTTTTACTTAAATATGCTCACTATGTCATTTTCCTCTCACCTCACATTTCTTCAACTCTTGTGGAACCAAAATCAACACCAAATATAACAACCTTAGCAGCGTATCCAAATATGTGTATATAAATCAAGAAGAAAGAAAAATATGAAAACAAGTAAAGACAAAACTACAATTACAATTTCATGAGTAACAAGTGAATTTATATGAAAAATAAATGTTTTCGAAGACATGAAAGGAAAAAGATGCAAAGGCTATATAAAAAAATTTAAATGACACCTAAATATATCAATTATGATGTTATTATACTCTTATAATTGAAAAATAACAGCAACAAAACAAGTTTGAATTATTGACGCAAATTATACCCGTTACAACAAGCTCCAGTCTTGAATTTAGTTCCTGTAGCAAACGAACTCCAAATGACATCAAAATTTATATGGGGTGCGATCAAAACCTTAAAACTTAGTATATAAAATTTTAGAATTTCTAAATTTATTTGACTTGAAATTCCCTTCTGATACAAATTTGACCTATTACAACATGTTTTAATCCCGACCTTGATTACTATAGAAAATGATCTCAAATTTTATATGGGTTTTGATTAGGACTCCTAAAACCAGTATAAAAAATTTGAAAATTTTATGAATTGGTTTGATCCAAATTCTTCCTTGTTTATATATTATGGTAGATTTAACAAAAGTGACTTTTGAACTTTTTTTTCTTTTCTTAATTTTTTTAACTCTTAAGGCTACTAATATATTTTGAGACAATAACAAACTAAAATAATACTTTTTTTTTAAGAAACCACCAGACACAAACTATCAACCTCTAGACACAAAATAATAAAAAACTGAATCAATGGCTATATAAAAACTAAAGCTACAAAAGTTGAAACTAATAAGAAGTAAATAAAGGATAAAACTAAATTTTTTAAAGTCTAGCTCTGATACCAATTGATGCAAACCTCTTGATCATGTGGTCAAGTAACCCTTAACAAAGTAGATAACAACCCGAAAAGCCAAAAATAAGTTTGATAGAACCTTGATCTAGAGATAACCTTATACGTAAGAACCAAATGTATTGGAAAAAGACTTTGACCTAGAGATAAACTTGTATCTAAGAACCCTAATTATGAGAATGATGCAACGAAACTAGTTAATCTTCGATAAGTCAATGTATGATCATTGTCCCTATAAAGAAAGGTTGTTTTGCCAAAAACAAACAAAAGGAAAACTCACATTTATTCTCCAACTTGCTGCTAAAATTTTCAGCTAAAAAAACATAATATAGTCTCCTTTAACTAACTCTAAAGGACCCCTTTTAGGTTGCATGCTAATGGACTTAAATTAGTAATTAACTAACATAAGTTCAATAATGAAATAAATCCCTAAATAATGTCTAATGGGCTAGAACAAACTCAAATTAAAAATAATTATTTGAAAATAAATAAATAAATAAAATAGGATAATAAAAACAAAGTCTTCATGTCAAAATTCCTCTATGCAGCCCGAATCTCTAATTTTTTAACATTCTTAGCAGATTTCAATCTTGATTTAAAACATGTCGTTCACTCTTTTTTGGATGAATTACTGAGCATACCATATATGGTTGGAAAGTTTGAGATGTATTGTTTCCAACCCAACTTGAATCACAACAAAAGTCCACCAGTAGCTTCAAAAATATCCCAAACAGTACACAAAGGTCTAGTGTGACAAATTTGACAAAATTTGCTAGTAACTTCGACCCTCTGAAATAATATTTTCCAAGCTCCATTTGACCTGAAAATTATCAAATTATAGTTCCATATGTTTAGTATCTCCATGTAAAAGTTCAGCTCATTTCGATGTATGATATGTCTGATCTCGCAAAACTATTTAATGGACATTGAAAGCCAAATTCAAACTTGACTTGGTTAGTATCATAAATTATATGTGTTGTACTTATTGTTGAATATAAAATGTGCTTAAGAATTGGTAATTATGATGAAGGTTAGCTAAATTGACTTAATTTTTAGTTTGTAAGTTGAGGAACTTTGGAATGGGTTTAAACACTTAGTTGATTTATGTTATTCCAAGTTTAATGGGTTAAAAAATGTAATAAATAGATTATATAAAGTTAGGTGTATAATAGGAAAAATAGAGAGAGGAAGATTTAATTAGTAAAATTTTAGTCCTTTATAAATGGGGAAGTTTGAGAAATTTTAACGGATAAGAAATTTTAGTATAAAAAAATATAGATGGGTTGAAGTTTTAGGGAATCATAAGAAATTAAATGTTAAATATAGATTGTAATGGAAGTTGTGTATGTTTAGTGTCTAGGTGACATTATTATGTTGGGATTGATGTCAATAGTGATAAAAATATAATTAAATGGATAATAATTAATGTGAAAAAATTATGATTGACACTTATGTGCTTTATAATAGGATCAAATTATGTTTGAGCTCAATTAAAATTTATGTAGACTAGGTTATTTTAGAAATGGTTCTCTGGTTAATTGAGTAGAAGAAAAGTAAGGAAATTGGAGAAAATATATGAAAATAGTAGTTTTCAAACAATATTAAAGATGTTTGGAAATTAAATGGAAGATTTTAAAAGGTTGTCTTGGATTTTTCTTTGTGGCTGAAATTAGATAATTAGGAAATTTGATAAGTTGATAATGTGTGAAAATAAATTATTGTAAGTGGGATGAAATTGGGTTATAACATGATTGGATGTTAGTGGACATGTTTTGAAAATATAAAAACATGAAATCCCTAATGTTTTATGGTTGTTGGTGAATAATTAGGATTGAGTTAAATTATCTAAGTCTACTATATATGGTTGGAAATCTTGATATGTCTAGTTTCTAGACCACTTTGAATCGCAGAACTATTCCACCTCTAGCTCCATATATGTCCCAAATAGTACACAAAGGTCTAGTCTAGCAGACTTGACAAGATTTGGGCCAACCAAGACCCCCAAAGAAATCTTTGCTCGATAAAGTAAATGATTCATTCCGACAACTTCCTAGTAACTTCAACCCTTTGAAATAATATGTATCCGAACTCCATTTAACATGAAAATTTAGTTCCAAGTGTGTAATATATCCCTGTAAAATTTCAACTTGTTTCGATGTACCGTTTGAAAGATATGTTTGATCTCGTAAAATTGGTCAGCAGACATTTTAAGGCAAAATTCGAACTCGACTTCGTTCATATCATATACATATGTTTTGGATTATTTACCTTAACAAACTCATGTATTCTCTCATCTACAACAACCCACAGTTATACACACTGATGATTGTCATAATCGAACACACATACGCATTCATGGCTGCAATAGCGGCCTATATTCGCACACATAAGAGTTGTAATAACAGCCCCCATGTGCTTGTCTTCATAGCTGTCGTAACAACCCATTTTTTCACGCTTTTAGGTTGTCAAAACAACCCAATTTTCCATGTATATGGACTATCTTAAAACATACTCCATAGTAGTTCCAAACATCAAATATGAATTCTATAATAAGTTTACGCACAACCATACATTCAATTCATATTTATAATCTATAAGCATACAAATTCAACCATCACTCTTGTCGCATATGGGCGCGCGCGGAGTGAGAGTCAAGAAGTTGCTACCTAATTGTTTGGCTCAAGATCACTAGGATACCTGAGTGTAGTGGTTTTATCAGAAATTATAGAGTAAGGGACTAGTTGTAGCTAGGAAAGGTATTAGCACCCCTAGCGCATCTTACCTGAGGTAAGTTACATTGTGTAATCTTCATATGATTTAAAATTTTTAAAGAGTTCTTAATTGATGGTTAGTCTGTGACTCAAAACAAAACTTTACTCTTATGAATAAATCTAACATTTGACATTTATTATGGGCTCGTACACCTAAATAAATTATTATGAGAAGGGTCTATATAGATACCTTGACAGAGTTTAATTATCATGTAAGACGAAAAGGATTTTCAAAACTCATGTACTGCGATGAAAAGTACTCCCGCTTAGATTTGTGAATATTCATGATAATTCTGACAATTTTCTGACAAACTTTTGGTATTTAAATACCAGTCTACTTGTAAGTCCAACATTTATACTAGAATGTTGACCATTAATTTATCATGAATTAAAATTTTAAGGGGGTTATTGAAATATTGACCAAATTCTCATGAATTTAATAAAATGATTAATAAATCCAAAAATACATGCACAAATATTTTTATTTTTTTAAATATGATTTTTTCTTCTTAGAGACTTGGTTATATGCACACCAAACAAAACACTTTTTTTTATATATTTTTGAAATGAGAAGATTATTTTATTTAAAAAAATTGGTGGAAAGCGGGTATTTTAATATCAGGCCCGCATTCTATAGTGTAAGTATACAATCCCGATATTAAGTAAAAACATTGAAAAAAGATGCGAGGGACCCTAAATAACTTTAGAATGGTCTTAAAAAGTTTTGGAATTTTATTTGGGGTCTGTTTGGCAAAATTCATTTTTATTAAAAAACAAAACAACCAAAATAAGTCTAAGGGAGTGTTTTCCAAACAACCCCTTAGGCCAAAAACCCTTCCACAAAAATATTAATAAACCAAACAAGCCTTTATCAAGTGACCTGATTTTGACCCGACCGGGTTGACCCAAAAACATCGATTCAAAAATGGGCCGAACCAAAAACCAAGGTTCAACCCAAAACAAAACCAAAATAGGGATTTAAATAATAAAAAATCAAAACTTAAAAAAACATGAAAATCATAAAAAAAAATTATTACAAGAAAATATCAAACATAAAAAATAACAAAGAACACGAAGAACAATAAAGAACATTTAAATTCAAACCCAGCAGCATAAACATTAAACCATATCAAATCAAGTATTAAGGGTTCATTTGCTTCAATTATCATTAAACTAATATGGTTTTGTCAAAAAAGATTTTGATCCAAATCCAAACTCTAAGATTAAAATATATAAAAACATGTATTAATGCATGAACAATCTGTATTATTGTCTATATCCTCTCATTGTCCTGCTTTCTTCTCTTTGAAAGAATTATTCTAGTGTCCCAATTCTATTTTCAAATTCCCTTTAATTAGACAAAAAAAGAAAGAAAGAAAAAAACCCTTCCAAAAAGGCGACATTTTGCTCTTCTTAATAACGCACGTAGGATAATAGTCTGCTCTCATGCAATATGCGTCTCTCCGTCTGACATCAGATTATAAAGGGATTCCTGACTTGCTCCTTCTCCGTCTTTGCACTGCTTCACTTGCTTGTTATGAAATACAAAACTAGACATTTCGTGCTGTTGCTTCAATGGAAAAGGAGTTGTAACTGTAAAAATATCAGGTACTTCTATCATCTTCGTAAAATTGGTATCAACATGTTTCAAGGAGAGGAGCTTTCCTCATCTGAACTTCGATCTTATCTTACAATATATCTGTTAAGAACCGGTAGTGATGCAGTAGCTGATATCATAAAGCATCTATCTGATCCCATCATAGTTCTTTCCTGCATTTTCCTAACTTCCTTGCATACATGATCTAGAACATTTTGAAAATATCTTACAATCATCAAAATTCTGAAAGGGTGGACTTCCTTCTTTCACTGCATCCACATGAAAATATTCTGCCACCTCTTTCACCAGTGATAAAGCCTTTCTTTCGTCTGACTTGATCCTGTTAATTTCCTCACCGGCTTCTCTTCGAAACAGCTCCTTTGAGAAAAAGAATTTCACCCGTGTATCTGGCTCGTCATACTGCAAAACCAATCTGACTTTCTCAAGCCCCACTTGCTAGCTTTGAAACATAGCTACTTAAAACATCAGAGTCCATTCCTGCTGCCTTTCTTACATCTGAGATCTGTACTCAGTCTAGACACAACCTGCAATCGTTGTTTCCTGAGATCTTCCTTCATTTTGGAGTGTGTATTGTCTTGCAGATTCTCAATTGTAGAATCAGTTCTTGTACCTTCAGATCTGATAATTTCCTGGACCAAAAAGTGAAGTAATGTTGTTTTCCCGTCTGTTTACTTTATATATATATCCACAGGTTTTAAGAGTGTATCAAGCCTAAATGCTTTAGCATCACCACGATTTGTGCCAACATTCATCCGGTTCCCTGTCCTAAGAACAGCTTCAAGGAGTTCGAGGAATAACCGGCTATAATTCAATTCCTCACTTGCTGCCTGGTAGATATATTGGAATATATCAAGATTAAGTTCTAGAAATCAGGGTACACAGAATTTTAAAGATCTTACATTAGAAAACATAGCGAACTTCATCAGCAGCAAGCTTTCTGCCAAAATAATTTAAAGGATCTTAAATTAGTGAACGCGGTGAGTTCAGCAGTAGGCTTTCAGCCAATATGCATGCCTCTAGGGTTTGAAAAGATTTCCTCAAATATTTAACTTCTGTTTCGAAATTGGCTCTGTATAGCATGGCCTCAACTCTTTAAAAAGCAAATGGGATATCAAGTAATGCCTTGAGAAACCGTTCTGCAGACCCTAGTTTGGAGATGTCACCACTGTACTCTCGAAGTTTAATTACTTGCTCCTTGGTTGGGGCCATCTTTGCTAGAGTTTCCAAAAGCTCAGCATCCAAGCTTTTTCGGTTGCCTGTTGCACCCATACAGATATGTCGTAGAATTAGCAAACTGAATTCAGGATACATCGAGGAAAGTTAATACAAGTATAGAACATGAGTATGACAGTGAAGAGATCTCCTGATGTCAACGAGTAATCTTCCAGCATTCATTTATTTTTGAAAACTATTATTATTATTATTGGATTAAGCTCCCCTGGTTTTCAATTTATAGGAGATACCTTTTTGTAGATTTCTAGTATCCACTTGCAACTTGAATAAATAGGACATTCACTTCGAAACTGTTGGCTTTCCACATTTATGCAATTGTGACATGTGAAACCGTTGGCTTGTATTTGACGACTACTCACAAGTATTACTTTCTATTTTGTTGCCTGTAAGTCTCCATGGTAGCATCCAATTTAAGCAATATTCCAGTGCAACTACAACTGCTGCATTCAACCTTGTTCTTTCTTTCACCTTTTGGGCATCGAGCTAAACAAAGTTAATCACCTTAAGCTAATAAAAATCAGCTTATATCAGACTTTTGAGATGAATGAAAAACTATACACACAAAAAAAATATATTCTTCCCTAAAGTTCCAATCAGCCGCAAGGACAGGATACTGGATTGGAGATGTACTATACAATATGGTTTTGGTGTTAAAATTAGCACCAGCCTCTGTGATACTAATGGGAGTGCAATAAAATGCATGCATTACTTTTGGCATGAAAAATTAGGTTGATAAAAATTCAGTATTGTAATTAATTATACGTGGCATGGGTATAATAGTAATAATAGTAATCAGCTGCGTTATTTCTCTATTATTTTATTTTTAAGGTGCTTCTTTGAAAGAAAAAACTCAAACCTAGTTGTCAATTATGCCCTAAACAAGTCATGTTTCAATCTCTAGAAATAAATATCTATAAAGATAGATATAAAAAAAAGTATCTTGTATTGTTCTAATCCACGCACATAGATAAAATACTAAACTAGTTTAGCATAGAAATAAATAGTTTAGCATTAAAAAATTCAAAAGACAATACTTATTTATTGCACATATTATACTATCTCCAAGTATGTGTTTTAAAACACAAACTAAGAGAGATAGGAAGAAAATGATTTTATAAAAACTATATATCAATCTAATCTATGTGAGAGTCAGTAGAAGATAGTTAAAAATATTCTTAAATACTTAAAAAAAATTAAAAATATTTTTTTTGGTCTTTAGAAGAGATGAACTAGTAATTCATGGTTATTTGGATGCTAATTTTCAATAAGATATTGAAAATAAAAAACTTATTTTAGTTATATTTTACTCTAAATAATAGTGTTGTAAGTTGAAAAAGTTTCAAATAAAAAACCGAAGTATATTCTACAACTATAGTAAAGTACACCTTTGCATTTGAAAAGATAAACAAAGATTATTTGAATCAGAAAGTTCATCACTAAACTAGATGTCGTCCTAACAATGTTGATCCAATAGCCTTATATTATGATAACAACACTACCAGAAAATTGATAAATACAAACGGAAATACCGAGAGAATATTTTCGTCGATAAATTTCTGAGGGATTTTACCGACGGAAATATTCCCTCGGTATATACCGAGGGAATTACCGAGGGAAAAAAATTAAAACAAAGCAAAAAAAAATGATGACGTGTCATTTTTACCAACAAATTTACAGACGGAATCACCGACGGAAAATATTCCGTCGGTGATTCCGTCGGTAAATTTGTTGGTAAATTGTGAACACTGTTCATCATGTTAATTACAAAGGGAATCACTGACGGAAAATTCCGTCGGTATTTTCCAGAGAGTAAATCACCGACGGATTGAAAAGTCGTCGGTGTTATTTGGCGGTTTTCTGAAAAAATTCAATTAATTTAAAATTTTCATTTAAATATTACAGACGGAATCACCGACGGAATGAAAAATCGTCGGTAATTTTTTGGCGGTTTCTGAAAAAATTTTACGAAATTGAAAATTTAAATTAAATATTACCGATGGAATTACCGACGGAATAATTAAAAAATATTAATATTTAATTATCCGTCGGTAAAGCATCCCAATAAAAAGCCTGAATGTCCTTATTTCACAAGAGACAGACCCATTTCTTATTATTATTCTTCTACTTCTTCTTCTTCTTCTTCTTCTTCTTCTTCACTATATGTAAAAAACATCATTAAGGTATGTCTTCTTCTTCTTCACTTTATGTAAAAAACATCATTTCTTATCTATTTCTTTCTCTTCTTTTCTCTCCTCATCTCCTTCTCTTTTCCTCCATGCTTGGGTATGTCTTCTTTTTCTTTCTTCTTTTATCCTCTTAGTTTTTTTTTAATTAATATGCTTAATGAAAATTTTTTTCTCTCCTTAGCTTCACTTGCAACTACATTAAGGTAAGATTTTTCTTTTTTCTTCTTTTTTCATGATTTTTTTCACTATATTTGTTTTTTATTTTATTTTTAATTGTTTTTGTTCTTAATAATTGTA
>Ga0325404_1008606_pt1 | contig 10485 bp, 3 predicted proteins | sample PopdelMetagenome_18_FD_205664 | JGI IMG/M metagenome (GOLD analysis project Ga0325404, IMG submission 205664) | Populus deltoides microbial communities from Bellville, Georgia, United States - Xylem-Control-R1 | ecosystem: Host-associated > Plants > Phyllosphere > Stem > Wood/Secondary xylem...
ATGTCATTTGATCGTGAAGAAAATTTGTTTTATCTTTTATCTTTTTGAATTCAAATATTCAGGAACGGTACGAATGAAAACTATGGTCAGTTGAATCATGAAGGACCGGACAGCATAATTCTTTTTTGAAGTTTGTTTGGTGTGCCTTTAAATCATCGTATAAAAATTAAATGTTTAAGGTTATTTTAATAGAAAAACTTTTGTTTTATTAAAAAAAATAGAACAAACTTATCCAATTTTCTGCGTAAAAAATTATTCTAGTGGATTTTATCGATATAAAAATAAAAATAATTATTATTATAGTTTTAAAACTTGATTTAAAAGCTGACCATAAGCAAGAATTAGATCACGATTCGGGTTGATTATTGACCCAAGTCAACATAAAAATAAAAAAAATTATTATTATAATTTTTAAAGTTCAACTTGGGAGTCCAATTGTGGTCAGGCTTAGATCACGGGTGAAGTTGACTATTAACTCAGGTCAACATAATAATAAAAATGATTATTATTATAGTTTTAAAACTCAAGTATGGGTCAGGTCCGGGTTGTAGGTCGGGATCAGTGACCCGGGTTAATGTAATGATAAAAGTTGTCATATCATAGTTTTAAAACTCTACCCATGAGTTAACATAAAGATAACAATTATTATTATTATAGTTTTAAAATTCAACTAAGAGGTTGAACCTAAAACAACGTAAAAATAAAAATAATTATTATTATAATTTTAAAATTAGATTCGAAAGTTAATTCAAGATAAAATACGAGTCACGTCAATTAAAAAAATCATAATAACTTCTATATATATATATATAATTATATATATATATATATATATAATTTTAAACTCGTGTTTTCTCTTCAGTTGAATTACAAGTTAATTTGAGATTTTGATAGGATAAAGTGAGATTAATCTTTTCTCTAATATTTTTTTAAATTCAGTGTGATTAGAATCTTTGTTCGGTCAAGTCTAATCTCTAGTAAATATAAAATAAAATATAAAAGAAAATATAAAAGAAAATATAATTATTTGTGTAATTATGTCAGTTTAATCCTAACCAATCAATATCATATGTACCAATCACTACCTAAGTTTCACTCGACTCACAGATTCATTTAATTTTTATTTAAAAAGAGGGTTAAAAAGGTGTAGAGTGACAGCGCAACTTTCAAGGAATTTATTTATTGATTTAGTCCATAAATTATTAACTATTACCAAACACGTGTCCATCTTCCACCGTTTTCACCATTATTAAACAAACGAATACTGCAGCAGTAAGTGGTCGGTGTCAGAACTTTTGGACTAATTGGAGTGTCCCATGCACGCTACTATTAGTATCCTATTACCCCTTTATTTATTTATTCAGACAAATTTTTGTTTATTTATTGAAAAATAATTATTTTTTTACATAGTTTTTTTATAATGAATTCCTAAAAATAAATTATTTTTTGATATTTGATAGTATCATAAAAAAATAAATTAAAAAATATTTTTTAATATTTAACTATATCATAAAAAATAAATTAAAAAATAACTTATTAATATTTTTTTTCAAGTTTATTAAAATAATAAGAAATAAATCTTAAAGATTAAAAAAGTTGAATAAAAATGAAATTAAAAAAATTAATTTCATAAATAATTTCAAATAAAATAAATAACAATCAAAATAATAAAGATCAAATCTAACAAATAAAAAAGTTGAAAGGTGATGAAATTTAAAAAAAATACAATTTTATAAATTATTTCAAATAAAATAAATAACAATAAAAAAATAAAAATCAAATCTGATAGATAAAAAATTTCAATTAAAAAAATAATAAGAGAAAAGCAAATAACAATCATAAAAATAAAGATCAAAATTGATATAAAAATCAAATTTTAATTGATAAAATTAAAAAAAAATTCAAAACAAAATATATAGCAATCAAAAGTTTGAGAACTAAATTTAACATAATTAGTAAATAACATGACTTTTCTAAATTTTTCACAACTTCTGAAAAATATTTTCCGACAAAAAAAAACATTCTTAAAAATCAAAATTTTTATTTAACTTAAAAGTATTTTTCCTATCAATTTTTCTAATGGTAAATAAATATAAAAAAATTTAAAAATTAATTTTTAAAAAATCACTTTTCATAAAACAAACAGGCTCTTAAAAAATACATCACCAAACTTCAATACAAATTTTATTTTCACTTCTTTTTTTATATATATACATATACAATATAATAAAAAAGCTATTTCTTTTTGCTATTTGATGTTATATTTTATAATATTTTTATTTAAAAATATATTAAAATAATATATATATTTTTTAAAAAATTAATCATCAATATAACAAACCGATTTAAAAACATAAAAATAATTAAATAATAATAAAACAACAACACCATACAACAAACAAACCCGTGAATCCTCATTTCACAGTCCTAAATTTCATTTGAATGGCATTTGATCGAGATTATTAAGTGATTAAGTACAACACCAAGTAAATTATCAGCTAAACTAGGTGGAACCCACATTTAATTTTTTAAAATTAATGAAATATTAAACCTAAAAAAAAAAAAAGATGCCCTGTTCTGAAAAGAATACACAATTTTTAACGGTAATATTGAAATAAAATCGGCCCAAAATTTTATTTTAACAAAGATTGGAATATAGTTAATCGTCCTCTTTCTCAATAAAATCCATCAAAAGTAATTTGACCTAAAAGCAGATTCTTAGAAATGAAGTCAAATTTTCGGATCTTAGTGCCTGTGCTGGTTACCCCAGTGGTGATTTTATTATTGCTCACAACACCTCAATCTTAGCTATAATTCACGATTCAACCATGTTTTCAAAATTATTTTTAACTTGAAATTAGTTTTTAATTCTTTAAATTGTTTATTTATTGATATTAAAAATAAATTTTAAAAAATAAAAAATATTATTTTAATAAAAAAACACTTTAATAAGACAACAATTGACAGGCCCTACATTGCAATTATAAGCAACAATTGATACTTCTTTGTCAATCATCACCGCCAGCATTGGTCTAAATTCTAAGTTACCCTACCCTAAAATGACCAAAAATAAAAAATAAAAAAAAATAGAGTAAATAATATATGATAAAAAAAGAAAGAAAAGGTCATGGAGAACCTAAAGTCATTATCATTAAATAACAAGGAACAACATTAGATGTTCAAACAGTAGTGATAATCATAACAACAGCAGCCGCAGCAGCAGACACTCTCCTCCCGTAATTAAATTGAGAGATCACAGGAAACAGGGACGAAAGTGAGTAAAAAGCCACGAGGTTAGGGAGATTACACATCATTAAACAAGGCTGGCAACTACTAATCCGACTTGAAACTTTCCACCGCTTGCTCGGGCTGTCCTGCAACATAATCCAAGAGGCCCTCGCCGGCTTTGTCACTGGAAGAGTCGGTGCCCGGTAAAGAGGTCTTGCCAAAGAAGATGACAGCGCCAAGAAAGAGAGCTGTGGAGAGAAGTAGAGGACAAAAGTAGGCCAAAATTGTGAGGAAACTCGGCGCAACAACGATTATAGAGACAAGAATAAGAGAGAAAACGAGGGTGAGGAAGATATGATACTTGTAATTTAGTAGCTTTTCTTTGATCTCCATGGAAGCGATAAAGAGAAGATTGGTGAGCTGATGGGGGGGTGCTGTTGGTTTTCCTAAAAAGAAGTTAATGGAGGTCTCTCTCTCTCTCTCTCTCGCTCTCTGTACAGAGATTCTCTGAGAGGAAATGTGTAGTGTTTGCGTTGATGGCTCTAAGTGGACTGCTGTCATTTTTTGTTTCTTATTGACTCATGAGTCATGTACTACTGTTTTTCGATCCAAGAGAGAAAAAGTTTGTTGCCTAAAGTACCCTCCTACATTTTACCCTCGAAACTACTTTGTGCGCATACCCTGCCTTGTCGGCTGCTTGAGCTTTCAAACGAAACTCGTTTAGCTTTAACGAAAGTTTTTGTATGCTAGTGAATAATTCATGTGCACAGCCCTTTTAGTCGAGGGTTACTGTGTTACCAGTGATGTAGGTTGAATTTGAATTGTGTTGCATATGTTTTTTAAATTATTTTTTATTTTAAAATATATTAAAATAATATATATTTTTATATTTTTATTTTTATATCAATACATCAAAATAATAATAAAATATTAATTTAAGATTTTTTTAAAAAAATAAAAAATAAAAGAAAACAATTCAACCGTACTCCTAAACGGTTCTTTAATTAATCAAACTTTTTTTATATTTTTTTATTAAGTTTTCACACACTAATCCTTTATATTTTCTTTTACATGTTTTTTTTTTGCAATTTTTTTGATGGGAATATCTCTACAACTATAATTTAAAAAAAATATTTTTCAAGAAATTAAGAAATGTAAACGCATGGAACCACAAAAAGAATCCATTAATATAAGAAAAAATTGAAAAAATAATAAAAATCATGTATGGTAAAACTTATTTCTTTTCTTTATATGTAGTTCTATTTACAAGAATTTATCAACATGATTTCCTCCTTTTTAAAAAAAAATATTCACAAGTTGGTGTAGTTTTTTTTTTCTAGGCGTTTTGATTTTTTAAGTTTTCTTTATTGTTTTTATGGTTTTATTCATTTAGGTTTTTCTAGGCTTTTCAATTTTTTTTTATAAATTTTTTTATATATTTTTGATAATCCCTTCAAAGCAACATAAAATTACAAACAACACCCAAAAACTTGAAGATTCACAATAAACTTTTTCGATATCCAAAATGTGTGGGGCTCAACATGCTGTCATGTACGCCTCTATCTTACCATCGAAAGTTTATTGGATTGTTTTGGCCACCTTTCATCACCATGGTAGGCCTCTATCCTACCATCGAAAGTTGATTTAGTATAAATTTGAATGATGTGTAATTGACATGATGGTTGTGTAATCCGTCAAGTTATCACACTTGGTTGTGCCGAGCAAGTTGCGCCAAACTTTACGAGCAACCTTAGAAAAATAGGACTGGTTTTACTTGGATGATTTTTGCCACCCTTCACCACTATGGTAGGTCTCTATCTAATCATCAAAAGTTGATAGGGTATAAATTTAATTGATGCATCATCGATATGGTGGTTATGTAATTGGTTATCCCCAGCACATCATGTTGAACTTTACGAGGATCCTCACAAAGGTAGGACTGATTTTACTTGGATGGCTTTTGCCACCTTACCATCATGGTAAGCCTTTACCCCACCATCGAAAAGTGATAGGTGTCGCAAGCTGTAAGTGACCCGCTAACTCCCTTACTTCGCACTCCTTACGTGAGGGGCATAAAGGTGAAATAGATAGAGGTCCCCCATGCATGATGATGAAATCACATATCATATAAAAAGACAGAGTCATAACCTAGGGTTAATAATCCTAGAAACCTAATAATTGTTCTACCAAAGCTTGGGTAAGGGGTTGGTTATATGAAGGGAAGATGAACTTAATTAACAATACCCTTCTAACGTCTGGCCTAAGGCCAGCTGTAGTGCACACATTAATAATAAGATAAATTTTTTGTTATAATGCTAATAAAGGAAAAAGGGTAAAACATAATAAAAAAAATACATGAAATCCATTTATTGGAGAGATGGTGGTCTTATGACTCGATAACGCACCTAATAAAATAAGCATAGAATCACATAAGAAAATAAGATTCTACTTATCGATGTAAAAGATAGAATTCTTGATTACCACCTTTTTAACTCAAGGTAAAATGCCAAAATTGATGGAACCGGACACAGACTACATATAAAATAGTATCATCATCAACCAACCATTATTGAAGAACCTTTATTATTATTATTATTATTTATGAGTGTGTAGGATGCAACACATCATCACATAAAAGAAGAACACATATATGAAAATACAATAAGTAAAATATATTTTCAAGTTGCCAATCAACAATGAACCATTAAAGATGGATCAATTAGAAAACACAAGTTTTGAAATGATCAATTTGGAACCAAATTGTTCATTAGTGAACCAATTAGAAAACACAAGTTTTAAAGGACCAATTTAGAAATAGATTGCTCATTGGTGAACCGATCAAAAAACACAAGTTTTTGAAAATAAATGGTCAAAACAAACTATTTATAGGTGAACCAATTAAAAATAACATATAAAAAGGATCAGTCAAAACGAACTGTTTATGGATGAACTAATCATAAAGTACAAGTTTTAAAACCAAATGGTCAAAATAAATCATTTATAGGTGGACTAATTAAATACAAGATTTAAAATTAATTGGTTAAAACAAAATATTCATGGGTGATTTAATTAAAAGAAGTTTTAAAATTAATTGGTCAAAACAAATCGTATATGGATGAACCAAATAAACACAATATATTGAAATCAATTCGACAATCCTTGAAATTTATCTCATGTCAATAATTAGAATACAAAAGTAATAAGATAAATGATATTTATTGAGTCATTTTATATAAAAAATCAATTTGTATAACCGATGTCGACCGATACTCATCGAATCTTCTCGTATGAAAATTTATATCACACACACACAATCATATTACAAACTTTGAGGTTTAAAATTATTTTTTGAAAAAGCATCATATCCAATTGGTGAATAAATTATCATGTAATCAAAAGCAATAACAATTAATCAAATCATCAGTCAAGCAAATTGAAGGTTAGTGAATCATTCAAATATCAATTCAATAAACATCAAGATCAATACTCATCTAAGATAATTTTCAAAATCAAATCACAATCTTATCCTCCCAGTTCTATACGGAACATTGATACCACCCTTATATCTCCTTAAAATTTACTTGGTGATCTCAAATCCCATGAGTTTAGCACATACTAACATGCTGCATATAATTCAAACAATAAAATATCCACACAAATACATATAATTATTATAAAAAGATAAATTTTAGGTTAAAAGAATCACCAAAATACCCCTCAGGTCTAGGTAAAATGATCAAAACACCCCTGGTCTACTGGAAAATCATGAAAAATCCTTTCATTGGCACGTCAACCCACATACACCATTGTCAATGGGTCAATGAGATCTCGGCAATCCAAGTAGCCCATCAGGTAGATATCGATCTCTTCTTTCACCTGATAATAGCCATGCATCTCATAGATAACCAAGAAAGAAGATAGATAGCTTGAAAGTCAGGTGATTGAATGGTTTCTCTCCCTTTCATGGTGGGTTCTGATGACGTTGATGACTAAGAGTGGTCAAGTTTTGTACAACACAGGGCATCACACCTTTTTGTGGTGGTCCAATGTCAAATGGTGGCTAGACAAAAGAGATACAGAGGTTGGAACCAACGACGATGGCTGACATGGGTGAGGATTAGGTGCATCGTAAACTATACTAGATTCATTAGCTCACTTACTTTTTATTTTGATTAAGGTCTTGGAAATGGGAGACTCTACTTAGATTTCCTTAAAATTATATAATTTCTTGTTTAAATATAAATAAAAGAAAAGGAAATCTTTTATAAAAAAGATGTTGATGCTACTTAAAATTTATATCACATGTGATAATGTAGGTGATTCAAAATGATAAAGTTCCCTAAAAAATATTACATAACTTACAATTATATGATTGTAGAAAAATGATCAAAGATGCATTAGAAATTATGGGGTGTTACATCTGGTTATCATGAAGAGTATTTTCAACTGGCCAAGGCTTAAAAGCTTTTTTTCTTCAAAATAAATGGATAATAAATGCACCCAATGATTGTCTTCCCTTTCAAAGGCAATCACATACTTGGTCACCCAATGTCATGGTCTCATTAGGAAATCAAAATGGTCCCCGATTTTAAAGGTGAAGCCAATGCAAGAATTACACCTTTCAAAATCAAAGATAATACCTTCAACCATTCTAATGTATCCAAACACATCCCTTCCCTTCAAATGCGTGCCTACAAGTAGGACCAAGTTTTCTACTTTTGGTGCGACCTGTCTAGTGTATCTGCATCATGTTTTCTATTCCTCACCTTCTTACGTAGACATGTGGGGCAATGACCTATATATCCAAAAAATTTCTAAAGCTAAGTTATAGCATGTCCTAATCCACACTGCTTTTGGACTTGAACTTTAGCATGGGTCATCCTCTTGCCTTTTTTAAGACTCTCATTTCTTGTACGTTACCCTCCTCATACTTTCACATTTGTCGTTTAAGCCCCAAGACCCCTAAATGTTACTCAATCACATCTTAATTTCCATAAAGCCATGTGTTTTAAGAGGCTTTTAACGATAAATCAAAGTGACATGAGGCTAAATCTTAGTGAATCATGACAACAAGGATATTTTCCCACTAACAATACCCCATCTTATATTTAAGTCATCTACAAAGGATTCACCTAGTAATGGTGAGCAAACCAGGAAATGCCCAGTTTAAAAATTGACTATCTATGGTGTTTGAATTACAATATGGAAAAACATCCTCAATGGTAAACCAGGTTTAAATTTCTTGGAAGCGTCTGAGAGGGTGAGAGCCTTGTCATGGTTGGACCTTGTCGCACCATAAGATGCTATCTACAATTGGGTTGTTTAGAAATATAGCCTCAAATTAGGCTATAAATTTTGTCCAAAGCTAAATATAGATGAAAGACCGTTAACAAATATGAAAAGGAGTTTGAAAAAAGAATAAAAAATGTTTAAAATTGTTGGGAGGGAAGTAGATGGGGCCTGACGATGTGCCTCGAGTGGATATGGAATGACAATAGTCATTCTATCGATTAGATCGTAGGGTGAACTGATATGGATCATAGTGGCAGCCCAAGCCTAGGCCTTTGAAATACCCACAAAGACATCATGATTATGATCATGGACTACAACACGCATCATCATGGCTTGCCTCGACACATGCATGTTTTAGACATTGACCTACGAGCTTTTAATTCACCCTATTTCGAAACATGAACCGAAAGGTCTAACATGTGTGTGAGTCAATGAGTGAATAAAATTATAAGGCTTAAGAAAACTTATTGGTAGGACACCCCCCCGAGGGTCGTGCTATCAACTGACCTTAATCTTCTAAAAAGGGTTCGAGTGAAAGAATATATGTTAAGACCTGAAAAATGATGAATTATGCCCAAGCAAGGCAGAGATAGATGAAACTTTGGTGAAGGCCCACAATGATAGTGATGTGCAAATTGTTTATATGATTTAGGTATAAGGGGAAAAAACTAATCGAACCATCTTGTAAAGACAATGATTAAAGGCATCAAGGGCGTGACTCCCTTAACCTATTCTTAACCTTTAAATATGTAGGGAAGATATGGCTACTTCATTGAGTTGTGTCACAGAATCAAGGGCTCTAAGTGGGCTATTTTTGGTAAGAGGGATTGATGATGCAAGATAAAATAGAAGCCATGTTATGGTGTCTAACTACGCGCTAACCTAAAACCCACAAAAGGTTATGGTTAATTAAGATAGCAATATGGTGGTCATGCAATGCAAGTTGAAATCCATTAAGAAGTGTGTAACAACTCACTTATTAAATCAACTAGCCCTAAAAATATATGGCGTTGAAGCATGAGGCTTAAACTCAGCTGTTGAGGCAAGTGTAAAGACTCAATGAGTAAAAAGGTGTGGCGGTTGCTGCAAATATTAGGGTGCAAGCTGGGGTGGAAAGGCCAACAATGCAGATTTTAGTGGTGGTAGCATATATTAAATGAGAAGTTTAAAGGTCGAATAAAGGAAATGTTCCATGTGAATGACACTAGCACATGAGATAGTCGATTCTAAGAGATGTGAGAAGCCCATTTGACAACACATTTGCGTGCGAACTTCAAAAGAGAATCAGGTTAAACTTCATGAACCAGGATATAACGACTAACAACATTGTTAGGGAGTCCAGAGACATCGACAATGGTCTCAAAAAAAGTTATCTTTTATGCTTAACAGCTTGCTACCTTGAAAATGACTTAGTCATAAATAGGATTTAACGACTAGAAAAACACATTGTATGGTGTTTGGGGTGCCTCTTGTGACCAAGGATTAAGTGCCTCCTACTCTCAGTCGTACTCACATGTGCATTAGGTCTCTAAGGTGAAGTGGATTTGTAATCTCGAGAAAAAAATTGGTTTTGAAGACCGGGCTTGGGGGCTCCTAATCCTGAACCCTTTGATAGTTGGTGGACTGATCGAGTTGCTCCTGTAGTCTTGTGTCGATTGGTAGGTGGATGAAGATAGATAAAAAAACAAAAAAAAAAACTATTATAATTAGTAATGTTTTGTAATGTAGGGTATAATACTTCTTTTAATTTTTAATAATAATAATAATAACTGATTAAACTGATTAATGGGCCTGGCCCATCGGGTTCAATTATACCGCCTTTGTATAATCGAAAATATTACAGTCGTAAGCTGCAACCGTTCAAGCTTTTCAGTTTTTGAAAGTCTATTGCTTCGCAAATGCTACAATGGCATCTGTAAGAACCACAGGTGCTTTTGTAGCAGCCATCTCTATGTCTATAGTATT
>Ga0325404_1008607_pt1 | contig 10482 bp, 6 predicted proteins | sample PopdelMetagenome_18_FD_205664 | JGI IMG/M metagenome (GOLD analysis project Ga0325404, IMG submission 205664) | Populus deltoides microbial communities from Bellville, Georgia, United States - Xylem-Control-R1 | ecosystem: Host-associated > Plants > Phyllosphere > Stem > Wood/Secondary xylem...
CTTCTTTTTTCCTTGTCGGTTTCTTTGGTTAGAAAGTTTGCAGAGATATAAAAGAGAGATTTAAAGGGCGTTTTGGTATTTTTGTTTCGACTTTCTTTTGGTGAGGTTTAAGGAAGGTTTATATATACATTATAGAGTGTGGGTGCAAGTTTTTTATTAGAGCTACAGACACGGTTTCCTGTGGATTTTATAATAAAATTATATATTTATCCTCGAATGGAGGAAAAAAAAAAGCTTTGATGATGGGTGCTTTGTTCTTTTTTATTATCTATTAGTTATTAAAATATTATCTAGCGATGTTTAAGTTTTTTTTAATTTTTTTATACATTAAAAATACTATTTTACTTTTGAAGCCAAAAATATTTAGAGTTATTGAGCAAAGATTTTTTTGACTTTTTATAAATTTTTAAATAATAAAAATATTTTTTTTTCTTCCAGGATTAAAATGTTATTGGGCTGTTGGACAAGGATTTTTTTAGTTTTTTCATTATTCATATACAATAAAAGTATGGTTTTGGCCTTAGATAAGACAAAAAAAAATAAGGTTAATATTTGGGGGTATTTTTGTACTTTCACATCAGTTTTTAGGGTAATTACCAGGGTCATCGGGGGTGTTTTGGTATTTTAAAGTTGCATTTTTTATTTTTAAATAAAAAAAGTAATAATGCATGCTCAGCATGAGCTAATGAGTAGGTGACGTCCTTGTCATTCAGGTTGCGTATATGTGACGCCACCTAGTGACCAAACCTGATTTTCTATTGTCTTTTTTGATGTATCATCATACCTTCTTCCACGTGATATGGCGCACGACGGCGTATGGTGATTGGATTGTTTTCGAATGTCTTTTTTTTTCCTTCTTCTCTCTTTCCTGCCATGTATAATGCACAATTGTCCTTCTTTTCTTATTTTTCAATTTTAGTTCTCATTCTTGTAGTTTTTTATTTCTTTTATAGAAGTTTTTTTTAATTTACTCATTCAATTACAATTTTTCATATGTTTTGTTTTTCATTTCATTCCTTATTCTTTTGATTTTAAATTTTTTTTTTCTTGGTCCTTTTATTAATGTTTTTTTTTTGCTTTCAATTTCATTATTCAATCAAAGTTGTTGTTTTATTTTTTATAATTTGATCTTCATTCTTTTAAATTTTTTTTCTTTTGTTAAAGCTATTTTTCAATTAACTCTCCAATTTAAAAAAAAAATTCCCTTTGATTAATTTTTTTATTTCCACCCTTATTTTTCTTAAATCCATTTATGTGATTGATTTTTTTTCTTAAAAAAATACAATGTTTATTTGGCTTTGTGCGATCTTGTCTTTATGTATTAGTTTTTTAAAATATCAGTCTTGTGATTTTCTTTGATTTTTTTTGTATGAGTTTATTCTGATCTTATGACGTAGGTTGCAGGTTTTGTATTTTTTTTTATAGTATAAGTTTTTTAAAAAATTGTCTTGTTCATGTTTTGGTTTTCAAGATAATTTTTTAATTCATCTATATATTTTTTGTTTTATACAAATAAAATTTATTTTTTAAAATAAAAAATGTTATTTTAAAATAATATCTTATATGTATTTGGAGTTGCGTGATATCTTTTAAAAAAACAAGTCGAAGTGAAAAAATAAACACGAAACTTAAAAAGTCCATGAGATATGGATATGAGTAAACTAAATTTCTAATTATTCTCTTGTGGAAAAATAGTAGTCATGGATGAATTCTGAACAAATGATAAATTATTCTGTTGTTTTAATAGCTAAGGTGGTTTTGGATCGTTTTCTTATATTAATTAAGTGTACAAAATGACTCAATCGAATTTATTAGCTATTGGTCAGCTCTTAGCTATCAAGATTCAAACCTCAAGTATAAGAGATTCAAGATTTATATTATTTTGTTCTTGATGATAATACAAAAAGAAAAAAAAAAGTAACCAAGCTTATTATATTTTTCAAGAAATTATTTGATTTAGTATCCAAATGATATTTTTTAATCAATCTATTTCTATCAAGAAAATTATATAGTTTTTTTAAACCTGATCCTGGATTGACTCGAGACAATTCTCTGGTCACAAATTAATCTAAATTTTTTTTATTTTATAAAAAAAATGAAAATGCATCACTTTGGGAAAAAAATTAGAGAAAAAAATCAACGAGTTTTAACTAGGTTTTTTTCAGATTAATCAGGTTGCGGGCAATTCAGATTTTTGATATGTCATACTTTATTAATTCTCTAATTATTTTTATTAAGATTCAGCTCGGTCTAAATTCTAAATTACTTGAATTATGTTTCAACTCACCTGTTTTAAAACAATGAAAAATTAACCTTAATAATTTCATTTAAAAAGAAAAATAATAACCGAGGAATTTGCTAGAACGAATTAATCAGAACACCACTAAAGATATTTAGCATGAATTAGTCTTTAATTAATCTTTCGACTCGTTTTATATATATATTTTCTGCTTCAAGACTTGACTTTCTGACATTGAATGTGATCGCCATGTTGGAATTTTCTTTTTATTAGAGAACGTGTCCAAGATTATTTTTTTTGTTTTCCTTTTTGCCGATTCTGCCCTTTCAACTTTTTCCAAAAATACGGGGAGTCAGTATGAAAGAGAAGTCGTATGAAAGCGACTCCCGGCAACTTGCGCAGTAGCCTGACAACTTTGAAGCCTTCTCTGGTCACAGTCCAAGCCAGAATAGTCAACACGGTTGGAGGATCCATCCGGGTCATCAGATTATAGAGTTAATTTGTGAATTATCATATTATTATATGATTTTTTTATGTTAATTTATATTAATTATTTTTATTAAAATAACATGGTTTTATTTTTTAAAATCTTATTTGGTGTTGTACAAATGAATTTAATTGGATCAACTAAATTAATAAAAACTTAAATAACTTAATTAGATTTTATGTCGTGAATCTACTTTTTAATTAAACTTGAAAATTAGTTTTTGATTAGGTTAGAGATTGTGATTTTTTTTGTGTCAATTCGCCAGCTGAATTTAACTATTATAATTCAAACTAAACTTTTTATTATTTCAGAGATAGAGATGTGTTGAATATTTAATTTTTTATTTTATCAATTAAATGTTTTAATTTTAACTTTTTATCAATTGAAAAAAGACATAATTAATTGTTTTTATGAATATTTGTTGAAGATTTAGTGATGTATTAATTAAATGATGACAAGAATCATAGTTTTTAGATTTGGTCCGGTCCAAGGTTCGGGTTCTGAGTTTTGACCGGTTCATTAGGTCAATTCATTTTTTTAAATCAAAATGATATTGTTTTAGTAAAAAAACAAAAGTCAACGGGTTATAACTGAGTTTTTTACCGGGTCTTACCAGGTCAACCCGACGGGTTAGCCGGGTTACCTGCAGGGTTTTTTTTTATTTTTTTTTCAACCCGACCCGATTTTAGCCCTAAATCAACCCACCGGACCGGGGTTCAAAACTATAACTTGAATTCTATAATTTTATATAAAAAAATAATGTTACTTTTAGATATATCACGTCGCCAACGAAACCATGTAACACGTATCAACAAACTAGCTTTTATATCTATAAAGTGTCTTAAAATAAAACTTTTAAAAATTGGTAAAATAAAACAAATATTTCATGCTTGCGTTTATGATATTGACTCTTTTTTTTTCCTTTAATATTTTGGTGTCTATGTCATTATTTAAACATTAACAAGTTTTTCATAGACGTACACCAAAATTACTTAATTATAACATTATCAATTAATGATGGTAATTTAATTAATTGATAAAAAATAAAACTGTGACATGAAAACTTAAAAAATACAAAAGCTTTCACAGTACTTGTGTATTTAATATCATAGTATAATTAAAATGCTTTTTAATTAAAAATACATTAAAATAGTATTTGTTTTTTAGATTTTTTTTAATTTTTTATATTAACACATTAAAATTATCAAAACATATTTAAAAAACATCAATTTAATATATTTTATATAATTTTTTTAAAAAAATATTTTAAAAAACAGAAACTACTACCATTTAAGTAATGCAAGTAACATGCCTGGAATCTCGAATATTCTTGCATGTGTTGCAAACTACAAATCAGTCTGAGCTAGATTCTCACTTGCATGTGTTGCCACTGCTGACATAGAAGTTATAGATTAAATTTATATATGAATCACCAAAATATTAAGTGCAAATGGGAGATGAAGAGAATTGCAGAATATTTCTCGAATATTCTTCATCAATAAGCACAATCAACCAATTAATTAATTGCAAAAGAACTCTTGTTGGTTGAAGAATTGCCCTCCAAAAATCCAACGCATCATTTGGCTAGCTTTCCTGTCTCATCGCCATCTAGTGCTGGAGCTGGAGGCTCAAACAACTTGCAACCTTTGTGATGAGAATTCTATCTTGATGGGGAATCAATGGATGTTTTTCTAGGTGTTTGGATGACACGTTATATCAATAGTCTACGTTGGTTATTGATTTTTTTTTATTTAAAAAAAGCTTTAAAGCTTTTATTCTTTTGCACAGCCTGGAGCATATGGGTAGTCCAGAATAATATTGTCTTTCAAGAGGGTACTGCAAATCTTGGTTCTTGCTTTAGCTTGATCCTTCATTGTCTTTCTTAGCTGAAGTCTTCTAATCATCAGTTCACATATTCGATATCTAATCTTCTAATAAGTGCAAATGACATTAAGTTTTGGACAAATCATTATAAGATTTTCTAGTGCTGTTTTTAATTTGTTTGTCTATTTTTTTTTATATATATATATATATATATATATATATCTCAATGTAATTTTTTTTTATCTCTTTTTTATGGTTACCGTCTAAATAGCCATGTTTTTAAATAAAATCAACAATTATAAAAAAATAAAATAAAAAAAACATCTAAATCTGCCTTAACTTTGACTCCCTCGCTTCCAATCATTTCTGGTGTATAATGTACATTTTGAACCAAAAGTCTAGGGTTGCATGCATGGTTTCCTCCACTTCATATGTTAGGAAAATAGATTTTGAATCTTTTATTGATAATAAGAGAACTTTGTATTTTGGGTTAGCACCAGTTATCCAGGCCAGAGCCCGACAAATCCTGGGGGTGCACATGCCCTTAACAAGGAGTGTCTTGCAAGTGCACCGGTAAATTCATGGACTTTGCCAAAGTCCGATGGCCTAATAAAATTCTTTGCACCTGGCAAGAGTCGAACATAAGATTTTGAACAGAAGCACATTGCCAAGTCTCAACTCTTTTCTGCTAGGCCAACTCTACGGAGTTGATCATATAGAGCGTTAGAAAATGTTAGACCGAAGTCTCATAAAAACAATGGAGATCCTTAGACTTGAACTATAAATACATAATAACTCATGACTGAACCAACTATTATTGTATTGTTAGACCTGATTTGATGATTGACTTGAATTTTTTTTTTTTTTTTGTATTTATTAGGTGTCTGAGATTGTAGTTCAATCATGTATTTAAAAAAAATTTAATTTTTTTTAGTTTCAAATTAATTTTTGTGTCTTTGAATCGTTTACAGCATTACAAGCACTCATATCGGCGCAGAGAATACATGAGACGTCCTGGTTTGGTTGTCAGGTGTAAACTTAGGCCCTTTCTCCTTCCTCTTCAAAACAAGAACAACTAAGGTCAATTGGTTTGACGATTAAAACAACTATATAAACTCCCACCCAATTTATCCAAAGATTCACTTTAAATTTCTTTCTCCTTGTAAATAATTTTATATGTAGTTTCTGAAAATCAAAACCTTCTACTAAAATTAAATAGCCTCTCTCTCTCTTTTTACTAACAAATAATTATATGCATTCCAAAAAAAAAAAAAACATAAAAAACAAGAAACCTATAAATACAACAGGAAATAATGAAGATTTAAACTTTGATTAGTTTGAGAGAGCATGGAAAAAGCATTCAATTTTACCCTTATGTTTGTGTTAATTGTGTCGTAACCTAATTTTTTGTTTCCCTAAAATTTCTTATTTTCATATAAAAAAATATAAATATTTTTCTTTTGAAGAAAAAGAAGAATAAAAGAGAAAAGATAATACTTTGGATCAATCAGGTATACTATTCAAACCACCAGGTGAATGAATAATTTGGGGTCTTATTGAAAAAATATTAGAAAATAATTGAAAATATGGTCATGACTGCATAAATTAAAGGTTTGAGGACCAGCATGAATAAGATTATAAAGTTTGACAGTTCAATTTTGACAAATAAAAACTTGATTAAGATGAAAGTTGAATATAGGAGCAAAATTGCAAAATAGGAGAAGATGAAGGCTCAATCGAATTTTGGAAGGGTTTTGGCCAAAATTGAAATATTTAATAAGTTTAGGGATGTAATTGAACTTTTGGATTGATTTAATTAGTGCAATCAAGGACTTAATTGAAAAAATATCAAAGTTCAGGAGTCAATTCAAGTTGAAATTGCAAGGAATAAATATCTAGGGAGCAAAATGAATAGGCATTTAGGTTCCAATAGTTTAATTGACTTAATAGGGATGAAATTAAAAGAATTAGAATTTTAAAGAATCAGTTGAGGATTCAATTGAATATGCCCAAAATAAAGGACCATTTTATAAGGAATATGGAAATCCAAGAGTCCAATTGCAAAATTCTACTGGTGAAATTTAAAAGCTTATAAAAGATAAGGACAAATTCAGGCTTAATTGAAAGATTTCAGAAGTTAAGGGGGCAAATTGAAAAATGACTTTAACTTAAACTAAATCCCTCCTAGCAGACGACTCGTCGTATGGTTTTAAATCAAGGACTCGAATGACATGTCGTTCGAATACTGTTCATTTCTTCTTCCTTTGGAACCTGAAAAAGCTGCCCGAGAAACCATCAAAATGACTTTGGTTCAACCCAGTCTCCCCATCAAACCGCACCAAATCTGCCCTAAATCATAGCCCAGATTACCACCTCTGAATCTCACATGTTTGATTTATTTCCTTCACCCCCACGATGCTCCTCTGACATGAAGAAAACCCATCTTCAACGGTCTAATAATGGCAGGACTGTCGGTGTCCTGTTTTCACCAAATGCGGCACAAGTTTAAGACGTTGAAAGGATCTCATTTCCTTTTTTAAAAAAAGAAGATCAACAAGATCAGAGGGTAGGGGCGGGTTTTTTTGGGAGGTGATCCCATGTTTGTCCTATAAAACCGAATGGAGGCCACTGTTAGCAAGGGAGGAGAAAAAAAAGAGAAGAGGACCGGAGAGCTTCAAGTTTTTGACCGCCAGCGAGGACATAAAACAGCCTCTCCTCCACCATTACCTCACGGTCTCATTGTCATTTCAACCCTTCCTCACGTACGGCAGCAAAACTGACCTAGCAACGGTAGCCATCACAAACTCCATCACCATCTACCAGCCTCTCCTCCTTCCATCTGCACATCCCATGTTCTCTCATCTGAAAAGGAGTTTCAAAGAATAGTCCAAGATTTGTCTCATTTAATTTGGAGTTTTCCTCCGGGATTCAAGGCAATAAACTATCAAGAAATTCTTGCGTCGTGTGGGCATATTCAAATAATCATCAAAAATCTTCACTGCCGTGACAGGCACGTAGCTTTGCAATCCTCACTTCATTATTTAAATCTAAGATCAATGTTAAGCATGCTTCCTTTCTTGACTTGGTGTTAGAGCTAAGAGTAGAGAAGAGTCTAAAACAAAAACCATTCTTTGAGTTAATCATGGTTAAACAAGAAAGCTTGCACATTACATTGCTGCTTTTATTTCCTTGCGTATATAATTTGATGTGTTCTTCAATATTGCATGCTGCCATTTAGTTTTAGGTATTACGTTTGCTATTGTGGTTTAAAAAAAATTATTTTATAAAAAATATTTTTAGTTGGGGTTGGTTTAGAAAAATATATGTTTGGTTAAAATTATGGTTGAAATTAAAATTAAACAAAAAGTAGTTTAATGTGTTTGGTTAAAAAAATTCTTTTCAAATTGATGTTATAAAATAATTAAAATATATATATTAATATTGATGGTTTTTAATTTAAATATTGCAGATTTAACTATTGTTATTACATCATGAAATAAATAATATTTTATATAAAATATTTTATATTGTTCCATTAAACTATCTACAATTCCATTATGTATGAAATACATCCAACAAGGACTACGGTTTTCATAAATTTTTTAAGAGCGCAATAATATCAGGTAAAATATAATCAGGAACAAAATTGGGATTGCAATCAAATTCTGTAAATGCTACGTCATCAAGCGATCTCCGTCTAATTTATATAGTGTTATTGAATAATGTTTAATACTAGTTTTTTGAATAAAACACAATTAAAAATAAAAAAATAATTTTTTTATTTTTATTTTGCCGGTCAGACCCGGTTCAATACATTTTTAACTTTAAACCGGACCCAATCCGGACAGAACAGTGAAGAATGTCTCCACTGTTAACGTGAACAATGGAACCATGCTTCACTATTCAATGATTCCTCCCACACAAGAAGCAGCAAAATGCTGCTTCTACAAAACCTGCAGCACATCTGTAAAATTGATGGGTCCTACTAATATAAAAAATTTTCTTTTTCTTAATCAAACAATAATACATATAGCTGTAAATAAACCTTACCCATAATCACACTACCAAACTCTCATGTCACGGATGAAAGACTTGGGCCTTGATAAAGGGATACTTTTATTCTATGGAACTTTATTTCATGTTGCCGTTGGAACTAAAAAAACCTACAGCCTCATGCAAGTTATCTATTTTTTAAATAATATGTTTTCGCTAAAAAAAAATATCAGATATTTTCTTAAAAAAATTGCTAAAAAAAAATATCAGATATTTTCTTAAAAAAATTGTTGTGATATCGGATATGATAAATTGGATAACAAGTCCCAGGTAAAAGTAAAACACTTTCTCAATTTTAACTTGGAAAGAGTTTAATTGCTTAAAAACACTTGTTGGTCACCTCCATAAGAAATTAACCAATTTCAATTATTCCCTTTAACAATTAAAAAAATTCAATACGATTCCAACACTATTAATTAAAATGAAAAATGAAAAAAAAACAAAAACAAAAAACAAAATGTGTGTTTGGTATTACGACGTGAAGTGTTTTTAAAAAATATTTTTTATTTAAAAATAAATTAAAATAGTTTTTTAAAATTTTTTATATTATTATATTAAAATTATCAGAGAACACTAAAAAAAACATTAAGTTAATATTTTTTTAAAGTTAAATACACATTTAAAATACATACAAACACAATTATAAACAGAACAACAAACAGCTATTAATATAAACTACAAATTTTAGTTTGAGTAGCAGAGGAAATTTTAGGGTTATTAAGAAATCGTAGTTGTTTGGGTAAGGCCCATCCTAACCGTTTACGGCTAGGGATAATTCTTCTCCATGCCCAACTTTTCTTTCCTCATGCGTTCACCCATGCATATTTTTCCCTCCATGCTTAATTTTCAACTCGTGCACGCATGCACTGTAAATACACGGGAGAAGAAAAGAAATTTGATTCATGTGCTGACATGGAGAAGATAGGAGAAAGAAATAAGTGAAGAAATTAAGGGAAAGAAAAATGAGTGAATACGAACTTATCTAAGTTTTATTTTCAACATCTTCATTACCATTAAAAAAATCTTGACGAGAAAAATTATTACTATCTAGAAAGACAACCAAGTATATCAACAATAGGTTATATGCATAGCGGTGTGCTCACTCATCTAACACGTGTAGAGCACATACTAGATAAAATTAAATTAAATAAATACTAGTTGTTGTTTGGGGTTAAGCTCAAATGACTAAATTTTTTTAGTTGCTTAAATTGAAATTCAAATGATCACCAACATTTTCTCTCTTGAGCTCCTATACTTTCTCTTTCTTCCTTACACTTAATTTCTTCCTCCTTTTCTCACCATAAGTGGTGTCCAATTCGTCCACACTAGATATTTTTTGAAGTTTTGATGAGTTAAAAAGCAGTGTTGTACATCTCCCACGTGTAAAATTTTCTATGCTTTACTACTAACACATTTTTTTGCAAGTACATATTTTTATATATATAGGGTTCGCTCTACATTTCTAGCCAATAGACATGATGCAAACACGCATGCAGCGTTATTATTTTTCACCTGTTTACATAGCCAGTTTATACAGCATTTTGACGAGATACTTATCGTAAAAGGTGCGTGTTTGCAGAAAGCATAAATTATTTCCACTTCCAAAAAAGTTGTTGCATCTCTTCCTCTGATATACTGTTTTGAAACTGAAAGGATCTTCTTCTATAATCTATAGTGGCAAAAACTGGATGCTGATTTCCCCCTCTGGTCTGACATATAATTGAATGCTGCCAGGCTTTGATCAATTTAGCAGCTTTGATCAATTTAGCTGGTTTGGAGAATCAGCCAACTCCCTTCAACAGATTGAAGTCCTTGAAGCTAGATTTACTTAATTTTAGTTCGTCTAATATACCTGCAAAAGTGAACTAATTGAATCAAA